>Ga0206902_10254_pt2 | contig 10464 bp, 10 predicted proteins | sample Alteio_BWOrgHeat_44_FD_153242 | JGI IMG/M metagenome (GOLD analysis project Ga0206902, IMG submission 153242) | Enriched cells from forest soil in Barre Woods Harvard Forest LTER site, Petersham, Massachusetts, United States -... | ecosystem: Environmental > Terrestrial > Soil > Temperate forest >... | reverse complement strand
CATGGTCTAAATGAAGAATGGATCCTTTTTCAGTAAGAAGTTCTTCGAATTTATTAACAGAAGGTACATCCCTTCGAAACTTATTGTGAATTTTTGGAACAAAAAATTGGTCAAAAACATCACGTACTTTGATTTTTTTCATAAAAAAAGAGGGGCAATCAAGCTAGAGTTGTAGAAAATAAGAGTTTTACAAATTGTAAGCTATATGAAGTATTGCTGATTGTAAATGCTAAAATCTTATATAATTTTACCCCCAAAAACCTAACACACGCCACCATATCCCACCAACTACTGTCCAAATAAAGATATTTACAATACTCACGATTAATCCTACTCTCCACCATTCCCTCAACGCCACATATCCAGAACCAAAAAGTACAGGCGCTGACCCGATCCCATAGTGCGTTAAACCTCCATACAAACTGCTAAAATAAGCCAAAAGCAGTGCTGATAATATTGGAGGAGCCCCAAGCGCAATTGAAGTCAAAAGAAATGTCGAGAACATAGCTCCTACATGGGCCATTGAGCTTGCAAAAAAATAGTGACTAAAAAAATACAAAATACTTAAAATTAATAAACCATATACCCACTCCATTCCTCCAACAAACCCAGCCATATGCTCACTAAAATAATCGATAACGCCCTTGCTTTTAAGCTGAGAAGCTAAGGTCAGGAGCGCCCCAAACCATAAAAAAGTTTCCCACGCTACTGTTTCTCCTAAAAGTTCGCTCCAATTCACTACTCTCATTAATAAAAGAACAGAAACTCCAAGAATAGCCGTAGTTACACTGTCAATGCCAATCCTTTCTCCAACAATCCACAGACCAATTAGCAACATAAACACGCCTAACATTACCCACTCTTGATACTTCATTTTTCCCATCTGCTTTAGCTTATCTTTTGCTAAATGATAGGCATCGGGAATCTCCTTAATTGTGGGTGCACTGAGCTTATAAACAACAAGCGGCATCACTAAGATACTCAAAAGACCGGGAACCAATGCTCCAAGCGCCCACACATTCCAGCTGATATTCACCCCTAAGTCCTGCGCAAAAACTACTACAGTTGGGTTAGTCGCCATCGCTGTTAAAAACATCGCACTCGTAATCACCGATCCTTGAAAACACACTAAGATCAAAAATGTACCCAAATTCCGTGCTGAAGGTTGATTAGGCTTGCTATTAAAAGCCTCTGCAAGCCCTCCCGCTATCGGATAAATAATACCACCGGTGCGCGCTGTAACGCTTGGTATCGCTGGCGAAAGCAATAACTCGCTGAATGTCAGACTGTAGGCTAGCCCTAAACTACTCTTTCCAAAGAGCATCACGAAATAATAACCAATACGCAGCCCGAGGTGTGTTTTTATAAACCCTTTTGAAATAAAAAATGCAATAACAATGAGCCATATAGGCGCTTTGTTGTAACTATCAAGCGCTTCATTAATGCTTAAAGTGCCCGTCACTGTCGTGACAGCGAGTGCAATAATTGCTATTGCTCCCATCGGCAGTGGCTTTAAAATAATCGCCACAATCGTCGCTACAAAAATAGCGAACACATGCCACGCTACTTCCGTTAATGCCTCTGGCCGAGGGCAATACCAAAGTCCCACACCGATTAAGACAGTTATTATTAATGGAATCTGTTTCTTTAAAAAACCACGAATGGGCTTATGAGTGTTAATGACTGTCATACTCAAAGTACTACTTCCTGAAAAACAATTTTATTTGAACAGCAGACAGGATGTTCATCAAACAAGGAAAAATTGTCAACTAAAGACTGCAAAAGCATTAAAAATCAGAGACCATTACTTTCCGCCCACATCAACTTTACGAACACCTTTTATTATATTGTTTAAAAAGGCTTCCAACCAGTCCCATATCCTTTCCATTATCTGACAAATCGCCCCATTGGCCATCACATTGCTGCTTGTAATCAAGGGATCCAAAATAACATTGAATGCTAAAATAATCGCAATCATTGGTGCATTAAAGTTTAAATACGCTTCATATATAGGCAACATTAGAAAAATAGCGCCCCCTATAACTCCTACTGTCGCAAAACGCGCTAGCATAAATACTATACTAAAATTAATCCACATTATCCAATCAGGGTTTACCCCATAAAAATGCCGGTAAATCAAAAAACACAAAAATGTATTAGCTATGCAATCTCCTACCTGATGAACATTGGTTGTCGTTGGAATGATTGCCTTCGCTAAATTTGGATTCTTAAGATTCTTTGCAGCTCCTTCAATTGTCCATGGCATCGTCGATAAACTGCAGCCAGATGTTAAAGCAATTCCTCCAGCTGGTAAAAGATTTTTGATACTCTGCACAGCATCATCTCGGGACCCACCAGCTCCCAACACAAATAAGAAAATAAGATAGACGATTAGAAATAGAATCAGCCACCCTATTAATAACGTGTAATTTGCAAAGATTTGGTTGAGTAATTGAGTCTGATAAATCTGCGCCGCAAACCCTACAATAAAGAGCGGAATTAGACGCGCAAAAACTTTCGTTAGTAGCCATTGTACTGTTGTCTTACCTTTTCCAATAACACTTTTCAAAAAACTGTTTTTATAAAAAGCCCCCAAGCATCCCAAAACAAGCCCGAACAAAACACCTTTATTCACTGACCACCAAGGTGACTTTGTAAATGGTAAACGCCACAAAGCATGAAAATCATGACTCACATTAGTCACTTCAAACGAAGGTGGTAAATGCCCAGCCACCAAATTTCCACAAGCAAAAGCATACCACACACTGCTAAGATTTGAGATTGCTTCAAATAAAATTACAATGAGCACAAAGAGCGGCGCCCGCTTTTCCAATGAACAAATCGTGTGCGCAATAAAAAATGCCACCACAGCTGGCATCACCAACATTATGACATCCTTAATAAACATACCGATAGTATATAAGCCTTGATGTGCCATAGGCGGTAAGAACTTACAAATCGAAAAATAAAGCGTTAAGGCAACGAGAACCTGAATAGTCCGATATTTCAAACTGCATAAAAGTTTTCTTAAAACATTTTTCATAATATTTCTATCCCTCTATGTTTAAAATAAATAAAAGCTTAAAAGAAAAATTAGGTTATTGGCAACACACTTTAAACCTATTTTACTCATAAGTGCTCATGCAGCTCCAACAATCCAAAGCTTTCTCTCTTCTAGAACTGATTGTCAGTTTGAGTCTATTTAGTATCGGTCTTCTGGCCTTCACCACTGCTCTTTACCCACTCCTCAAACAACACTCAAAACTTCATGAAAGAAACACTCTCCAAAGCGCCCTTAGCGCTCTCGAAGCCCATATTCAGTCTGTCTCTTTTCAAGACGTTCATACCCTTCTTAAGGAAACTCGTGAAATCTTTATCTATAAAGATGCATCCGGCAAAGCTAACATCGTCACTCAAGCTTCTCAGCTCCAACAATTAATACACCACGAAGCTACTGCCATCTTTCCACTCCAAAAAATAAAAATTGAAGTCCTCTCCCCTATCCATTTTGCCATCAACCCCTCTAACGCCATTTATTTAAAACTTTTTGGAACAACCCTTTATAGCCCTTCTGACCTGAACAAACAAGCCACTTGGCATACTACCAGGGTGTTTATCAAAAATAGATGAAACCGTCCCTAAAGAACACCCAAGCCTTTACTTTACTAGAGATCCTCATCGCTATTTCCATTTCTACACTTCTTGCCGCTTTGTGCTTTAAATTCTTTTTTTCTAATGCAAAATCCCTTTCTTCCTTCACCAGCACCCCTTCTATACAAATCCACTCTTTTGCCGAAACCCTCACTAAGGATCTAGAATCCATCTACTTCGACCCCAATTTCCCTCTGGGCTTAACAACTGACACTTCCAGCAATAGCGAACTCATTTTTCAGGCCTATATAAACGGCACACCCCAATCTATCACGTATCAAGTAAAAAATGGCTATCTTTTTCGTCAATCACCCACTTCCGAATCAAAAATTCTTATAAAAAATTTCAACATCAACATGCTCATAAAATCACATAATGGCAGCCGTAAATGGGTCGCATATTCTTCAAAAAACGACTCTATTATCTACTTATACTTTAAATTGACTTTTCCGAACAAAAATGGCCAAACTCAAATGCTTGAGCGATTTATCTTCCCTATGATAAATTTACATAACCTCTAGGGTAGGACTAAAGTATCTTGAGCAATTTGTATTTTCTAGAAAACGAGTGTATATTCATCTATGATAACCATTGAAAATATAAATTATGATCTCGTCCACTTAAAAGTCACAGACCCTATAAATGTCGGTGACTTCAAGGGTATTGCTCCTCAAATCGATGCCCTTATTAAAGAAAAAGGTACCATACGGCTACTCGTTGACGGTAGAGCATTTAAAGGGTGGAAAAATATAAAAGCTTTCAAAGAACACTTTAGCTTTGTAAAAAACCACCATTCAAAAGTGAAAAAAATTGCCTTAATTATTGGACACCCCTGGCAACAGTGCTTGGTAGTATTTTCCAGACTATTTGTACATCCAAAAATAAAAGTGTTTAAGGCAGATCGCTTCGAAGAAGCATTGAAGTGGGTAACAGAAAACTAACTTATAACAAATCTTATCTATTCGTCTATGATAGTTATAGAAAGTATTACATCTAACGTCATTAAATTCAGAATTACTGACTCACTAAAAGTTGGTGATTTTTCAAGCTTTGCGCCACGTATCGATGCCCTCATTCAAGAAAAAGGCACCATACGACTATTACTCGATGGCACACTATTTAAAGGATGGGAAAATATAGAAGCTGCACAAGAACACTTTACCTTCATCAAAAATCACCACACAAAAGTGGAAAAAATCGCCTTAATTGCTGGACACACCTGGCAGCACTGGTTAGCAGCATTTGCCAACTTATTTATCCAACCAGACATAAAAGTGTTTGATGCAAAAGATACTAGCGCCGCCTTGAAGTGGATAACAGAAGACTAAGTCACATTGAAAGCTTTGCTGGACATTACCTAATTTTTATGCAACAGTAATGCAGCTGTACTTATATATAATTTACCAAAAAAAATGGCAGAAAAAAAATGGAATAGGCCCCCTAAGTGTGAAGAGTGCAAACATTGCAAAAAAGAATGTACCATTCATTGGACACAAATCATTAATGGCGAAGTTTATAAACTCGATATGTGCGAAACGTGTCCAGTAGCCAAACAATTAAAAGAGCCCCTTGAATTCGGCTTAATTGAACAATTACTTGGTCAAACATTGAAAGCCATTGAAGACCCATCCTCCAGTAAAGGTCTTAAATGTGCAGTATGTGGTTATACAGATGCAGAATTTAAAAAAACAGGACGATTTGGATGCCCTGAATGCTATAAAGTATTTTTAGCGCCTAAAATGGACTTACTGAGTAAAATGCATAAGGGTATAACTCATAAAGGAAAAGAGCCTAAAAAATTACCAGGCATCAGTTTGAAGCAAAAAATAACGGATCTAAAAACAAAATTAGCTACCGTCATTAAAGCTGAAAACTACGAGGACGCCGCTCGAATAAGGGATGAAATTAATATCTTGGAAAACGAATCGCAAAAACAAGCGACCTCAAAGCCAGAAAATACAAAATCTAAGTAAAAGTTCTATACTTAAAAGAACAAGTTACTAGCTTTTTCCATGAAAGGTTTGGTCTATTGTTTTCCTTTATGAATTGTATCACCTGCCAAAAACATTGCATTATCGCTTTATAACAACCCGTCCATACAAAACCCTACCTAAACCCATGAAATACCAACCAGAATATTACTGCCCCATGCATCCTGAAATTATTCGTCCAACACCTGGCGCTTGCCCCATCTGTGGCATGGACTTGGAACCGAGGCTCATGGATGAAGGATCAATAGAAACTAAGCAATATAAAAATATGGTCAAAAAATTACTGTTAAGCGCCATCTTAACAGTATTAGTAATCGTGATCAATTTCTTAGGAATACGCTTAACTAAAAACCTTGAGCAACTCGCTAATTGGACTCAGCTCATTTTAACATTTTTCATTATGGCCTTTCCCGGCGGCTTCGTTTTTAAGCGGGGATGGGACTCCTTAAAACATTGGCAACTTAACATGTTTTCCCTGTTAAGCTTGGGAATAGCAGCTGCCTTTATTTTTAGCGCTCTAGGTTTAATGATACCTAATATTTTTCCAGAATCGATGAGGATCCATGGTTCCGTGCCTCTCTACTTTGAAACAGCAGCTGTCATAACAACCCTTGTTATCCTTGGTCAAGCGCTGGAATTAAGAGCCCGTAGTGGCACTCAAAACGCCTTGAAATCTCTCATCAAAGGAACTCCCAAAAAAGCCAGATTGCTTATCGATGATCGCGAAGAAGAAGTTGATGTAGAAACCATTCTCCCCGGCAACAATATTAAGGTCCTTCCCGGTGAAAAAATTCCTGTCGATGGAACTATTCTAAGCGGCGCTACGCATATAGATGAATCCATGATCACAGGAGAATCCACGCCAGCCTCTAAAAAAATTGCTGATCGTGTTTTTGCAGGAACACTTAATCAAGAAAGCGTCATAGTTTTTAAAGCAGAAAAAGTTGGTCAAACTACACTTTTAGCTCAAATTATCGAAAGCGTTGCTAAAGCCCAAGCAACCAAAGCTCCGATTCAACGAATCGTTGACAAAGTTTCTGCTTATTTCATCCCTATTGTCATAGGAGTCGCTATTTTAACGATTTTCATTTGGAGTGCTATCGGACCTGAGCCAAAACTCTTAAATGGCTTACTCCATGCAATGAGCGTATTATTAATAGCCTGTCCCTGTGCTTTAGGGCTAGCGACCCCGATAGCTGTGATGGTGGGTATAGGGATCGGCGCACGTAATGGGATTTTAATTAAAACAGCAGAAGCTTTTGAAAAACTGAAAGGCCTTACAACCGTTGTCCTCGATAAAACAGGAACACTTACCAAAGGTAAGCCAGAAGTTTTAAAAATTATCCCAACCAATCACTTGTCGCAAGAGTCTATTATTGAAATCGCTACTGCATTGGAATCCAACAGTGAACATCCAATAGCTAAAGCCATACTCAAAAAAGCAAAAGATATGGGTATAAAGACTTTGCCTCCAGTAAAAGATTTCAAAGCCATCCGAGGCGAAGGCATAGAAGGCATTATAGGAAATGATCCTGTTTTAATTGGCAGACGTCAATTTTTAGAACAAAAAGGCGTCCAACTTTTCGACGAAGTCGACTCAGCAGCCGCTACAATTGTTTATATAGCTAAAAACAAGCAATATGTAGGTAAACTTTACATACAAGACGGATTACGAGATAATGCAAAAACAGTAGTTGAAAATCTTAAAAAAAATAATATCACGGTTATCATGTTAACAGGGGATCGTGAAGAAGTCGCTCATCACATAGCCGCTGAAGCGAATATTGATCGTTACATTGCTCAAGTAAATCCTATTCAAAAAATTGGGTACATTAAAGAATTACAATCAGAGGGAAAAATCGTTGCTGTGGTCGGTGATGGCATCAATGACGGCCCTTCCCTTGCCCAAGCAAATATAGGGATAGCCATGGGTACTGGTACAGACTTAGCTATAGAATCCGGAGAAATAACACTAATGAACGGAGATTTAAACGGCATCCTCAAAGCTATTTCCCTCAGCGGAAAAACCCTCAAAAATATTTACCAAAATCTATTTCTCGCCTTTGCTTACAATGTCATCTGCATACCTCTTGCAGCTGGTGTTCTTTATCCCCTTCTAAAACTCTCTCTTAGCCCGATGATCGCTGCTCTCGCTATGAGCCTGAGCTCTGTATCCGTCATTATAAATTCACTAAGATTATTAAAACTCAAATAATAGGCCTCCACACATTGGAATTATTTTCCTCCATAAAGAGGCAAATAGCGTTCTTTAAGGTAATTAATAAGCGGCTTTGTAGAAATAGAGCTGCCTGTAACTTTCTGAACCAATCCCTGCGTCCTATATTGTTTGCCAAATTGATGTATAGACTCGCGCAACCAATTTAGGAGCGGAGTAAAGTCCCCCTTTTCAAATGAAGTCTCAAGACTGGGAATTGTCTTTTTGGCAACTTCCCACAACTGAGCAGCAATCATATTACCAAGTGTGTAACTAGGAAAATATCCAAAAGCAGCGCCTGACCAATGAATGTCTTGCAATACCCCTTCTTTATCATTTTTCGGAGTTAACTGAAGTAACTCCTTTGACTTTTGATTCCACGCTTCCCGAAGATCCTTCACCGCTACAGTCCCTTCAAAAAGTTCTTTTTCCAACCCAAAACGAAGAATGATATGTAGATTATAGGTCACTTCATCAGAATCAACTCGAATAGGGTTCAGTTCAACTGCGTTAATGACTTTATAAAAAGCCTCCGAATCAATTGAACTCAATGCGTTAGGGAACTGTTGTCGATAAAGGGGCTCAAAAAATTTCCAGAAAGCCCTCGATCTCCCTACTTGGTTTTCCCAAAGACGACTTTGAGATTCATGAACAGCCATACCAACTGCTTGCCCAAGAGGTGTTCCATAATTCTCTGGCGCAAATCCTTGCTCATATAAAGCATGCCCAACTTCATGAATCGTACTAAAGAGAGAATCTAGAGGAACATTTTCATTAAAACGAGTCGTTATACGTCTATCTCCTGAATGCCCACTACAAAAAGGATGCACAGACACATCTAGCCTACCTTGAGAAAAATCAAAACCCAATTTTTGAGCTACAAGCAAAGCAAAAGACTTCTGTGTCTCAATTGGAAAATTTTTAAGAATAGATGCACGAGGTTTGTGAGAAGACGCTAAAATCGTTTTCACAAGCGGTAGTAAATCCTTTTTAAGCTCAATAAAAAGCTGCTGAATTATCTTTGCATCTAAACCCTGGTCATGTAAGTCGATATGGTAATCATAAGCTTGAATGCGCGGATCCACAAAAGCGGCTTCCTGCTTCGATAGGTCCAATAATTCTTCAAGGATTGGAACAAATAATGAAAAATCATTACTTTCTCTAGCCTTCACCCAAGCATGATACCCTATACTTTCAGCCGTTTTCTTTTCAGCTACAAATGTAGCAGGTAGCTTGATGGCTCGTAAATAATCTCGGCGCGTTTCACGAATAATTGTTTTCTCTGGCAATGAAAAGCTTTCATCAGGAAGCGCATTCAACTCTTCAAGAAGCTCGCCTATCGTAGGGTCGGTAAATTCACGATGAGCAATTTCCGTCAAAGCTTTGATCTGCTCAGCCCTTCCTGTAGCAGAATTGGGTGGCAAGTTGACCTTTTCATCCCAGTGTAAAATGTTGAGAATATTGTCCAGCTGTGCAACGTGTTTGAGTCTTTGAATCAATTTTTCTAAACTTAAATGCATAGGTTATTCAATATCTCATGGAATACTTACCGACAACTCCTAAATCATTCATCTTAGAACATTTAGATTTCTATTTTTTAGCGTTTTCAAACACATAAAAATGATGTATTCTCATAAAAATAAATATTCAATGGCAATGATTTGGATTTATCGCATCTTATTTTTCCCAATCCTAATAGTAATCGGCCCTTATTACTTAAACCGAATGCTAAAACGGAGTGGGCATTTGAAAGATTGGCAGCACCGTTTAGGACTGATTCCCTTCCTAGAAAAACCCGATAAAGAAAAAAAACGTATTTGGTTACACGCAGTAAGCGTTGGAGAACTGAAAGCCTTGCAACTTTTGATTGAACGCCTAACCGAAAGCGGCAAGACCGAAATCATTTTAAGCACAACAACTAGCACTAGTTACACATTAGCCAAAGAATTTTTTTCAACAAAAGTAAAAAGTATTTGCTTGTTTCCACTCGATTTTTGGACTTTTAGCGCCCGTGCCTGGGACCGCATTAACCCAGACCTTGCCATCATTATGGAACGCGAACTCTGGCCAGAACATCTCCACCAAGCCAAAAAAAGAAATGTTCCCGTTCTACTCATCAATGCACGATTATCGGACACATCTTTCCAAAGATACCGCCGAATCAAATTTATTATCAAGCGGCTACTAAGAAGCTTTCAACACATATCTGCATCAAACCAAGAAGGCTTCGAGCGTCTGATTGAGTTAGGCGCTAACCATTACAATATCAGTTGCGTTGGTAATCTCAAATTCGACGTCAAATTGAACCAACATCAACTCACTTCAAAAGAGAACCTCCAAAAGGAGCTAGGATTCATTTCACAAGCAGGTAGACCCCTCGTCCTATTGGGCTCATCTACTTGGCCAGGAGAAGAAGTCCTTTTACTGAGAATACAGGATCGACTGCTAAAATCAGAAATTAATTGCCGGCTGTTACTTGTGCCAAGACATGTTGAAAGAAAAAAGGAAATTATAGAACTGGTGACCGCAAGAAAATTACCATGGCGCTTAAGATCTGATAAAAACTCATCCCCTGAAAATTGCTCATATTAGGGCCATATATTGTAG
>Ga0206902_10285_pt1 | contig 10469 bp, 5 predicted proteins | sample Alteio_BWOrgHeat_44_FD_153242 | JGI IMG/M metagenome (GOLD analysis project Ga0206902, IMG submission 153242) | Enriched cells from forest soil in Barre Woods Harvard Forest LTER site, Petersham, Massachusetts, United States -... | ecosystem: Environmental > Terrestrial > Soil > Temperate forest >... | reverse complement strand
AATTAAAAAATTTTGCGCAACGGTTAAACCTTTTCTTAAATTATTTTCAGATAATTGGCGCCTAAGTTTTCTATGTTTAATTTTCAATTTCATCAACATAGTTTCATCAGTAATTTCAATACAAGTAACTGTTTTTACACCAGCCAATATTGCGGCTAATCGTCTCTGATGCCCTTCTAGAACTACATAACCATAATCCAATTCAGAATATTTAAAATATTCAGGATCATTATTTTTATCTGCCAAGAAAATTTCTATTGGCTCAATTAATCCATCATTACGAATAGACAAAGCTAAATTTCTTAAAAAGTCATAACTAGACTCTAAATCTTCATTTGGGCTAAGATTTAATTGAGTAAAATCTGGTATATAATACTCACTAATACGTTCGTCGTAATAACAAAGAGAACCATCTGTACCAAGTTTTAATGTATTTTTTAACCACATATCATCAATAATCTCCCCTGGCCTAGGATTATTAGGATCAGGAATTAAGAGAATTGGATCATGTTCAACTAATTGTTTACCCCTAGATGGTTTAATTTCTGCGGTAATGGCAGCACGTGTAATTGTACTAGGCTTAGAACCCAGGCTAGAAGAATTAATAAATTTAGATGATATTTTATGTTTAACTTCACTCATTGTAATTGCTCCAATCCAAGAGATTTATATATATACTCACCTAAGGCCATTGCTTCTACAGCAAAACGGTCATTCTCCTTTAATTCAGTATAAGGAGCTGTTATAGGTGCTTGATCTTCATCAATATCAATTGCACGAGCTGAATCATGGATTTCTACATCTTCTATTAATAAAGGCCTAAGAATAGCATTATTCTTAATGGTCTCTATAATACGTATCTGAGGCCCACGTTTGTTATAATCAACTTTATTTTTCAATAAACCAATAATTTTAGCTTGTTTATTAGCTGGCCTATAAACATTCTGTCGATTAACTAAATCGACCATTCCAGCTAATCCTTGCAACGATTTATTACTTAATTCGATTGGAATTAATACATCTGTTGCCGCTCTAACAGCGCTTTGAGTCAATGGTCCCTTTGCAGGTGGAGTATCAATTAAAACCACATCATAACCACACTCAATAAAATCAGGCATACTAAAAAAATCATACGGGCGCTGTACTATCTCTTCTAAAGATTTAGAATATTCAAAATTTTCAATGTCACGAATTAATGATGCATCACTAGGTAATATATCTAACATTTCAAGATCTGTTGGATAGGGAACAACAAGGTTGTCTGTCCACATATCAAGAGCTGATGATTTACCATTCCAATCATCATCTTCTGCAGGATTATAATCCGGATGCATTGGCGGTTTATAATTGGACATGTCTCGCATGCGTGTATCTCTTAAAAATCTATAAGACATATTCCCTTGAGGATCAAAATCAAGAACTAAAACTTTTAAATTCTTCTTAAAAGCTAAGTATGTTGAGATCAATTGACTAATCAAACTTTTACCCACTCCACCTTTATTATTTGCTACCACCAAGACTTTTGGTATTTTCAACATAACATCCTCTTTGTTAATTTAAATTGAAAATTTAACTTATCACGGAAATTCATTATTACCAAACATGGACAATATCAATACTGTATTGAGTATACATTGGATTATCTTTACATAGCAAGCGATTTCTAATATATTTTACGATTTAAAATAACCTTATATAACCTGTTAATAATTAAGCACTTACTTTCAGCTAGTGGGAATGGTATATTGGCGTGCAAAAAATAAATCTGTATTAGTAAATAATAAAATATTTTGTATTGAGTATTGACATACAAAACCAAGATCGTTTATAAATGAAAGATTGCTGCGGGATTATAAACCAAATCCTCAAGATAACAAATCGGGATACAGAATATGAAATAAATTAAAAGTGTGATACTTCACCACATATGGTCGGCAAACCATATGTGGTGATAAAAACAATTAACTTAGGAACTAAAGTTAACATAACAAATACTTGCAATTGTTATTTTAACTCTGTTCCCTAAAAACATCAAGCTCTGATGTTAAGGGATTACTATGGATTTTAAAAATAACAATAATAAAGAAATCAAAAGATCATTATCTTTTCCAGAGTGGGCAATAAAGAACCAAAATGAAATATCTGCTAATCTACAAGCACTAGGCTTACAATTCATCAACGAACAAGGTGAAAATCTACGTATGCCCGTTATGGGCCTAACCTTAGACAACCGCTGGTACTACATAGATAAACCCACCAAGAAACAAAGTTATCGTGGTTCAATGGAAATAGATGCCTATGGCGTACCATATTTACATTTAACTTACCACACATTTAGACATGGTGGATTCTCAGCACGATTTGATAGCAAAGCAGCAACTAAATCTCTATGGCAAAATGATAAAAAGCATATAGCTCCCATTATAAAACCTGTCATTAATAAACCTATTATATCGCCAACAATTCCGGTAATAAATTACTTAGAGAGAGATCTCGCGCACTGGAACTCATTAACCCTACACGGCGAAAGTCACTACCTAAACCGCAAGGGCTTGGGGGATGCTGATATAGTGGGTATTCGCTATGCAAAAAACCATATCGCCATATCAATCATTAACACATCAGGTGAATTTCAAGGTATACAGCGTATCTTCAATGACAACCAAAAACGCTTCACTAAAGGCTTAAACAAAAAAGGTAACTTTGCCTTAATTGGTGCCAATTCCTTACCTGTTAAAATAAGTACCATCCACATCTGCGAAGGGGCGGCCACTGGCGCAACCATTAATCTAGCAATTGGTGAGTCTGTATTTGTGGCATTAGATGCTTTTAACTTATTGCCAGTTGGTCGTGCCTTAAAACAACTCTATCCTAAAACTACTATTGTCTACTGGTCAGATAATGACTGGCAAAAAGCTAATAAGCTAAATCCGCAGGGTAGGGTGATTGGTAATACTGGACTTATCCAGGCAAATTTTGCAGCATTTAAGTTACGAAATGCTTTAGTTGTTACTCCTGACTTTCTTGCTTTGACAGAAGAGTTAATTAACTCAGTGAATTATATAACGCTCGACAATATTATTAAACACACTCAAATCACATCTATGTTGTTCTTGCAAAGCTTTTTAATATCATTGCTAACAACAGCGGTCAATGCCATTAAATCCGCAACCGACTTCAATGATTTATTTAAGTTAAGCGGGGTAGGGGAGATTGTTAAGTCTCAGCTCAAAAAACCAGATATAGCATTAGCTTTAACTCATAAGCTTAGCTCTTATCATAGATATACTCATGGGGTGATAAGCCCAAGTCAGTTCAAGTTAGGTAGTAAGATTACTTACACTAAAAAATATCTACCTAGTGATGTCTTTAAATCTGACGGGGTACACTTAGTACGTTCAGCTATTGGTACTGGTAAAACTGAAACTGTAGCAGAACTCTTACGTGCTAACAATCAAGCCTCGGTACTCTTTACTACTCACCTAATCTCTCTCGTTGAAAGTGCTGCTGATAGACTCGGACTTGTTAGTTATAATGATTGTGATACCTTTGATTTGCAAATAGAGCCACGTTTGGCTGTGTGTTTAAACTCCTTAGCGAAGCTTACTGCGGAAGGCTCTTTACGTAATTACGATATAGTTATCATAGATGAAGTAGAGCAAGTCTTATCTAGGCTTACTACACATATTGCGCAAAAGCCTTTAGTGTTTGCAGTATTACAACATTTAATATCTCATGCTAAACAAGTAATTTGTTTAGATGCACATCTATCTAATATCACTGTAGAGTTTATCCAAGCTTTATGTGATACCAAACCTATTACTGTACACTTCAACACCTTTGCTCCTGGTAGTGAGCGCGTGATAGTTATGCATGAGTCTGTCGAGAGTGTACAAGTAGCTGCTATGCAGTATTTATATGATGCTAAAAATGTATACCTCGCATTTAACTCTAAAAAAGAAGCTTTTAAGATTTATTCTGCTTTAAAAGAAATATTCCCTGCTAAAAAAGGCTTGTATATCTCTGGTGATAATAATGGCGATAAAGATAATATTGCCTTTTTTAATGATGTTAATACCGTAAGTAAGAATTACGATTATATAGTTTGTACTCCATCAGTTAGTACTGGTGTATCTATTGATAATAAGCATTTTGATTTTGTCGGTGGAGTGTTTAATGCACAAATCAATACTGCTAATGATTGTATGCAAGCATTGGGGCGTGTTAGAGATATTAGTACCTTACATGTATATTGTGAGCAACGTCTTGGTCATGAACCATTAAACAGTCAAATTATTCAGGCGCGCTGGACAGCTACTCATCAGCATGATATGGCTCTTATGAACCTTGACAGTGATGGGAGTAGGGTGATTCTTAATCCGCTCTATGAGCAGTTGATAACGTCTGTTACTCAATCACGTAACAGAAGTTATAATGACTTTTATTTGCAGTTTTGTTTGCTCTCTTTGGCTGATGGCTTAACGCTTATTTACTCTGACGCAATAGTTGATGGTGAATTACGGCGCCAAGTGCGAGATTTGAAAGTAGCGGTGGTGCAGGAGGATATACGTATTCATAATCAAGAAGCGTTAACACTTTCTGCTAATGAGTTATTAAATCTAGCTAATAAACCTCGTAAGACTCTTGCTGAATATAGGCAGTATAAGAAACAGCAGGTGATTGAGTTCTATAATTTGCATACTACAGATACTGAGAGTATTGCTGCATTATCAGCGTTAGATGATGATGGTAGATTTAAGCAACAAGTACTTAATCTTGAGTTGGCACTAGGGGATGAGAAGGTTGCAAAAGCTAGGTTCTTGAAGCAACTTGAATCTGATGAGCAATTTGCGGCTGATTTGACTTACTATGTTAGTTTACAACGTTTGTACAAGCAGCTACTTAAGTGCTTACATGCCGATACCTCCTTTAATCAAATAAGTACTGGTGATTACCGCTATACGCGTGAAACTATCCTTGATAGTGGTTTTATTGCTTGGATAGAGAAGGAGCGTGGTGTGTTGCAGGGGGTTGTTAGTATTCCTTCTACATCTCAGTTAGAGCGTGACCCTATACGCTTTATTAGTACTTTGCTTGGTAAATTGGGGCTTAAGCAGAGAAGGGTGGGTAGGGCTTCGATGGCCGAGTATCATTTGGATATTAGGCGCACTGAATTACTTAACTCTTTGGTGCTTAGACGTAGTGAGGGATTAGCAGGAGTTACTATTCCGCTAGATACTTCTAATTGTCCAGTCAAGCGTACTTTGCCTTTAGAAATCTTTGGGGAATGTTTGCGTAAACTTAAAGATTTCTTTAGTTTTGAAAGTCAAGTTCCGATATTTACTTGACGCTTTTTCTATTCTCCTTTAATTAGTTTTCTTATAGCATGTGGTTGGTGCTGGTTCTTTACGTCTGTAAGAAATTTTTGCTTTTATTTGAAGCAAAATATGATTATTTTTAACATTCGGGTAGTAATCGGTAGCGTGAAATAGTGATGTTTTTGTATGAAATATATGCAGACATCTACATATATAATTCGGTGTATGGCTAAATCTTGGGAACACGTGTTGCGATAGTCTCTATATATAACGCGGTAGGTGTTCCGTGGTTGTAATGAAGCTATATATCTTACATACCAAATACCATCAGTTGTAGTTATCAACAGATTCTGTGGATAACTACGTGAAGAGTGCTAAGAAAATCAAATCTACTAAGGCTTATAATCACATTAATCTATTCACACAACATGATAATTAATTTTCACCACCGTCAATTTTAGCACTTACTTTGCCAATTCTTGCTTAATATGTTTCTCAGTATCAGCTATTACATTTAGCAATTGCTGATATAGTTTTTCACGCAATCTGCTATGCCCGGCTTTTTGATAGCGCTCTAAATATTGACAAGCAAATTTCAGCCTAACTGCTCCAGTGGATGCTGCACCTCCTTTAGTACGATGTGCAATACCCTCTACCATATCCCAATTTTTTGCATTATACGCCGCAGTTATATCTGATAAGTCTTTGGGCAGCCCTTGGTTTACCATAATATCTAAAATAGTTTTTATATGTTCTTCACCACCCAGATTTTTTGCCAGTGAATCATGATCGAATAATGGATATTGCTGTAATTGGAATAATTCTTCTTCGGCATTTGGTAACTCAAAGCCCAGTGGACTTGTGTTTTGTATCATATTTTGTTCTACATTAAGTAAAGACTCGGTTTGTTTATCAATTTGCTGCAATAACTTTTGTACCATGCTTTTTGTAACGGGAGTAATATATAAATCATTCATGCCAACCTTATGGGCGGCCTCCATTGTGCTTTCTCTTTTAAGTGCAGACAATCCAATAATACGTGTAGGCATTTTTTTATGAGTAGTTTCCCATTCACGCATTATTTGAGTAAATCTAAACCCTAGCATACCTGGTAAGATTATGTCAGTTAGGATGAGGTCGAATCGTGAGGCTTGTGCTAAAGGTATGGCGTCTTCAGCATTACTAACAGCTGTTATCTTACTACCAGCTTGTGTAAATAACGTTTTAACCACATGTGTTGTCATAATATTATCTTCAATTAAGAGAATATTAGGTGGTTTTTCAGGAAATGATTGTGGTGCAGATGTTGCATGTAATGTTGCTATCCTACTAGAGTTCATCCTTGGCTCCTAGTATATAATTTAATAGTAATGCTAATAATTTAATTATAGTATGGATTACAGAAATTGTTAATTTCCCTACATATACATCATGATGATTTTCTTATCTTTCTGTGGTTCCATACTAAAATATCAACTATACTATCATAGTAGTTTGTAAGAATTGGAAAACAAGGAGCAGGGATGGGTGCTGATAAAAAGACTATTTTAGTAGTTGAAGATGAATGTATGGCAATAACACTATCTAAGATGTTTTTTGAAATGCTTGGTTACCAAACGGAGCATGCAGATGATGGTGATAAAGCAGTTAAGTTAGCAAAGGAAAAACAATATGCTGGAATTTATATGGACATTGGATTGCCAACCATGTCGGGATTGGATGCCTGTTTAGCTATTCGAGAGCATGAAATTAACAACAATTTACCGCAAGTTCCAATAATTGCTGTTACAGGAAATTGTAGCCCAGATGAAGTTGAAAAATATATGACAGCAGGTATGCAAGATGTAATAAGTAAACCTTTTACTAAGGACAAAGCTGAACATTTTGTGTCACTTTTGGAAATGAATGATAGCAATGAATCATGAGACAGTAGGTAGCTTGGACGGTATGGATAGGGTAAATGTTGAGCCTTTACCCAATTCGCTTGCGACAGAAATTTTGGCGCCTAATAGCCTAGCTCGATATCTTGCAAGAAATAATCCAGCGCCGACTCCTTGAAAATTTGCTCCATATTTATTTGAGCGTGAGAGCTTAGTGTACAGCTCAAAAATATAGTCAAATTTATCAGCAGGGATACCAATGCCAGTATCAGAAACTGCAATGTTAAACATACCATCCTTTTTGTAGATAGAGACAGTCACTTGCCCTTTCTCGGTAAATTTAATAGCATTCGATATTAAGTCTATTAAGATCAGGTGAAATTTTAATCTATCAGTTTCAATTACATCTTCATCTAAAGGCTCAAATGGAAGAACAGTTAGCTGTAAATTTTTTGACCCTATATTAGGTCTCATGATACTTTCTATTGTCATTAATTCTTTATTGATAGAGAAGGTTTCTGGTTTTATTTCCATTTCCGTAATAGAGGTTGCTTTTATTGTACTATGATAAGCTATCTCCCAATTTGTACAGCCTTGTATAAGATCTTCAAAATAAGGTTTTAATTCCAGGTACTTATCAGAGTATCTATAAAGTAGTATTGAGGCGGTACCAGTGATGGTTGAGAATGGAGTAACTAGGTCGTGCCCCATATTGGCAATAAATTCTGTCATGATATAATTAGCTGCTTCGGCTCTTTCTTTGGCGCTTTCTGCTTCAACTTTTGCAATTTCTAAGTAATGTTGAGTTTGCTTTAGCTCTGTAATTTCTATTGCTGTACAGATAGTTCCTATTATACTCCCATCATCGCCAAATAATGGAGCTCTTGCTGTTTCATAATATCTAAAATTACCAGTAGCCACATCCGTAATCTTTTCTTCAACTTTTGTTGCTCGACCTGTCTCTAGTACAATGCTAACCATTTTGGTTAATTCATCGGCAATTTCTTTTGGGTAATAATCATAATATGTTTTACCGATTAATGCTTCTTTCATCGTGGCTTTATCACTTCCTATAGCGCTTAAGCATAAGTCATTCCCACCCGCAATTACATAATTAGTATCTAGCCAATATACTGGAGTAGGAATTAGGGGCGCTACACGATCTAGTTCATCAAATATTTTAGGCCTATTAGGCATTCGGATTATCCTTTATACGCACATATATATTTTAGCATTTTTTAATTATGTCAAATAACATCTTACTGGTAATACTGGGCCATTTAAAGTTTAGCTGATTTAATATGTAGTTAGTTTTATCTTGAAAGATAATTGTCTGAGCTAAATTATTTATCTTGGCATGTAACCCCCATTGATGTAACATAAATAATTCAATTTGATGAGCATTAACATTATTTGTTAGTTGCTCTATAAGCACTTTAATGAATGTAGAGAATGGTACCTTTTTAATGTTAATTGTTTTTTCTGCATGCAGTAGCTTATATAGATCGCTCACTTGTGGATTAAAGATGTGATAGATTTGGTTATTCAATGATGCATGGTTAAATAGTAGCGTAACAGCCCTAGCTGTACAATCTACTGGCGAAATTTCTACTTCAGATAGCTCTTTAGGAATTATACCTAATTTTAATATAGTTTTGACGCGCTGAAAAAACGCATTATCCTCTATGTTCTCTTGAGTTTTGTAGGTTGCGGAGTTAATAGCAAGATTTCCGACACGATAGATATTGGTATTAATGCCATACTCCCTATATTTGATAGTGCATTGCTCGCCTTGATATTTAGTTTTAGTATAAATATTATCCATATTAGATAGCCTTTCATCCACACCCTCTTCAATAAAAATATTATATCCGCAGTCTGATGTACGTACATCAGTAAATACTCCTATAGTGGAAATGTAATGAAAATCCTTATTAATAGTGTGTTTAGCTAATTCAAGCAAATTTATTGTAGCTTGTACATTTTCTGAGTAAAATTCAGTATCATTTCCGTAGTGTTTAACAAGCGCGGCATTGTGTATAACACTATCGATGCTATCTATTAGTTCCTGATATTTAGAGTTATTTAATCCTAAATTTGTTTTACTAAGATCGGATGAGAATATATGAATCCTCTCAAAATATAAGTTTAAATCTATATCAAAATAGTACTTGAATTTTTGACACAACCTTGTATACGCAAGCTCTTTAGAAGTAGCTCTAATTGGTAAATATATTAAATGATTTGTTGTAGATAATAACTGGTACAAAAGATGGCACCCTAAATATCCAGTAGCTCCAGTTAATAGTACTATGGAATTTGGTTTGACTTCATTATAAAATTCGAATGATTCAACTTGCTGTTTATATAGGGCATGTTCATGTTCTATTGCCATGTGATTAGATTCTTTTTCAAGAGCTAATTTCGAGTATATAAGCTTAATTTGCTCCAATTTATCAACTAGCTTAATGTTACTAATTGGGATGGACTGAGCAAGTTTTGCAGGTGTCATATATTCAAATATATCTTTAACTGTAATATCAAAATAATGCTGTAATTTGAACACTAGATGAACAGCAGATATAGAGTTGCCGCCTAAGTTAAAAAAACTATCATGGACACCAACTCGATCTATTTCTAATTTCAAAACGTCAGCATAAGTCATACAGATTTTTTGTTCTAACGCATTCCTTGGCGCCACATATGCGCCCATCTTGTCAATAATATTTACCTTAGGTAATGCTAGTTTGTTTAACTTACCGTTTATCGTTAACGGTAAGTGCGTTAAATGCACGAAGAAGCTGGGCAGCATATAATGTGGCATCTCTTGAGATAAGTAGTCAAGGATTTTACTTTCATCTAGCTTGTTATTCGATACATAATACGCTACTAAATATTTTTCATTTTTCTCTGTATCAATAATTTGCTCTTGGGCTAGTACGACCGCTTTTTTAATTTCTGGATAAGTAGATAATTTATTTTTTATTGCATCTAGCTCCACTCTAATACCACGTATTTTTAACTGATTATCATTACGTCCTATATATTCTATGTTGCCATCAGGTAGATAGCGTACTAAATCCCCGGTCTTATAGATTTTACAGTTATTGTGCTTTCTTGTTAAATCCTGAAATGGATTGGGTATAAATAATTTTTGTGTGAGCTCAGGTAGATTCAAATAAGCTCGAGCAAGACCAACACCACCTATATATAACTCGCCTATTGCACCAATTGGCAGTGGTTTTAGATATCTATCCAAAACATATAATGT
>Ga0206902_10095_pt1 | contig 10524 bp, 9 predicted proteins | sample Alteio_BWOrgHeat_44_FD_153242 | JGI IMG/M metagenome (GOLD analysis project Ga0206902, IMG submission 153242) | Enriched cells from forest soil in Barre Woods Harvard Forest LTER site, Petersham, Massachusetts, United States -... | ecosystem: Environmental > Terrestrial > Soil > Temperate forest >... | reverse complement strand
CGCCTTTTGTAAAGAATCAATATTTAGTTTCTAAATTAATCGATCGCAGTATATTCCAGCCTTCGTTCCAGTTTCCACATTTCAAAAGCCCCATCGGGGCAAAATATGAGTAGCCCGGGGTAAGCGATTCCGTCCCGCAGACGCGGGACGGGAGAGCGCAACCCCGGGTACCCACCCCAAAAATCTCTCCTCTCTTTTGCCGGCCGTCCGCCGGCGGGCGGCCGGCAAAAGGGAGCATTCTCATTCGGTTTTAGTTGCCTTTGCTTTCAACGTTGCTCAACTTTGGGACATCAGACGTGCGTTGTAATGTTAAAAGAATATTCATGTCGGCAAGTTGCAGGCGATTATCCTCGACGCTTCATGAGTGACGATGATTTTGATTTGTACGTCTGGTTCAGACCGGACGGCGAATTTTATGGGTTTCAACTTTGTTACGAAAAAACCGGTCGAGAGCGCGCTTTGACATGGCTTTCAGATCGGGGGTTTTCACACTCCGCAGTAGACTCCGGTGACGTTGTTCCAACCCAGAATTGCGCGCCAGTGCTGGTGACAGATGGCTATATGCCGACTGAGACAGTTCGAAAGAAGTTTTTGCGACATAGTCATGAGCTAGATACAAGAATCCGGGAGTTGGTTATTTCCAAACTTGATGAGTATGGATCACACCAACACACCTGACACCGCATTGGCACCAACGCCGGCCTATCGCGTCATCACCGGCAAGACCGTCTTATCTTACGTCGTCATCGGTCGGAGATGGATTGCGCGTATCAATTCGCGGGAAGCATCAGATTTTAGTTGCGCTTCAATTCGCGGTGTCCCGCAATTGCGGTATTTGAATCGTTAGGCTTTAAAAGTTATGCCTCCTTGGCTATTGATGTGGATTTTTAGGTTTGGCCGTGGCGAACGGTTTCGGAAAGCTACGCCCGAAGAGCGGCGATATGGCGCTGGTTATTTTTTGATAGTCGCAGTTGTGTTTATCGCGGTCGAATTGGCAAATCATCTTGGCCACACGCACCCGGCACTTTATGACACAACGAGTCCCTTTGTTTTGTCGCTGTGCGCGACCGCATTTATGGTGGCATTATTCTTTAGTTCGATTTTTTGGGCACGACGGGTATCGGCTCGGATTTCGGCCATCCTCGCAGCTATTGCATGGACATTCTTGCTCGCTTTGATTGTCTATTTTGAGTGGTTATGACATTGCGGCCTGGCACATCATTGAAGTCATGAAAATCCCGTCCATGATTTTGCTGCCTCTCGCGCTGGCCGGAGCTCCCTTGGTCAGCGGCGGCGTGATCATCCAGGCGCCAGCTGGAGATTCGGAGATCGTGATCAAGACCACCTCGCGCACCGCCGGAGCGATTGAGTCCCTGCAATGGGGCGGCAAAGAGTTCATTGATAACGCGGACCATGGCCGCGAATTGCAGACGTGCTGGAATGGCAACGCGGGAGTGGAACCTATCGCTGACGAGACGTTCAACCCGACGGAGGCCGGCTCGCTTGATGACGGCGCCGGCACCAACTCATCGAGCCGATTGCTGGAGCTCCAGGCTCATGGAAAACAACTGGAGACTTTCAGCCAGCCCGCTTTCTGGCTGAATCCGAGCGAGACGTCCGGCGGAAAACCCGCGCGAAATAAAACCATTGTTTCCGATGATCATCTGCGCAAACAGGTGGTGATCGGCGTTACGAACCTGCCACACGCCATTGACTGCCACCTCACGGTTTCTCTCGCCCCCGGGGATCACAACACGCGCTGCGTGATCGAAGCGCTGACCGGCTATATGCCGCCGGAGTTCGACCAATTTCAAGTCTTCGATCCGAAAACCGGGCAACTCGCCCCCGTTGACGACGGACCCGGCGAACAGCCACTGCCGCTGGTCTTTTCCACTGCTGATGGAAAGTATGCCATGGGCGTCTTTTCTCCCCCGGGACCGCAAGTACCGCGCGATGCGCACGCCCCCACTTATGGCCGCTGGCGGATGAAAGACTTTCGGGTGGTGAAATGGAACTGCGTCTTCCGTCTGCAAAATCCGGATGGCCTGTCGGGCGACATTAATTGCCACGTCTTCGTGGCCGTCGGTTCACTGGAAGACGTGCGAACGACCTTGGTGGCCCTTCAAAAGATGTAATTGCCTTTCAATTCAGCCTGGTTCAATTTTGAACCATCAAACAACGTTCCAAATCATAATTATGAGCGACAAACAGGTAGAACTTGAAAAGCAGGTTGCAAACCTTACCGCAGAAGTCGCACGTTTACGCCGCATCATCCTGATCGGGTTTAGCCTGCTCGGCATCTTTCTGGCTTTTGCCTTCTTCGCTCCCGGCCTGATTTTCATTGTTTTTGCGGCAGGGATTGTCCTATGGGGTGTGGCATTTATCGGAGCGACCCTAGGCAGTGCTTTAAGCCGGCGGTCACAAAGAAAAAGAAGCCGCTTTGTCCTGATTCCCCGCTGACTCCGTCCTTCCACTGCCTTGGAAAACCGTTCGGCAACAATACCGAACTACCGAACATTAAACTCACCTCCGCGCCTCTCTGCGTTCCTCCGCGCCTCCGCGTTTAATTAAAAATCACACCGCGCAAAAGAAAACATTCACGCACCACACAGTCGCAGGATTTGGATTGCCCAAAAAAAATCCAGTGTCGGACGTTCACTGGATCACTCATCCGCGTATTAACTGAGAGGCTAATGTTGGCCTGAAGCGCACGAACTAATAACCAATAAGCAAATATTAATATCATGAAAAAGAGATACCTCTCACTAATCACTGCCATGTTAGTCATCACGTTTGCCGGTAAAGCCCTGGCGGATGACGAGAAAGACAAATTAACCACTGATGTCAACGATGCCAAAGCGGCGTTGATCAAGCAAGATGATGGGCTGAAAGACATCATGGACAAAGCCAAGGGTTACGTCATCTTCCCGTCGGTTGCCAAGGGTGGGTTGGTCGTCGGCGGCGCGGCGGGTGCCGGGCAATTGCTGGAAAACGACAAGGCCGTGGGTGAAGCCAAACTTCGCCAGGGTTCAATTGGTTTGCAGGCGGGCGGCCAGGTCTATATCGAATTGATCTGCTTTGATGACCAGACTTCGCTGGACAACTTCAAGAAGGGTAATTACGAGTTTAGCGCCCAGGTCAGTGCCGTAGCCGTCACGGACGGTGTCTCCAAGAATGCCAAGTATGCGGATGGCATCATGGTGTTGACCCTCGCCAAGGGCGGATTGATGTATGAAGCCAGTGTCGGCGGCCAAAAATTCGAATACGAAGCCTACTGAATCTAATCCACCCCGGCATATCACGCATCACTATCTCCGCGCCTCTTTGCGTTGCTCTGCGTCTCCGCGTTTTGTTGGACACCAAAAAATAAGAAGCACGCTCCGGATTGAACCCATTAACGACCCGGGGCGTGCTTGGTAGGCCGGGAGGATAGTCCGGCCAAAGGTTTAAATTTAACTCAACTCGGTGGAGCGAAATGCCTGCATCGGTGTCAGTACCGCTTGCAAGAAACTCAGGAACCGTTTCATCAGACTGCGTTTCATTATTTTCTTTTTGTTCATTGGCTCACTGCGGTGGCCGATTTGTCATCGGGTTCGACGACAGGTTCGTATTGATCAAATCCGTGTTCGTCGTTGGCGGCATATTTGTCGCTTGCACCGCGTTGGTCATGTCGGGCGTGGTCGGCGCCGTGCCCATGTTGTTATCGTTTTTGTTGCACCCGGTGGCCGCCAGAGCCCACCCCAAAATTCCCGCTGCCAAAAAAATATTTTTCATGATCAGTTTAATTTAATACATCGTCACCATTGCTGCCCGCGCTGCTGCCAGCAACACTGTTGAATTCAATGACCGCGTCGGCACCGGCCGTTTTTGCGCCCGCCGGATCTTGACTTCGAACACCGGCTCCGAAAGAGGGGCGAACTGGACGGTGATCTTCTTCATGGATACACCGTCCAGTTCACCAATTGAATGATCAGCATGACTGGCAAGTCGCTGGCATTCATTAAGTGTCTGTTGGAATGACATTAAATCGTTGATGTCGTGGTTTTTCATTTTAAATTGTGCTCCTCCGCTCCCTGTATTTTCCATTCCCCTGGTTTGCCCTCAGTTTGCCGTCCCGGCAAAATCTTCACTTTTTGGCGGCACATAACTGAACACTGCCGCCTGGCCCATCGAACGCGCCAGCCGCGTCTCCAGCGGTTCTTCCATCAGATTATGGATGGTCGAAAAAAGCTTTGTCAGGTCCAGCGGTTTCTCCAGCAACGCCACCACGCCCGAGGCCAGGGCGGGAAAAAGCTGGTTCGGCCGCGCCGTGATCAAAATGATCGGCAACGCCGGCTGCCGGTTCGTAAGCTGTTCAAACGTTTCCCAGCCGTCCTTCAATGGCATGTTCAGATCCAGCAACGCCAGGTCAAACTTCGTCACCCGCGCCATGTCCAGCGCCTCCACCCCGTTGGCCGCCGTCACTACGCTATAGCCTTCATCTGACAGGAGTCGGTGCAGGATATGGCGGATTGCGGGATCGTCATCCGTTAACAAAATCTTCGCCGGGGCTGGTTTGGTGTTCGCCTTGGCGACCGGTGCGGGCATTTCAAGAGTAGTGCTCATATGTTACAATACGTCTGTTAGGTTCGCTCTCTTTCCCACAATTTTAGTTTCCTGCAAAAAAATTTACGACTTCCCAAACGTTTTAGCGTATGGCATGCCACACCTGAAAATTGGATTTTTCATGGTTTTTTCCGGCCCCGATGGAATCCCTCGCCTTCTGAAAATGCGTCTTGCACTCTAAAGAGTGCATTTTGCACTCGGAGCGGCAAAAATCGGCGGATGAAAACAGATTTTGCGGTGCCCCCACGGGAAGTGTATCGTGCGTCAGCTCGAAAAATCCCATAATTGAAGTGCAACCAAGCTATTAGTAATGAATTCCGGAATCCTGATAAGATTCATCCTCTTTTTCACCGCCATCTTGTCGTTGCTGGGGTTGATCGGCTGGACCGCCCATATCTCCTGGGCTCGTACCGGGCAACTACATGAGCAATTGTCCGAGACCGAATGGAAAAGCTTCCAGACCTCCGACCATCTCCAGCAGACCGTCCTGGGCCTCAACAACATGGTGCTCCGTTACGCTGCCTATCAAAACCTCACCGACTGGACCAATTTTTGCATCGCCAGCCACGACCTCGACCAGTGGATCAATGACCAGCAGCCCATCCTCTCCTCCGAGAAAGAGCGCCCGTTCCTGAACCAGATCAGCACCGCTTTTCAGGATTACATGGCCGCCGCCACCGCCATCAATAACAAGATCTACGGCACCGGCCAGTCCATCACGCGCGTCGTGGAATTTACCGACCTGGAAAAACAGTCCAAACGCATCCTCGATCTCAGCTTCGAACTATCCAAGGCTCATCAGGACTCCCTGGACCTCCTCCAGTCCGAAAACATCGAATCGCTCGACGTCCTCCGGTTCCTCCTCCTCGGCTGCCTCAGCCTGCTGTTGCTCGCCTGCCTGTTCCTCGCCTTTGTCATCTATCGCGACATGATCAAACCCCTGCAGGTCCAGCTCGTGGAAAGCCGGCAATTGGTGGAACGCCAGGAAAAACTCGCCTCCCTCGGCATGCTGGCCGCCGGCGTCGCCCATGAGATCCGCAATCCTCTCACCGCCATCAAGGCCTGGCTCTATCTCCAGCAAAAATATCTCACCCCCGGCACTCCCGAATATGGCGATGCCGAGCTCATCAGCGGCGAAATCAACCGTCTCGAACGCATCGTCCGCGATTTCCTCCAGTTCGCCCGCCCCTCGGATCCTCGATTCGCTGTCGTTACCGCTGAACAATCATTGCGCGAAGTGCAACAACTCATGGCCCCCGAACTCGCCAAGTCCAACATCCAGTTGAATATCGAGGATGTCCATCCCGGTAAGATCGAAGTGGATACCCAGCAGATCAAGCAGGTCCTCCTTAACCTCATCCGCAATGCCGCCGATAGCATCGGCCACGATGGCATCGTCACCCTCCGCGCCCGCCGGGACGAAAAATGGCTCGCCGACCGTGAATCCGAAGTCATCATCCTCGAGGTTTCCGATACCGGCAAAGGCATTCCGCCCGATGCGGAAAAACGGCTGTTCGACCCCTTCTTTACCACCAAAGAGACCGGCACCGGCCTCGGCCTGCCCATCGCCGCGCGCATCATCGAAAAACACCACGGCGCCCTTCAGTATCAAACTATGCCTGACGTCGGCACCACTTTTGGTATCATCTTGCCCGCGTACAAATCATGATTGCCCCTTCCAAAATTCTGCTCGTTGAAGATGATTCCGCCATCCTCACCACGCTTCGCCGCGTGCTGATCAGCGAGGACTACAACGTCGCCATCGAAAAAACCGGCGAAGCCGGCCTCGCCCGTGCCAAGGCCGAGCCCTTTGACATCGTCCTCACGGATTTGCGATTGCCGGGCATGAGCGGCCTCGAACTGGTCCGCGAACTCCACACCGCGCGTCCCCGCCTGCCCATTCTCATGATGACCGCGCACGGCACCACCGAAACCGCCATCGAAGCCACCCAGTCCGGCGCGTACGATTATATCCTCAAGCCCTTTGAAGTGCCGGAACTGCTCTCGCTCGTCAGCCAGGCCGTGGCCGCCAGCCGGTTGATGTCCGAGCCGGTGCACATCGGCGCCGCCGGTGCCACTGCCAGCCCGGGCGAAGCCATCATTGGCAACAGCCGCGCCATGCAGGCCATTTACAAGGAGATCGGCCGCGTCGCCTCCAAGCCCGTCAGCGTGCTCATCCGGGGCGAGACCGGCACGGGCAAGGAACTCATCGCCCGCGCCATCTACCAGCACAGCGACCGCGCCAATGCTCCCTTCGTCGCCATCAATTGCGCCGCCATTCCTGAAACCCTCCTCGAAAGCGAACTCTTCGGCCATGAACGCGGCGCGTTCACCGGCGCAGACGCCCGGCGCATCGGCCGCTTTGAACAGGCCGACGGCGGCACCATCTTCCTCGATGAGATCGGCGATATGACGCCCGGCACGCAGGTGAAGCTCCTGCGCGTCCTCCAGGAAAAAACCTTCCAGCGCCTCGGTGGCAAGGAAACCATCTCCGTGGACGCCCGGGTCATCGCCGCCACGCACCGCGATCTTAATACCGCCATCCGCGAAAAACATTTTCGGGAAGACCTGTTCTATCGCATCAGCGTGGTCGTGCTCAGCCTGCCGCCGTTGCGCGAACGCCGCGAGGACATCCCGGACCTTGTCCGGTTCTTTTTGCGCAAGTACTCCGTTGAATTCAACGTCCAAAGCACCTCCATCCATCCCAACGCCATGGAGTTTCTCCAGGCGCAGCCCTGGCCTGGCAACGTCCGCGAACTCGAGAATGTCACCCGCAAGATTTTGCTCCAGGCGCAGGGTTACACCATCAGCATCGAACACGTCCGCGCTGCCCTCACTCGCATCGCTCCGCCCGAAGTTTCCGGCGATAAAACGCTCAAGGCCTACGCCGATGAACTGCTCTCCGGCGCCCAGCGCGGTGAATGGGCCGATGCCCACGCCCGTCTCCTTTCCACCGCCGAACAGGCGCTTATCGCCCGCGCCATCGAACTCGCCGATGGCAATCAGGCCAAGGCCGCCCGCTGGCTCGGCATCTCCCGCCTCACCCTCCGCGCCAAACTGGTGCAATACGGCCTCCGCCCCGCCAATGAACCCGTCAGCGTCACCGATCCGGTGATTTGAAGTATTTCGATTAAAGCGTAGCCGGTATCGAAGCATACGCATCAAAATAAGGACGTCGCCATTCAAGGTGGGGCGAGCGTCCTCGCGAGCCGGATGAAAAACTACGGTGTTAACCTCCCCAAAGACCATCGCCAACCCTCCCATCTGGAATCGACCCGGTGATTTAAAATGTTTTAATTTAGAACGCGGCCCTTCAAAACGCGTGACAAACTAGTCGCTCTGGTTCCCTCTCTTCGCCAGCGGAGTGCGAGGGTTAGGGAGAGGAGTCATTAATCCATCAATCCGTTCTTCACGCCTTCCACACTTTCCCCGGCGCAACCTTGTACTTCGTCATCACATTCCGCGTGTCCACGATGATCTGCGCCCAATCCGCCAGTTGTTGATAGTTCACCGCGTCATGCGCCGTTGAGATCAAGACGAGATCAAAACCGGAAATGGTTTTCTGGTTCCATTTCACCGACTTCGTCCCCGCCCAATGCGGATGTTCCCGCGTCGGTCGTATGACCGGCACGTAGGGATCGTAGTACACCGCCTTCGCGCCGCGCTTGGTGAGCAAATCCAGCAACCGGTAACTGGGCGATTCCCGGTCATCCTCCACATTCGCCTTGTATGCCAGTCCCAGCACCAACACACGCGCGCCGCGTAATTTTTTGTTCTGCGACGCGAGCGCCTTGGACGCCCGGTTCACGACACGCTCCGGCATGGCCCGATTGATCTCCCCCGCCAGTTCCACAAACCGCGTCTCCTGTCCCACCTGCCGCGCCTTCCATGCGAGATAAAATGGATCGATGGGGATGCAATGTCCGCCCAGTCCCGGTCCCGGATAAAACGGCATGAACCCGAACGGTTTCGTCCGCGCCGCCGCGATGACATCCCATATATCGATGTCCATCGCCGCATAGACGCCCTTTAATTCATTCACCAGCGCGATGTTCACGCCGCGGAAAACATTCTCCAGCAACTTCGCAGCCTCGGCCGTCCGGCAATTCGCCACCGGCACGAGCAGACGGATGGCCTGGCTGTACACCTTCACCGCTTGCGCGAGGCATTCCGGCGTATAACCGCCGATGACCTTAGGGATGTCAGCCACCTTGCTGTTCGGGTTTCCCGGATCCTCGCGCTCCGGCGAGAACGCCAGATGAAAATCCCACCCCGCCTTCAACCCTGAACCCGCCTCCAGCACCGTGCGCAACTCATTCTCCGTCGTCCCCGGATAGGTCGTGGATTCCAGCACTACCAATTGCCCCGCTTGCAGATACCGCGCGATGGCTTTGCCGGTCTTGAGGACAAACGAAAGATCCGGATCGTGATTTTTCTTCAACGGCGTGGGCACGCAGATCAAAACCGCCTCCACCTGCTTGATCTTGGAAAAGTCCGTCGAAGCCGCAAGTTTACCGGCGCGCAAAAGTTTTTTGATTTCCGCCGCCGGGATGTGCCGGATATAACTGCGCCCTGCGTTGAGCGCCGAAACTTTTTTGGCGTCGATATCCAGTCCCAGCACCCCCACGCCGCTGCGCGCAAATTGCAGGCACAACGGCAAACCGACATACCCCAGACCAACAATCGCGATGTTCATGCTATTGCGCCAGCTTGCCGGAGACCCGCCCGTCGCAAAAGTGTTTTGTGGCCGAATCCTGACCTTGCCCCGGACCGCGACTGTGTCTGCCAGACCAGTCGCAGCACGCCGCCAACACGATGACCATGGAATTAAAGAGAAACGGACTATTGGCTAGTGCCCCGTGAAAATTACGTCTTCTCAACCGCCCTCGTCTGCGGCAATCTCCCGCCATGCGCATCTTGATTGCCACGCTCACGGCGGGCGGCGGACACATCGCCGCAGCCGCAGCCATGGAGGAAGCCTGGCGCGCGGACCGGCCCGGCGACACCGTCGAACGCCTCGATCTCGCCAAATTTCATTCTCCGCTCCAAAAAAAACTCCACGAGGACGGCTATGTCAAACTCGTCGAAGTCGCACCGGAACTCTGGGGCATGATCTTCGGCAAAACCGATAACCTCAAGGTCGTCCGCCAGATGAGCCGGCTGCGTCGCGCCTTCCCCAGCAATTCGCGCAATAAATTCATCCGCCATCTCAAGCAATTCAAGCCGGACGTCGTCATCTGTACCCATTTCCTCCCGCTCGAAACCCTCGGCCTGTTAAAAAACCAGAAACCGAAGCGTTCTTCCGACACTTGGAAACAACCGCTCGTCGTCAGTGTCGTGACCGATTTCGAAGCTCACGCCTTGTGGATGGATGATTGCGTGGACTTGTACTGCGTCGCCACCGAAGGTACCAAAGCTCGCCTCGTCGCCCGTGGCGCGGCGGCGGAAAATGTCATCCCCACCGGCATCCCCATCGCCGCCAAGTTTCTGCTCAAGACTGATCCCAAGGTCGTCCGCAAACAATACGGTCTGCGCGATGATCAACCGGTGCTGCTCGTGCTCGGCGGTGGCTTCGGCATGGGTCCCGTCGCGGAAATCCTCAACGAACTGGACAAAGTGCCCGGTCATTTCCAAACCATCGTCGTGGCCGGTCGCAACGAAAAACTCCGCCGCGAACTCGCTGTGGGCAACCGTAAACACCCCACGCACGTCCTCGGCTTCGCCTCGAACATGCATGAATTGATGGCCGTCTCCGACCTGATCATCACCAAACCCGGCGGCCTCACTTCCTCCGAAGCGCTGGCCCTGGGCAAACCGCTCTTCATCCTGAATCCGATTCCCGGCCAGGAAGCCGCGAATAGCGATTTTCTGCTGGAACAAGGCGCCGCCGCCAAGGTCAACCGCGTGGAAGACCTGCCC
>Ga0206902_10284_pt1 | contig 10563 bp, 10 predicted proteins | sample Alteio_BWOrgHeat_44_FD_153242 | JGI IMG/M metagenome (GOLD analysis project Ga0206902, IMG submission 153242) | Enriched cells from forest soil in Barre Woods Harvard Forest LTER site, Petersham, Massachusetts, United States -... | ecosystem: Environmental > Terrestrial > Soil > Temperate forest >... | reverse complement strand
TGAACATCTAAAAGTATACGCCAACGATTTCCTTCAAATATAGCTTTTAAATTCATAGAATAGAATTTACCATCGTTTTCAAATTCAATAGAGCGACTACTATTTTCCATTTCATGTAACGTGAACTTACCTAATTCCTTGCTGTTTGAGAGGATACAAGCAATGGAGTTTTTGTTACCGTAGCCTACACATCCTTTTGAGAGGGGCTTTTCTTGAGAGAATGTGCCGTCTAGTATAATATGGAGATTTAAGTCACTAGCAATTACTTTTGAACTATCTGTCAGAGCGTATTCAACCAGATTTCCTCCAGTTTCACTTTCACAGGATTCACTTGCCGGAATTAATTCTTCATCCAACCTTTTCACGTTAAAAGTTACCTTGCAGATATCCCCTATAATCTGGTATAAGCGAATTTTAACTTCCATTATATAAAGTATCCCATCCTTCTTATAAGTAACGTAATGGCAGCCTTTTTTATCGATAGAAAAGTTGCTTACGACGCGACCGTCAATGGTTAATTCAATTTCGCTATCCTTACTAGCATAATACGTATATGAATCTTTATCGCCCCTATAAATTGCAGCTCCTTTAATAACTTTGATCTCAAACATATTATTATTCCAAACTGACCTAGAAAAGGGAGTAATAGAAACTTCTCTAAAGTATTTGCCACTCTCATTCATTGATTCATATGAAGTCAAAGTTGCAGGAAATTTTTCTACGCTTAAATCAATGTGATCCTCCTTGTTGTAACCTTCAGACTTCCGCTGGAAATAAATACCATAATTTTCTCCGGCATATTGAAACTCAAATGACTTTGTATCCTTGCCAATTTCTTTATTGTTAAGTATCTTAAGATTTCGTCCATTCAGTCTAATAACTATATCATAGCTATCTCCTGCATAACCTAAGATTTTCTTGTTTTTTAACAAGTTAGTATCAATAGATAACAAGTCGGTATCAATAGAGCTTTTAGGTAAATAGTTACGAAGAGAAACGTCTAAAGATAAATCATATATGTTTGAAAGACTATAATAGACAGGCCTTATCTTTATGCCAGAAAATATTCCATTCCCATGTTTATTATTACCTAGCATTAATTCGTCAGCTAAGGGAGCTACACATCTATCCTTTTCCTTATTGAGCACGACCCCTTTAACGAGGAAACCTTCACCCTCGACTGCTTTCTCAATAGTCACTTCTATAAGATAATGTTTCTGTGCCAACTGACAGATAAAGATGGTACGACCTATTTCAAAAGGAATGTTAAAGAATTCTTCCCCTTCTACAGAAATAATTAGTTCTGTATTTGTAAAGGCATGACCAATGAAGTGTTTTTCTCCCATTTCTAATGGACACATCTCAGTAAAACTGTTTTTATTGCTCAACAAAAAATCGATTGTAGGAAATCCAATTTTCGGTTGCGATGGGTAAGCATAAACCGCCTTTTTCGCCAGGAGTTCTTTTTTGGCTCTCTCTATAAAGTCTAGATCGATGCGATGCCAGAAACTGAGCCAGAATGGATCGTATCGGAACAACAGCTTGGACAACAAAATCCCCCCGTTAGTAGTTCCAACAAGCTTATATCCATCTTCTTCTTTTACAAGCAGACTACCTCCACTATCTCCCGGTGTCCCTCTACCCCTTGGATTATCTTCAATCGTTTTAATCCAACTAGACATAGGCCATGTAGAATAGAGGACCTTATTAATGTCCCCGTACTTCATCAAGGCAAGTATAGATGGCAATCCATATCCAATAGTAGTGTCAAATGCTTGACGTTTAAAGCTATTTTTGGGGTCTAGCTCACTCATACCAAAACCAACATGGGTAGCTGTTCTGCCAATCAAATCGATTAAGTTGCCTCTATAGAGAGGATATTTTGACTGATTTGACTGTTCACCTGTAGTAAAAATAGCTAAATCCAGTCGTGGGTGTATAACAATGTCAACCTCTTGAAAAGTGCCATCCAAAAGAAGTGAACGGGGTTTTTTGTTAACACAATGAGCGGCGGTAATGTAGAAATCAAACGGATCGTTGTCATCTATTTTTACTCTACTACTAGAACAATGAAAAACGTCTATGTCTATGAATAGAGGTACACTTGCATCGAACTCTGGCCTTTGAGCATATTTTTGCAAGTGCTCATCACCATGTGGATGAGTAGCAACAGCGCCTTTAGCATGATTCGCTCCAAGTACCGCAAAAATACAGAAAAAGGTTATTATATGTAATTTGTTTTTCGTCATAATTTTTTAATTTAAAAATAATTATATATGTAATTTCTTTAATTGTCAACACATTAAAAAATCAGTTGTATGAAGTGAAGGAGTTATTCAATTTTATCAACACTTAAAAGAAATTAATTGATATTAAAATACTTATGAAATATATTCAAAAATAGCTTTCTTGCTTCTTTTTCAAATCTCTATTTTGATGATAAGTAGAATAAGAAATCTCTAAAGCAATGGGAGCAAAAGATGAGAAATATCTTCAGCGAAACGGCGTTTTTTACCAGCCTCAGCGTGGGTACTGTTTTCATAAGGAATGCAATGAAAGCGGAGAGAATCTGCCCATCCAGTGAGTTGCTTGAGGGAAGAGGGATGGGTAAGAATTAAACCGATTTCGAAGTTCACGAAGAAGCTTCGAATATCCATGTTAGCAGAGCCCATGAGAGCTGTTGTATTGTCAGCGATGAATAATTTAGCGTGTAACATTTTAGGTGTGTAAAAAAGGATTTTGACACCTGCTTTATGGAGTTGACGTAAATAGTAATGGCTAGCTAAGTCGGCAAGTGGTAGGTTAGATTTTTGTGGGACAATGAGCTCGATTGTGACGTTGGAACGGGCTTTAGCAAGAAGGGAATAGAAGAGGACTTTATCGGGGATGAAATAAGGGGTAATAATGGTTATATGTTTTCTGCTTTCTTGGATGAGATAAATGAGGTGTTCCCAGAGGGGGTCTTCTTCGGAATCAGGACCACTGGCAATTAATTTCATGTACTGATCCCCTACAGGGGTTGGATGAATAGTGAGGGTTTGTTGGTAAATGGTTGGATTTTCGTTTGCAGCAAAACACCAGTCGCTTAAAAAGACGCGAGTGAGGCCTTGAGTGATGGGACCTTGGAGAAGGGCGCTGAAGTCATGAAAACGGCGAGGGTCCTCTGACTCGCCAAGAAAGCGAAAATCGAGATTTTGTCCGCCAACGATGGCCTTATGGTGATCAAAGATAGCAATTTTACGATGGTTTCTTAAATTAGCAGAGGTTTTTGTTGGAATAGAAAGGAGGGGTATAAACTGAGCGACTTTTGCGGATGTTTTGAGAAGGGGGCGAATGGCTTTGCCAACGTGTCCAAAATTGCCTAGGGCATCGAGTAGGAGTTTGACTTCGAGGCCTTGCTTGGCTTTTTTAGCGATGAGGGAAATAATTTTTTTCCCTGACACATCATTTCTGAGAATGTAAGTCATTATGTAAATAGATTTTTGGGCATTACGGATTTCATTACAGAAGGCATGAAAAGCATCTTCGCCATTTTGTAAGAGAGTAAAACTGTTATGGTTCCATTCACTGATAGAGATGTTTTGAGGAAGTTCAAGGCCTGAGGCTTTGGCTGCGATGGAAAGAACATTCTTTTTATTTTTTAAGAGACGTTTGCTTTTCCTACCACCAAAAACGAAATAGAGAGGGATGCCTAAAAAGGGGAGAAAGATGATGACGAGAAGCCATGCAAAGGTATAACTTGGGGTATTTTTTTCTTTAAGGAGTTGGCTAACGATGAATAGGCAAATGAGAATAAAGGAAAGAGTGAGATAATGTGCCAGGAAGATATTTTTTAGAAAAAAGAAGGCAGTAATGAGGTATTGGTATAAATTGAAATCTGAATGAGCTAGCATAATGGTGTTTGTTAGAGGGGGTCTCCTCCTTTATTAAACTGAAATGAGCTTGAATTCGTCAAGTGAATGTTTTAAATAATGACAATAGGGCAATAGGTTAAGGGAGATTGTGGTTTTTGCCAATGAAAAATTTAAAGCTACTAGTTTACAATATTGCCCACGGACGTGGTTTGTCACCGTATCAAGGATGGCACAGTGAACGTAAGATCAGGCTAAATTTAAAGAAAATTGCGAATTTGTTTAAAGCGATAGATCCACACATAATAGCGCTACAGGAGGTGGATGAGTTTTCGCATTGGAATCGGCATTTGAATCTTTTGGAGATTATGCAGGCGGAGGCAAATTATCCGGTATCTTTTTTGGGGGTGAACCGTAAGCGAGTAAATTACCGTCCGTTGATGTATGGAAATGGGGTGTTATCGAAGTTTCCGATAGGATTTAGGGAGAATGTCTCTTTTGGTAAGACATTGATAGGAGGGAAAGGTTTTTTATATGTAGAGTTTGAGGTAGGAGGGAAAGTGATCCCGCTTATTAATTTGCATTTAGATTTTTTATCCAAAAAACAGAGAGTGTTGCAAATTGAAGAGGTCGTAAAATATATTATTGAGCGGGATAAACAAACTCGAGATGTGGAACACTTTGAACCGATTATTTGTGGAGATTTTAACACGCATTCGGGTCGTCAAGCAGATGCTGTATTGCATTTAAGCAAGTTTTTAAAACAATTCAGTAACTATCAATTGTTGCCGCAAGGGGAGAAGACATTTCCTGCGGTTTTCCCTTATAAGACACTAGATTTTGTATTTTTGCCAGCACGATGTAAACTTAAAAGCTGCGAGGTACTCAAGATATATTTATCGGATCATCGGCCTGTGGTTGTTGAATTTGGGTTGTAGTGTTACTTCCAAGACCGTTGCACAACCCGTTTTAGTGGGGGATACCTGTGTTGCTCCGATGCTCGGGTCGTCACGTATTTCATATACGCTCCGACCCTGTGCTTCGGTGCGCCTTGGTCTCCCATCACTAAAACGGGTTGTGCAACGGTCTTCTTCCGATAGAGAAGAGGGAAGGGGAGGCATGCGGAGCGAGAAATCGGTCGGTATGGAAGAACAATAGTACGCGGAAAAAGGGAAGGCGTGAAAATTGAAGTTATTTTAGAAAGTGGTGCAAAAGGAGGGGGCATTGTCACAGCCTATCCTACGAATCTTCCTAGAAACCCCTATAGTAAGGAATGAGTGAGAGATGAAAAAAGATGAATCATATTATTTGTATTTGGAGACAGAGCTTTTGAATTTACGTGATGCAATAATGTCTTTGCTTACTAGAGAAGATATACTTCTCTTGGAAAGAGATTTTAAACAAATTGATCAGTTTATCCATGTTGGAGAATATGGTTTGGCCTTTGAAGATCTCTGTGCTGTAATTAAAGATGCAAATGTTCTTATACCATCAAGATTTAAACAGAAAATATTCACATTAAGTACCTTAATGGATATAGAAGAAGAAAAGTGGGCTAATATTCAATATGGCGATGCGGATAACTTGGAAAAAGAATCTGGGTAGATAGAACGAGTTTTTATAAGGTAGACAGAAAAGGATAAAGAAGTGCTTGCTGTGTTTGATAGGATGTGTGAAAGATTAGGTAAAAGTATGGAAGCTTATTATAGTCAAAAACCAAAAGCGATCGATATTAGCAAATTACCAAAAGAATCTGAATTAACAGAAGAAGAAAAATCATTAATGCCTAAAAAATTTGCGATATACATGCAAATACAAAAAGATGCTATAGATGTCCTTAATTAAACATATAGAGCGTTTAAAGAGGGAAAATCCTGAGACAAATAAGGCGTTAATTGCTGACTTGGAGAATGGACTGAGAGTATTAACAATAGGAATGGAAAGAAAGATTAAAGAAGGTGTAGAAGGATTAATAGCTAAATTAGAAAGTTATAAACCGGGTAAACGCCCAGGACTAGGTTTAACGGGAGGGTTTGGGGAGTTTTTGTATGCGCTACCTAAAGAGTATGAAAGTTTAGTGGATGAGATAATGGAAGCTGTAAGGAAAATAGAACACTATTTTGCCTCCATGTAATGGGTATGATTTCAATGGAAGAGAAGTTCACAAGTATCTATGGCTTTAGCAGGCACAATCAGGAGTTAGCTCATGTTGGTTTTATTGCCTCTAAAATAAAAAACAAATTACGTCCCACAATTCACAGAATTGTAAGACAGAATATAAGACACTGTTATGTATTAAAACTTGTAGCGCAAACCTAGTTCGATGCTTTGGGACATGGGAATTTTTTTCAATGGGATAGATTCTGAATCAAAATTTCCTTTAGGCTTTGTTGTGGCAAAGAAACGATAACCGAGTGTGAGAGCAAAATTGCAAGTAAAATCATAGGCAATTCCTCCCATAGCTTGCCATGCAAAAAGGATTTGGTGTGAAGTATATGGGGCCTTTGCTACACTGCCACCAATTCCTCCTCCTAAATAAATGGAAAAACAGGGAGCAACGTAAAAATCGTAATAAAGATTGGCCATAAGAGCGAAATTGCTTGTATAGTCAATTGGGGTTCCAGGGACTGTAATTGAAGTTCCATTATTATTGGTTCCAGTAAGGTTCTTGACATTATTTTTCCTATAAGCAGCTTCAATTTCGGCGCGCCAACAATTAATGGTACGACCAATAGCGAGACTTGCCCCATATCCTGTTTTGTAATCAATTTTCAGAGATCCGCCTTCGAAACCAATCATATCTTTCATTCTAAAAACGAGGTCTCCAGTAGTTGAAATATACCACCGATTTCCCTCGCTAGAAGCGAATGCTGGAGTACTCATTAGAAGAACAAATGATGCACTTACAAGCGTTAACAACACAGATTTTTTTAAGAACTTTTTCATTTCTTTCATAATTTTTTGGTTTAATGTAACTATTAATGGAAAAAATTTATGTGTTTTTATTTTTTCCTGTAACATAAATGTATGCTCTTTGTTGTTAGCATTTTTTGAACAATAAGTTAGACAGAAAAAACGAAGAAAATTAGGTTAAGGGATTAAATTATTGGTTTTAACGCGGAACACTATTTGTTTTTCAAAAATACGGTTTCTGCGCTTGACCTAAGTGGGTTGGCTAACTACAGTTAAGCTTCATTTTAATTTTGAATGGAGAGGTGGCTGAGTGGCCGAAAGCGCCTTCCTGCTAAGAAGGTGGACTCAAATTTCGGGTCCCGCGGGTTCAAATCCCGCCCTCTCCGGTTCCCCTTTGTTTTTCAGTTAAAAGGCTTGAAAAAGGCTATTACAGCATTTAATTTTCACTTGTAAGCTTTTAACAAAGGGCTATCATTAATTTTAATTAAATCTTTATAAAAAAATAGATGTCAGTCGATAGCGATAAAAAAAATCCTGAGGGATTAATTGATTTAAGTCAGTTACAGAAGCTGAACCTGGGTCCTAGCTGGGGTGAAGGAAAAGTAATTGAAAAAAAGAGCAGGGATGAACGAGCTCCAAAAGAAAGACGGTTCGTGCATAAAAGGAGAATGGAAGGGCAGCGTGACCGTGACCGTAGGCCTATGAAGCCAATGCGAGAAAGGGGACCTGAACAGAAAGTGTTTTTAGATATCAAATTTTATCCAGATGATGGACCCTTTAATAAATTAATCAAAGCGATAAAGACTTCCTGTAAGACATATGAATTGTTTGAGATATCGCAATTAATTTTAGAAAAACCAGAGCGATTAGTTGCTGTTATTAAGCCTAGCGAGAATAGTGACACGAAACTATATTGTTCCATACCGGATGGAATGCCGTTCCTTCAGGAAGACCAGGCTCTCAATCATGTACTTAAGAATTATTTAGATCAATTTTTTACAATAGAAGAGGTGGAGGTAGAGGCTCCCAAGGGATCATTTCCTATTATTAATAAATGTGGAATTACGGGAGAACTTTTAGGGCCGCCAAACTATCACCGTTATCAACAGTTAGTGCAGCAGCATTACCAGAATGTGTTGAGTCACATGCCATATGAAAAGTTTACGGCAAGAATTGAATCTAGTAAAGACCCTCAGTTGTTAAATGCTTGGCTAGAGAAAATGAAAAAAGTGAAGCGTTATACAACGAAGCCCAATGGTAATGGTGAGGAGCCTAAAGTATTGAATACATGGGAAGAGGCGCGTATTTATCTTTTGCAAACCCAAAAGAGTAGCCTTGTTAAAGAAGTTAGCAGTGTGAGAATTGCTGGGAGGTTTTTTGAGGGAATGCCAAAAGGAGAAATTAAGCAAATGGTAGAGAATCATTTGCAGCAGCAGAGGGCATATCCTTTGGAAACGGCTAATAATTTGAGAGGAAGGTTGCGTAGATTAAAGTTCTCAGTTTACAAAAAAGGGACTAAAGGAATCTCTTATGTTTGTGCCGTTAAGCGGAAATTTAGAGATGCTAATCAGGTATTTGCCGAGTCCGCCCAAAAGCTTGTGGAGTTTTTAGAAAAGCACCCAAATACTAAGATAGCTGAGTTAGCTAAAAATTGTCTAGGTATTGATTTAAAAGCTGAGCATGAAGGGGGTGTTGAAGGAGAGGGGGCCGGTGGCATGAGTGAGGAAGAAAAAACAATGTTAAATCAGTTAATGTTAGATTTGCGGTGGTTGGTAACGGAAGGGTACGTGACAGAATATGGTAACGGGTCTTTAAGTGTGCAACCGATTTTAGAAAAGTATGAGAAAAAAGCTTTGGAAGAAGCAGAAATGCAAGAGCAAGAAGTGATAGCAAAGCCAGAAGACGAATCCGAGGTGTCAATAGATGATGATGAAGTTGCTGATATGCAAGAAGGTTGTGAGTCTGAAGGGGGGCTGGGGTTAGAAGAGGAAAAACAGTAGACCTCTTGCCAGGGCTTTTTAATTCTCCCGAGTTTTTTGTAGGGCGAGGAACCCACCAGCCCAGCCTTTCAGGCTAGGGCTGGATTTATCATTCCGAAAGTTAAAAAAGAACTAAAAAGCCCTAACCGCTTGCAGAGTTCTTTCGAAGCGATTTTAGAAAGCAATTTAGTAATGCAACTGAATTTTGTGTTGGCCTGGCTCAAGAATAGAGAAGAAGAGATGCCAAGCGCTTGGCTGTAACAGGTTAGGTATATTTTCTGGCCATTCGATGGCGATACAATAAGGGGGTGTAATGAAATCATCTAAGCAAAGGAAAGAAATATCGCTCGTTGGTGTTAACCGGTAGGCGTCGATATGGATAAGATTTATTGCAGGGCCTTTATAGATGGAAAGAAAGGTATAGGTTGGGCTTGTGACAGTTTGTTGAATATTCCAAGCCTTAGCAAGGCCTTTAACGAAGGTTGTTTTGCCAACTCCCAGTGGACCATGAAGGGCGAGCGTGTGGTCTTGTGGAATAAAGGAGACTAGGGCTTTGGCGCACTCAAAAGTTTCTTCTTCAGAGTGGGTAACGTAACCTTGTTGAAGTTTTTGAAGGATGTTAGGGGCGATTGAAGGCATTTAGAAATAAGTTAAATTAGGTTGCAGGAATAGAATAGCAAGGGTGTTTAAATTAAAGCAGGCATGGAATGTGATAGGTGTCAAAGGGTGACCTGTGGCTTCATAAGATCGAGCGAGGAGGATTCCTAAAATGAAAAGGGGGAGGACGGCTAGAAAGTGAAAGTGGAGGATGGCGAAGAAGGTAGACGTGATAGTTAGAGCGCTAATTTGACTTAGCTTAGTTTTTAGAAAACGGAAGAGGCTGACCCTAAAGATCATTTCTTCTGTAAAAGGAGCAACGATGACGGAAAAGAAGGTAACAGTAATGATAAAAATAGGGTTTTTAGAATAGGCAAAAAGATCGACGAGAAATTGCCGTTTAAACTCAATGGAAATGCCTTTGCTGACAAGGAAGAGAAGAAAATGATACCAGAAGATGTTAAGAGTCCAAACGATAGGTATAGCAGTAAAAAAGTGATAGATGCCTGCAAGAACAGCTTGATAGGGTGAATTGGTTGGAGTTTGTATAAGGCCTCCCAATAATGCGTGGTGTTTATACATGAGGTAAAGAAAAGCAAAGGCAAGAAGTGCATGAGTAGTGAAGCCGATGATGACGGTTTTTAAGTCATCTGAGAGTGGAGGTGAGAATAAGGTAGTAGGGATGCGATTCAGAATGATGGGAACGATGAAGAAGATGCAGAAGAGGATCCATAGGAGGATTACAAAGTTTAGCCAAGAGGATTCCCAAGGGGGTGCAAGCAGTGGATTTTTAGTTCGACGGATGAATATTTTATGATAAAGACAAATAATACCTATGATCAGAATGGCGGAGAAATAAATTACGAAGGGACTGGAAAAATGAAGAGTTTTTGTAGATGGCATATTGTAGAAGGATTATCTGGAGTGTGGAAATATTGTCAATTGTGGAAGCGGGTCGTACAGGCGGTTATACTGAGTGTTAGTGTTGGGTTATGTTGGGGGTGGGGGGCGGTGGCCCAGGGATTCGACATTGGACGAAGCATCAAGGAAGAGGCTGAAAGGGTGGTGAATAATGTTCGGGTTAATAAATATTCGCATGAGCTATTGGTTGATGAGGAGAGGGGTGTTTATGAGATGGATTGTTCATTGTTTGTTACCTATATTTTAAGTAAAGTGGCGCCGGAGGTTTTAGAGGAAGTTCCAGTTGAGGCTGGTGTAGGTAG
>Ga0206902_10283_pt1 | contig 10610 bp, 4 predicted proteins | sample Alteio_BWOrgHeat_44_FD_153242 | JGI IMG/M metagenome (GOLD analysis project Ga0206902, IMG submission 153242) | Enriched cells from forest soil in Barre Woods Harvard Forest LTER site, Petersham, Massachusetts, United States -... | ecosystem: Environmental > Terrestrial > Soil > Temperate forest >... | reverse complement strand
TTCAGCGATCGGTTTCTCAAAATCCAACAAATTCATGTCCGTTTCAATTAATTAGTGTGACAAAAGTAAGATTTTTAGGCAATGGCGTCAACCTCGAGGTTTTGTGGCGGCCAAGCGTCACTCTTTCCGGTTAAATGTAGGGCATGGAATGAATTTCTCCCGCTTCCTTGTCTTTTCGTGTTGCATAATTTCAAAGCGGTATTTCAGAGCAACTTCGTGGGCACCACCCGAAGCCGGGCCCAATGCTGAAACTGTAAAATCATAGCTATAAACAATTTCTGCGCGATTGAATTGAAAGCCCAGAATGATCACTACAGCGTCCTGACTCGGACTATTCTCTGCATTTTTTGAAACGGGAATACCGCGATACCATAATCCAAAAACGATAGGATCGTACAATAAGTAAGCCCCCACGTCGAGCTGCTCAAAATTAGCTTGTCGTTTGTAAACAAATGAAGGTGAAAGCACAGGGATTCGGTCTCTTTTAAAAGCACCTGTATACAACGGAATCCGAACACCGCCATGAATTGTGACTTTCATCGGTACATAAGCATATTGATTGATGAGTGATCGATTGGGTTCATTAATGTGCTGTGCGGAAAAGCCAAACCAAAAATTTCTGTTATAACCGAGCATCCCAGCTTTAAAATCGAAGTAATGTGCATTGCCTGCGTTAAGCAATGCCGGATCGCTTGTAGGTGTAGTGCCGGTATTATCAAACTGAAGTTGATCTGCAAAAAGTAGTTTATTGAAATCAATGCTCCGCACGGCATAGCCAAAGTTAAGCCCAGATGAAATCACCCACTTGTTCGACACATGCAATTTGTATGAGTATAAAAAATTGAATTCGGTTGATTTCATCCCTGCCGTGCCCGCCTGGTCTTGTGTTGCCAAAAAGCCAATGCCACTATTTATGTCGGTTAAGTTATAATCATACGAAAAAGCACATGTCGTGTAGCCACGGGCTACGTTGGGCCATTGATTGCGGTAGTTAGCAATGAAGCGATGATCCATTGTTGTGCCCGTGAAAGCTGGATTCAAATATAAAGGCGCTGCATAGTATTGACTGAACTCTGGATCTTGTGCAGATAAAGCCATCGCTCCGAAAACGAAAAATATGAACAGGTACTTCCTCATCGGATCAAATTGACATCACCCGTTCGAACCAATAATTCCCCTGTATCCAGCAAGGCAGTAAGCTTGTACATATACACATCCTGCTCGCACAACTTGCCCTGATAATAGCCATCCCAGCCTATAGTTGCATCAGTTGTCTGGAAGAGAAGCTGTCCCCACCGATTAAAAATGAGCATCTGAAATTGAGTTATGCCCCGCATTACCGGAAGAAACACATCATTCTTTCCGTCTCCGTAGCCCGCTCCGTTGGTGCTGGGCGAAAACGCATTTGGTATTAACACTTGCCCGCCTTTTTTTACAATAACAGCATCAACCTGTTGCGTCGTATCGCGACAACCAAACTCGTTGCTCGCAATGAGCGTGATCGTGAAAGTTCCATCCTTTTTATAGGCATGTTCAGGCCTCACTTCCGTGGATGTTTCGCCATCGCCAAAGTCCCAATAAAAACCTGTAGCATCCTGACTTTGATTGCTTGTGTACAATAGGCCGCCCGGTATGTAGATCAAAGGCGGCGTGATCTTGAAACTTGCCATCGGAGTGACATCAACTTCGATGATCTGGGCTTTAGTTTGTGTAACCACCTGGCCGGTAATATTTGAAGCGCTTAGCGAAACCGAATATTTTCCCGGATTAAAATACGTATGCGTTGGATTACTATCTTTCGAGGTGCCGCCATCGCCAAAATCCCAGGCGTATGTAGACGGGTCTGCAAATTGTGTGAGGTTAGTAAATACAACGGTAAGCGGCTCACAGCCAGACGAAGGAGCATAACTAAAATCAACTAAAGGCGGAATGGCGAGAATCGTTACCTGCTGAGTTTGTGTTTGAGTGCATACGTTGTTAGTCACAGTCAGCGTGATCGTATACGTTCCATAAGTTAAATACGTATGACTTACTATAGTCGCGCTGGTTGATGTTGTTCCGTCACCAAAATCCCAGTTGTAATTCCAAGGCCCTGGATTAGTAGTGTTAGTAATCGTTACAGTAGACGACGGTAATGCCTGCGACACCGGAGATGCGGTAAACGATGCGTTTATATTATCAAGCTGCGGCACTGTAATACCCTGACTGGTGATGGGGCTGCCACAGTTGGCAAAGTTCTTTGTATCCAGCAAAAACTGAACATTGAGGTTGGTAGAAGTACGATTGAATGTGAATTGAAACTGATCGGCCGCTATGGAGACATCACTTATTGTGGTGGCGTTTTCTGTAACAACCCAATGGTACATAGCCAAACCTTGTTGTGTTGCGCTAAGGTTTACACTTAAAGTAGTACAGTCGAACTGAAGGGTATCGATAGTAAAAAGGGATGAGGGCACCGGCGAGATTCGAATGGTATTAATTGAATCACCATGGCAACCTGTTGACAAAGTGGTGGTAAGCTTCACTGAAAAATCTTCTATAGCCTGACTTGTATTTGAAAAGCTATAACTAAACGATGGCGTTGTACCGGTGCTGGCAGAAGAAATGGTTCCATTGGTATCACTTATTGTCCAGGTGTAATCCGTAGGGCCAAGGGCCTGAGTTGCGGCATCGACACTGAAGTTGACTGTTTGAGGAGAGCAGTTATTGTTGAAAGGCGAATAGTTGATTGAACTAAATCCGGATTTAGTTCCGGGAAAAATAGTAATGGTTATCGGGTTAGAAATATTTTCACAACCATGTACCGTGTAAACATGCAGCCGCACATCGACTTGTTCATTTACTGCTGTAGTATTTTGAAATTGGCGAGTAAATAGATTGCTAAAACCAGGATCGGTGGGGTGTTGTGTAGCGATCGGTTGAAAACCCAAGCCTTGATGGTCATCTTCTTCCCAAACAAAGCGATCGATAACATCCGGTTGCCCGGAAACAGAGTTGTTGGTAAAGTTAACTGTAAGCAGGCTACAGCCGGAGGTAACATCAGGTGTGAAAGCGGCGTTTGGCAAAGGGTCAACAACCACTGGCACCACAAGAATATCAGAGCATCCGTTTTGATCAGTTGTTACGCGGAGTGCGACCTGGTAGGTGCCGGCACCACCCAGTGATCGGGTAAAAGAACTTTGGTTATCGTACGCAGGGTCTTTAGTGAATACCGTTCCGTTATAATTAAAATCCCACTCGCGTAGTACAATTGATTCTCCGTTGATCGACTGAAGTGTTGAACTTTCGTTAAATGTGGTTGCCAAACCATCGCAAACGCGTGATGCTGTGAAAATTGGTACAGGATTTTCGTACACACGAACATCAACTTCATCCTCAGTCTGGCAGCCTGTAGAACTGTCGCGGATGATAAGTTTCACATGATAAATACCCCGATTGATATAAGGTTGATCAAACGGACCCAATAAGGAATTTGAAAACCCGCTGGCAGGCGCCTGCATAACGAGCACATTATTCTCATCATAAAATTGCCATTGCCATTGTGTTGTAGCTGTTGCAACACCCACTGAAACATCGGTAAACCTAACTTGAAAAGTAGTCAGTGGTGCTGCAGCATTTTGGCAGAAGTAAGGTGTAATCGGATTGTTTGATAAATCTGAGGTTTGAATTTTTGCCACCAACGATGGTGATATGGTGATTACTTCATCAATTGTATTCACACAACCTCCGGCAGCGTTGTTGTCAGTAACAGAGAGACGAATTAATTTCTGACCGCCCGAACTATACGAAAAGGTTGGAGCATTGCTTGTCGAAGTTGATAAAGGCGCACCGGTTCCTGTACCGTTATCAAAAAATTGCCAGGTATAGCCAAACGATGCTCCGCTGATTGCAGGCGTTTGGTCGTCAAAGAAAATATTATCTCCAATACAAAAAGTAGTTTGAATAGGTCCGCCAGCGTTGCCCAGCCTGGTGACGAATGCCGGCTGTGGCGATGGCACGATCACAATTTTAGCCATAGTCACTTGTGGAGGATTGTCTCCATTTACCAAATCACCATTCACCGGATTGAACGGATTTCCATCAGTTAAATCATTGTCGTAGGCATTACATTGATTCCAGTTTTTTAAGGTTACGTCAAACTCCTTACCAATATCTGCAGGCGCTGTAACGGGCACATTGATAGGCAAACTAACCTGGCCTGGAGATGTGACAGGGTAAATCGGATTTCGGTTGGCACCTGGATCGAGATACGGAAAACTTCCCGGAGAAACTCCATTGACTTGCACTCCTGGAATTTGTATTGGCAAGGAGCCCGTTCCATATATCCATTGAATCCATCGCGGAGCATCATTTTCGCGGGTAGCGCGAGGGAAACAATTCCAGTCGCTATTATCTATGAACGAAAGTGTTTCTGCAAAACCCTGACACACCCTAAATACCTGAGGACTGATTGACACTATATCGTTTGTCCATACAATGACTTGCGTATTGATCGGCACTACACTCCCTCGTGGATTGCAGGCATTCGATGCATCGATAGTGACGTCATAACCACAGTCAATAGATGTATTTGGATACAAGTGCGTCATAATTACGCCTGTTGCATTGGTCTGTGTAAAACTCTCCTCGGGTGAGCCGTCACCCCAGTCGGCATAATAAATTGTACCAGGTACCGCAGAAAGATAAAGTGTTTGAATGCTGACTGTATATGGTGCACAACCCCGGCTGCTGGTGAGAAACTTAAAGCCAGGCTCCATAATACCGCCACACTGTGCTTGCGCATTAACGGCAAATAAGAGCGTGACGAATACGGTAAAAAGATAGTGCGGAAGTCTGTTCATTGACCGATTTATTATCGATCAAAGCCGAGTATGACAACATTAATTAACAAAAAGGAAATAAAGTAAACCATGTCTGACAGACGGCAGGCAGGTTTTCACGATCAGGGAAAGAATGTGACGACCAATTGTTGTTACAAGAGGTGAATGACGAGCACTAATTCCAGAAACCAGGCTTATTGTTGAAGGTAGGGCAAGGAATGAGTCGATTCCGTTTCTTCACGCCACGATGCAGAGGCTTGGCAGTAAATTCATAAATCAAAGAAACTTCGTGCGCCCCGCCGGCATTGGTGGCTAGTGGAGAGATGGTAAAGTCGTAGCTATAACCGATAGTGAAGTCCTTCAGGTAAAGCCCCAGCAGGAAGACAATCGCGTCTTGTTGAACAGTACCGATAATATCTTTTTGAAAGGGTTTACCACGATACCAAAAACCAATTGAGACGGGATCAACGTGATAATTAATACCAACATCCAATTGAGATATCCCGCCTTGCTGCCGATACACAAATGAAGGTGTAAGATAAGATGGTCTCTCAGCTGTACGAAACCCTCCGTTTAAATTTATGCGAGCCCCGGCATGAATAGTCGTTTTCATCGGCAGCCGGTTCACTTCATTAAGTATGGATAAGTTCGGCGTGTTCATGTGGCTGAATGCGCCTCCGAGCCAAAGCGATTTGCTATACAAGACAAACCCCGATCCGAAATCAAAATATTGTTGGTTGCCAAGACGATTGAGTGCCGGATCAAGTGATTGCCCGCCGTATTGTAAGCCATCACCTAAGATTAGTTTTGAGCGATCTAACCCATTTATGCCGTAGCCGAAATACAGACCCGGTGAAAAGACTACTTTCTCAGTAATTCTGACTTTGTAGCTGTAATTAAGACCTACTGTTGTTGTGCGCCATCCGGCCGAACCCATTTTATCGGTAGTTGCTAAAATGCCAAATCCACTTCGCAATTCATCCACCCATATGTCATAACTCGCCATGAACGTATTGAATGCCTGTGGCAGGTTGGGCCACTGAATACGGTTGTTCACAACCAATCGCTGCTGAGGTGTAATTCCTGTAAAGCCAGGATTGAGATATAATGGAGCCTGATAGTACTGAGACAGCTGTGGGTCTTGGGCAAGGACACTCCCCGCTACCAACGTTAAAAAAATTATTAGCCCACTTCGCTTCATCTTTTTTCCATTTTATCGGATCAGCGTCACATCTCCTATCTGGGTAGTTCGTTGCTGGTCTGATAATCGCAGCGTCAATTTATAAACATAAACGCCGGCAGGCAACAATTTTCCATGCTGATCATAGCCATCCCACCCTACCGACTGACTTGTACTTTCGAAAATCAGATTTCCCCACCGGTCATAGATCTGCATATTGAATTCTTCTACACCTTTTACCTGTGGCAAGAACACATAATTATATAAGTCTATACCACCAACACCGCCATTCGGGCCAGCCGTATTTGGTGTAAACGCATTAGGAACCTTTGCTACCCCACCCTGCTTGGCTATAACAATGATGAATGATGTTTCACTACAAACTATTCCGCCGCCGTGATCATATTTGGCTGTGAACTTAAGGCTGTCTACACCCTCAAATTTGTACTTGTACGGATCAGGTTGAAAATCCGTAGAGGTGTTGCCATCGCCAAACTCCCACAAATATTCATTGGCCGTTGCCCCGCTTCCATTTCTGACTGACACGGCCTGGTCAGGTATATAAACGGTCGTAGGGAAAGCATCGAATATAGGCGTAGGCTTAGGATATAAAATTACGTGCGCCGTATCGGTGGCGGTCTGACCAGTGAATGAATTGCTTGTAAGGAGATTTACAATATAATTACCATCGCTCGAAATACTAAATACCGGCAATGCAGCATTTGAAGTGGCCACCGTATCAATACCTGTGTCGTCGGTCACTGTCCATGTGTAGCGATTACCGGTAGACAGGTTCTCTGTGACTTTAATATTAGCAGGATAACAAACTTTTTTCGGGTCTAACTTAAACTCGGCTATAAGTGGAGCCAGCAAAATACTGATCGTTTTAGTGATGGAGTTTGAACAAGTTAATCCCGCTGCCAGCGCGGCAACATTAGTAGCTGTGAGTGTAACGTCACGCGGACCGGGAGATGAATAGTTTACAACTAGTGGCGTAGTCGAACTGGTCAACGTAGGTGGAGTGGCGTCTATACCAAAATCCCAGTCGAACTGGAATGAAGGCCAATCCGCTGTAGCTACTGATGTGTTGTTGAAAGTCACTGCTGCATTTCCTCCTACAAAGAAAGGGACCACATCTGTGAAATTTGCTGTCATTGATTTATATACCGTAACCTGAATGGTGGTGTCTGCTGGGCAATGTCCATTAGTTACATTATACACTATTTCATAAACCTGCGGATTGGGCTGAGTTGTATTTACCTTAAGGGTGTAATTAACATTCAGTGTATTCTTCACTTCCAACTGTTGGCCAGTATTTCCTTGTTCTCGATAGAACCAAGTATTACCTGAGCCAGACTCTCCTACCGTTTGATTATTTAGTCTCACTACATCACCACTGCATATTACCGACTTGTCAATTGATACAAAGGTTTTAAGCTGAGCATAGATAGTAATTGACTTACTCGACTGCACTTGACAGCCTAACTCAGAAGCGAGGTGAGGGTTTGCAAGTGAGTCAAATAAATAAACACTAACTGGAAGTGTTGATGTAAGACTTGAGTTAATAAACTTATGTTTAATGACCTTGCCTAAGAAATCAGTAGTTGCAGTATATATTGAGTCTGGGGTACCATCGCCCCACACCCACTTGTAAGTATTGTTGGCTTTCTGATTGTATTGAAGAAGTGTCACATCCGGAGTACAAGCGGCTAACGAAGAAATGATGCTGAAGTCAGCATTGGTTTTTCCAACTGTTACCACAATTTTACTGGTCAAGGGTATTGTGCAACCCAAGGCATCTTTCAAAGATGTTAACGTATAAGTAGTTGAAGCACTTGGTTTAACACTTATCGAACCATTGATATTTGTAAATGTCGAGCTCCCATCAGAATACTGTAAAGTAAGCGGACCTAATCCATTTGTTGTATCGGGCAAGGTCACATTATTACTTGTTAAGCACAGCCAAAGCGAGTCGCTCTTGAATTGAGCGCTCAAAAATGGTGACGCAATTACAGTCATAAATTTAGGCGCGCTGGCACAAGCAGTTACCCCGGGGCCAACTGCAGTAATCGTATAATTCAGGAAATCCTCTGTATTAACAGAGGCATTGTTAACAATTTGATTAATTAAAGTACCCGATGTTAAGCCGGTGGGTACCCCAGAATTATTGGGGTCAACTGTCCAGTTAAAATTAGTTCCAGCCACAGAACTTGTTAAAGGCACATTGAGAGTACTACCATAACATACATGACTTGGGGCGGTAAGCAAAATGTTAGGTATCGGGTCTACTTCAACATCGATATTCAAAGGATTACCAGTACAGCCCGCAGCTTTTGGTGTAACCGTGTAGCGAACATTGGCTGGAATGCTGCCTGTATTTTTTAACGTTTGGAAAATCAAGTCACCCGATCCCCCTGCCAGGCCGGTAGTAGTACCTGCCGTAACCGATGCAGTCCATGTATCTATTGTACCTGACACATCTGGTGTAAGTACGATATTCACAAAGTCGTTGGTACAAATCGGTGCCTGCGATGAATTTGTAACAACAGGTCGCGGGTTAACATTAAGTGTAACGTTTACATTACTTCCAACGCAGCCAAGACCTCCACTTACTACGGGCTGCAAAACATAAGCAACGGTTTGCTGCACAATGGTTGGATTGCTCCATGCGTCGGCAATCGATTGACTATTTGTATATGTAGTTACAGGTACAGCGGGAGAAGTCAAGGTCATTCCACCCGTTGGTGTGGCGCTCAATACATTGAATTGAATTGTTCCGGCCGACGGGATTGTTGTGGTGGTGAGTACCACATTGCTGGCAGTTCCTTCGCACACGGTTTGAATCGATGGAGAAACAATAAGTTTGGGCAACGGATCAACAGTTACCACAACGACAGTTGGCGGTGTTCCCCGGCGTGTTTGATCGTACGGCTGCATCCAATGCACAGATTACAAATGCGTTTTCAAACTACAGTACGGGCGATGTAACGTTGACATTTACAGTTACACCAATAAGCACTCCTCAAAATTGTACGGGAGGGACCTTTGTATTGAAAGTGATAATTCATCCGGAGCCTGTAGGTTCGAATTTTAACGACCCGCTCTGCGCCACTGTGTTGAATCACAACATGCAGACTCAAATTACCAATGGAATCACCAGTTTGTTTACATACACAGTTAGCTCCGACAATGGAGGAGTAGCACCTGCAGCAAACAGAACAATCGCTTCAAATGCTTTCATCACCGATGTGTACACCAACAACACGGGCGTTGTAGCGAACCTGACGTATACTATTACTGCAAAAAGTTCGTCTAATAGCTGCGTTTCAAGTGCTCCGTTCACGTATGTTGCTCAAATATTCCCAACGCCTGTTGGTGGTGCAGGATCAGCAGGTCAGGTTTGTTCTAATGCTACATTTAACATCAATCCACAAACCTTTATTACCAACGGAGTAACCATTACAAAATACGACTGGACTGCAACGTACAATGGACTCACCGTCAACGGGGCGGCACCATCAACGGGGCTAACAGGAACTACAGGATCGATATCCATGGCGTTGACCAATCTTACTGCCGGCCCACTCTCTGCAGTATTTCATGTTACACCCTATTCAGGAAATTGCCCAGGTACTACGTTTGATATCACTCAACCGGTCAATCCGCAACCGTTCATGAATCCACCGCTGGCAAGCCCGGCCGCTATTTGCAGCACTAATAGTGCATCGACAAATGGAACGGGAGTAGTGCTGGCAACGGGAGTTGGGTCTGTCACTGCTGCATCTTACAATGTTACACTGAAAAGCCAGGATGCCGGACTTGTCGGGACACCAACTGTAGGTGCGGGACTCGGCCCCAATGCGATAAAAAATGATACGTATCAAAACACCACTTCAGCACAATTAAAAGTAGTTTATACAGTCGTGCCTGTTGGCTCTATTGGAGGTTGCCTTGGTGCTTCATTTGATATTACGATCTTGGTGAATCCGGAACCAGTATTGTTTGCGCCGGTTGTTCCCGCCGTGTGCAGTACTAATATTTCTAATCCTGTCAACCCGATTGGTGTTATTCTGGGTACTAACGGAACCTCCGCTGCAGCAGCCAGCTATAAACTGATACAAGCAATTCAGTATAGTAATGGCGGGCCTTTCAGCACTACTCTACCAACGAATTTTTCAATTGTTTCGGCCACTGTACTGAATGCCACGGGCGATCAGAACATGATTAAGAGTGACACCTATAGAAACACATCAGCTGTATCGGTTACAGTTCGCTATGGAATTCAGGCTACGAGCTCTTCGGGTTGCTTAAGTGTGCCGTTGAATTACGATATCGTTATTAACCCTGAGCCGACACTTTCTCCGGGTACAGTAACAGTTTGTAGTGGCGCAGCCCCTGGAGCACTATTCAACTTAGGCCCAGCTGGTGGCTCTGTCGCAATTAGTCAGTACAATTTGAAACAGATTCTTATTCAGACAGGATTAACGCCTGCCGGAACTAACGCCGGATTGGGAGTTTATAGCACTAATAATTTTCTCGACAACGATCAGTTTGTAAATACTACCTCTGGTCAGTTAACAGTGACTTATACGATCGATGCGGTTTCCGGT
>Ga0206902_10282_pt1 | contig 10639 bp, 12 predicted proteins | sample Alteio_BWOrgHeat_44_FD_153242 | JGI IMG/M metagenome (GOLD analysis project Ga0206902, IMG submission 153242) | Enriched cells from forest soil in Barre Woods Harvard Forest LTER site, Petersham, Massachusetts, United States -... | ecosystem: Environmental > Terrestrial > Soil > Temperate forest >... | reverse complement strand
ATATGCATAACCACCCATTCCGCCATCACTACGTACTACCCGGTGGCAAGGTACCCAATAAGCTATTGGATTTCTTCCAATCGCACTCCCCACAGCCCTCACGGCTTTTGCCTTACCCACCTGATCTGCCACCCACTGATAACTCACTGTCTGCCCCGGAAGAATCTTTAGTAACACTTTCCAGATAGCTCTCTCAAATTCACTCCCTACTAAAAGCAACTTCCCTTCACCAGCCTTCAACTTCTCCAAAGTTCTTCTCACAATTCCATCGTCATATTTTACTACCTTTACATCTAATCTCTCTTTCATATGTAACTCAACATCATCTACATACGCCAAACATACTAAAAACTCTCCCACAACACCTACCCCAACCTTTCCTCCAGGCATCTGCGCATATCCAACCACCAATTCTTTCCCCTTTAAATATTCCCTCCACTTATCCTTACGCAATTCTGCTATTTCAATTGTTTTCATCGCTTAAAACTTTCTCCCTTAATATTTGCATTTTATAAAAAACATCACTTTAATCACATTAATAACTTAATACTCAATTTTTTACAACTATGTCAGAAAAACAAACAAAAACCACTAAAAAAATCGACAGCGTTATCGCAACCAATACACAAACACTTAACCTTGCTATTTCCACCATTAATAAACAATTTGGTGAAGGTACCCTCATGCGCATGGGCGATGCTTCTAAAATGAACGTCTCTGTTCTTCCAACCGGCTCTCTTGCAATCGACCTCGCGCTAGGCGTTGGTGGACTCCCACGTGGCCGCATCATGGAAGTTTTCGGACCCGAATCTTCCGGCAAAACCACTTTATGCCTCAGCATCATTGCGGAAGCTCAACAACGGGGTGGTAACGCCGTCTTCATCGACGTCGAGCACGCTCTCGATCCTCGCTACGCCAAAATCGTTGGAGTCGATATCGATAACCTCATGGTTTCCCAACCAGAAAGTGGTGAAGACGCTCTTAATATCGCTGAAACCCTTATCCGCTCCGGAGCAATTGATGTCGTTGTCATCGACTCCGTTGCCGCTCTCGTCTCTAAAGCAGAACTCGAAGGCCAAGCGGGCGATTTCACTGTTGGCCTCCAAGCAAGAATGATGAGCCAAGCGATGCGTCGCCTCACTTCTGGTATCCATAAAAGTAACTGTATTTGCATTTTCACTAACCAAATTCGCGAGAAAATCGGTGTTATGTTCGGTAGCTCCGAAACAACCCCTGGTGGCCGAGCGCTTAAATTTTTTGCATCAGTACGCATGGATATTCGCCGTATAGCCGCTATCAAAGACCCTTCTGGCCGTGTGACCGGTAACCGTACCCGTCTAAAAGTCATTAAAAATAAAGTAGCGCCTCCTTTTACCGAATGCGAATTTGATATTATGTATGATGAAGGAATCTCTAAAACCGGTTCTATTCTCGATTTAGGAATCGAACACAAAATCCTTGAAAAAAAAGGATCCTGGCTTGCTTACAATGGAACCCTGATTGGTCAAGGCCGAGAAGCTTCTAAGCAATTTCTAAAAGAAAATCCTACCATCGTGGAGGAAATCCAAAAGCAAATTATCGAAAAAGTTCAAGTTACAGGTGGAGCTTCTTTAGCCCTCTCTGATTCATCCGAGGCTGTGGCTTAAAACTAAGTTGGCGTAAAAATCTTTACTTCTCCCTAATATATCTAAACCGAGATATCTCTTGCCCATTTACTTTAACCTTCTCAAAAAACATTTTTTTCGGTCTTACCCATAATCCATAGCCTCCATACAAAGCCTTATATACCACACATTCCTCAAGGGTTTCTGAATGCCTTGCAACCCCTATTAATTCGTATGATCTACCTTTATAGTGCTCGTAAATACCGTACGCTACAGCTTCATCAGTATTCATACAAAAAACAAATATCTCCTTTTATCTTATCCGCTACTTTCCTTCCGACTAAATCAGCTACTATATTTAAAGCAAATTCAATCGCCGTCCCAGCGCTTTGCGATGTTATCAGCTGCCTATCTTTGACAACTAACGCCTCTTTCTCCCTCTCTATGAGTTCCTCATGAGGATAGCCGGTATACCGATGGCCTTCTAAAACGCCACTGCTCTTTAATATTAGAGGAGCCGCGCAAATAGCTGCAATCTTCTTTCCTTTCTCATAAAACCCACGTACCAATTCTAAAATATCCTCACGTCCCCTTAAAAGATGTGCTGCTGATCCTCCCGGTAACACCAAAATATCGAACATTTCTGAGTCTACTTTTTTTAAATATTGATCCGCTACCACTCGTATTCCATTACGCCCAGTAACAACCACATCCTTATTGGATGTTGCAATTGTCACCTCTACTTTTGCCCTTCTCAAAATATCGATTGGAGCAATCGCCTCAATTTCTTCAAAACCTTCAGAAAGAATCACTAAAACCTTTTTAGTCATAGAATAATCTATTTAACTTGGAAGTACCCATTTTTATCAACAGAGTAGATTTCTCAATAAAAAAGTTCAGAGCATTCTTAATGCACTCTGAACTTTTTAACAAAATAAGGATTGCTCGTCTTTATTCGGTATGACATTTTCCGCAACAGCGAAATAGACACACCAAGCAATAAATGGCTGCTAAACCAATTAGAACATAGATAATTCTAGTTAGCATCGACATTTCACCAAAAAGCATGGTGACTATATTGATGCCAAAAAGGCCTATAAGGCCCCAGTTAAGACCACCGATAATGAGCAATATCTTGCTAATGACTTTTAGTACTTTCATGGTTGTAGGATATTTGGTTAGATACTGTTAAGTTATGAGATATGAAATCATTTCAATCTCTTGTTCTTGACCCCATAAAAATGTAAGTATGACACAGATGCAAGCCAAAATATAAGCTATAAGAAAATTTTCTTATATTAGTTATTTTATCAAAAACCCTCATTTCTGGGTTGTAATACACAATTTTTTCTTCATAATTACTCTTTAATAAAGAAAAGTGCTTACATTAAGCGATATGGAAAGAACATTAATTATCTTAAAACCCGATTGTATAGAAAAAAACCTAGCTGGTGCGGTTTTAGACCGTTTCAGTAAAGAAGGCTTTCGTATGATAGCCTGCAAAATGATGTCTCTTTCTGAAGCCTTACTCAAAGAACATTACTGCCACCTCGCTGACAAACCTTTCTTCCCTGAGATAGCCAGTTTCATGCAGTCTTCCCCAGTCCTTGTCCTCATTTTAGAAGGTAAAAATGCTATTGATCGTGTACGTAATCTCTTAGGGCCTACTGATTCTACAAAAGCTCCTAAAGGAACAATTCGTGGTGATATGGGCCAAACAAAAATGCTCAACATCGCACATGCTTCTGATAGCAAAGAAGCAGCTGCAATTGAAATTAAACGCTTTTTTGCAGCTAAAGAAATATTTTAAGCTAACCCCTCCGTTAAAGTAGAGTTATGCGCTCTAATAAACAAACAGCGTAGGCTGCAATAGCCCTACCCTCTCCGGTAGCATCCATTTTTTCATTCGTCGTTGCCTTGATGCCTAGAAATTCGGGTTCAATTTTCAAAATTCGGCTGAGCAGCTCTCTCATTTGATTCATATAAGGGTTCAATTTTGGCGCCTCTGCAATGATCGTAGTGTCTACATTAATAATTTTAAACCCTCTCTGGTTAATCTCTCGAACAGCCCCCTCTAAGAAAAAATGAGAAGCCTTGTCCTTATTGGCAGGATCCGTATCTGGAAAATAGTAACCAATATCCCGCAGCCCTGCGGCTCCTAAAAGTGAATCAACAATTGCATGAATCAAACAATCAGCATCCGAGTGCCCCTCCAAACCTTTACTATAAGGTATATTAATCCCTCCCAATACTAAAGTACGGCCCTCCACCAAGGGGTGGATATCATACCCAAAACCTATACGAAAATTACTCATGAATAGCCACCTTTTCCGACAATAAAAACTCTAAATAAGCAATGTCCGAAACATGCGTCAATTTTGGATTCGCAAAAGGATTATTCACAAGCACTATCTTGTGCCTTTTAAGCATAGCAGCTGATACATCATCTGTTATTTCCAAATTATTAGCAAACACATGGTCATACGCCCCTTTGATTAATCTAAGATCAAAGGCTTGTGGAGTTTGCATAACTCTCATCTGGCTCCGATTTACATCCAATAACTTCGCCAACCCACTTTCTCCACAAAAATCTCCATCCACCACTTTAATCGTGTCCACAATAACATTCACTAAAGTCGCTGCTTTATATTTACTAACTGCCTCGTATAACATCTTCAACCCCTCAACTCTTATCAAGGGACGCACACTATCATGAATAAACACATATTCCACTGAAGGCCCTCGCAGCTCTAACATCTTTAACCCCATATACACTGAATCCTGTCTACGCAATCCTCCTTGCACCCAATCAATATCTATACCTACAATATTGTTTACCAAATAGGATTCCATTCGCTGCTTTTGGACAATGTCCCGATAAACAATCATTATTCTATCAAATAATCCACTTTCCTGAAAAACCTTCAGTGAATAATAAAAACAAGGCACATCTTTTAACTCCAGCAAAGCCTTGTCATTCGTAACAGACTTTAAACGACTCCCGACACCACCCGCTAAAATCATTCCCACAGTTGACATTATTCTTTAATCTCCTCCAAAAAATCCCCTACCGCTACCGCTGGATCCAGTGCTTGCGAAATTGGCCGCCCTACTACTATAAAAGACGCCCCCTCTTGCACAGCTTCACTTGCTGTCATTACCCGCTTCTGCTCATGCAAGTTTTCACCCTTCGATCGTATACCCGGCGTCACCAAAACCACTTCAGGTCCCAAAAGTTTTCTCATCTCCTTCAATTCCTGAGGCGAACAAACAAACCCCTTTAAACCTGCTGAAGCCCCAAGTTGCCCCAATCGTAGTACTTGTTCAAGTGGCGTACAATTGACCCCGGTCGACTGTAACACCCCTTCATCCATGCTCGTCAGCACTGTCACCCCTAATAATTCCACCGGATGCTTAAAACCAACCACCGCTTTAAGCGCCTCGCGCATCATTTCTTTCCCGCCGCTGACATGTAGCGTTAACATATCAATAGGCAATTCCTTAAGACTCTTAATCGCACCTGCTACCGTATTCGGAATATAATGCAGCTTAAGATCTAAAAAAACCTTGAATCCATAGCCGGCTACTTCCTTTACAATCTCCGGACCGTAGCGTGTAAAAAGCTGTAGTCCAATCTTAACCCACTTTAATTGATTCCCCACTTTTTTCAACAACTGCTGGGCTCCCTCCTTAGTATCTACATCTAACGCCAAAATAAGTTCACATGCATGATTTCTTTTCACAAAGACAGATGTTATAAATTTACAACTTGTTCTCAATCTCAAATTTAAGACCGGTGCACAACTGGATACAACTAAAATTGTAGGGTAATAAAAGTAGTTAATTCAATTGAAGTATCTTTAGCTAACAATTTTTTTCTATATTAAAAATCAATTTCCGCTCTTGCAATAAACTAATAATATCCACCTATTTTCAAAGGGTGGAAAGGCTACCTTTTCAGCGCATTTGTTAAAAGCTTCGCTTTTAACAAATGCGCTGAAACAGATGGGGATCGGGGTTTTCAACCCCGAGCGGGCGAGGGCGGCAGCCCCTCCTTACTCCACGATTTCAATTGCACCCTGCAACCTTACATAACTCATTTATTTATTCATTGTATAAGAAACGTTCAGCAGCTATAATTTTGTCCCAAATGAAAAAAATCCTGGTAGGCCTCTCTGGCGGTGTCGATAGCGCCGTTTCAGCCTTACTTCTTAAACAAGCAGGCTATGACGTCACAGGCGCTTACATCAAAACCTGGATGGAAGAAGCTACCTTAGACCCTATTGGGGATTGCCCTTGGCAAGACGATATTGAAGGCGCTAGAAACGTCGCTAAAGTCATTGGGATCGAATTCGATGTCGTTAATCTCATGACAGACTACCATAACCTCGTCGTGAATTACCTTGTCGAAGGTTATCAAAATGGAATTACCCCTAATCCTGATCTCCTCTGTAACCGAGAAATCAAATTCGGTATTTTCTTGGAATATGCCCTTCAAAATGGATTCGATGCCATCGCTACCGGCCACTATGCTAAAAAAGTTACCAACCCCGATGGTTCTTATGATATTTTTGAAGGTACGGATAAAAACAAAGATCAATCCTACTTCCTAGCTCTCCTTAACCAACATCAACTCAAACATGCCTTCTTTCCAGTTGGGGATCTTCCAAAACCTGTTGTGCGTGAAATTGCTAAAAAACATAACCTTCCCAATGCCAACAAAAAAGATAGCCAAGGCATTTGCTTTCTAGGAAAAGTCGATATTAATCGCTTTCTTTCTCGCTTTATCCCCGATAAAATCGGCGAGATCGTCAATACTTCTGGGAAAATCCTAGGTGAACACCCAGGGCTACATCATTTCACCCTTGGTCAGCGCAAAGGGGTGGGTATTCCTTCTAATAAAGACTACGAGCGCTACGTTGTCGTCGGTAAAGATTTCTCCACTAACCGCCTTGTCGTCGCCTTTGAACATCCAGACGCTCCCGGCCTTTTTACAAACACGGTCACCCTTCGTAATGTTCACTTCATAAATAGAATGATCACTGAACCAACCTCCATCCTTGGCAAACCTCGCTATCGTGATTCTTCTCAAGCACTCCAGTTCTATCCTCAATCTAACAACCTTACCTATATTACTTTTAAAAATCTCCAAAGGGCTCTCGCCCCAGGCCAATTACTTGCCCTCTACGAAGACGAAAAACTCCTAGGCGGCGGCTTCTATATATAAAAACCTCTTGCGTAAACTAGATTTTTAATGTATAAACTCTTCACAAAAAGAACGAATAAAGAGGCAAAAATATAAAAAAGATATGCCAGGACAATTTAGTTATTTCAACTCATCTTTTTTATTATTGAATAAATTATAAAAATACAGAAAATAGTTTTATTAAAAACATGAAAACAGTAAAACTACTATTATTAATAATAACACTCCCAGTTATTCCTAGTTTCGCTGAAGTCAATTTTAAATTCCATTACACAGACACACCTGGCACTGGCTTAAATGCTCCAGCAAATGCCTGGGCTAAAGAAGCTGTTGAAAAGGCCGGCAAAATCATTGGAAGTTCCTTACTTCATAACGCCACCATTAATATAGAAGTCGTAGCGAACTTAAAGTCCATAAAGACCGCCCATGGCGATAGCGGAAGTTTAGCTGAATTTAGGGGACACAATTTCATGGAAGCTATTTTTCACGGCGCTAATAACCCAACAGATATATATGGCCCTTTGCGCATCAATCTTGACCTAAGAATGATAGGCTGGGTAGAACAGAATTCAAATGATTTCGGTTTTTCTTTAGTAGAAACCATAATTCACGAATTAACCCATGGCCTAGGTTTTGGAAGTCCCCCAAAGGGCGCTTTTGTAAATCCACTCGCTCCTTATATCAGTTGCACTGGAAAATCAAATTGCTTTTTTAACAATTTTTACACCTCTCAACTCCCTCCATTCACTTTTTTTGCGCCTGAGTGCCGTAATGAAAATGATTTGTGTTCTCATCTAGATATCCCCAATGAACACACTATCATAGACGCAATGTCTTTAAATCTTTATTCTCACCTGGATCATTGGGATAAATTTACTGCCTCAATATTAGCAGATATAGGCTATTGCCTGAAGACGAATTTTATCACCACTAAAGAATGTTTATTCACAAAACGAGAAATCATTCCATCAGTGATGGTTTGTTTTGAGGATAATACCCAATCTAAGCATCCATTCAAAATAGCTTTATTCGATGAAGGGCCTGCGCCGATATTTGTGGATCTTACAAAAAAAGGCAGTGAGTCTGAAACATGGAACAGTGTGCACATTATGTCGGGAAATAGTCCTAAGGACTTAGAATTAGTCTTGTATTGGCAAGGAGCTGAGAAAAGAATTCCTCTAAAAGAAGGAATCTATTCCTTAGGCGCAGAAAATCTTATGAATGCCCCCATTAATAATATATTCGAGGATATGTTAGGCATTTTTACGGATATAGGCATTTTCATAGAAGAAAACAAAAAAGGAAAATTTACGATTCGGTTTGAAGAACAAAGAAGACACGGTATTTCCAAATGGATAAATTCTTTTGTTCAAGATCCAGTATGCGAACATTCCGTTTCTATTTCGTCATTTAATAACCAGGAAGAGCTGAACTCACGAAGAAACGTTTATGCTTATAGGCAAATTATTCGTGTCGACCATGACGTTGCATTCTCGCTTGTTGTTAAAGATAACGAGCACCTTTACTTTCAAGAAACAATTCCGACAAGTAAGTTGAACAAGCAATACTTCATTAGACCCAATGCCCACTTGATTGGTATGGCAACACCGCAGTCTAAGATTCTCTTGAAATTAAATGATGCAAACGTTGTTGCTGAATTCAGTCTCCTCCCAAGTACCCATCAACAGACGAAAGTACAGACACAAGACGGAAAGGAATTTCAAGTTGATTTCCAGGTCATCGATAAATACTTCGAAAGCAAAATTCCAGAATATTTTCTATTAGTGGACATTACACCTCTGTAGTAAATAGAACTTAATCTGGCAGATTGATTGAAATATAAAGTGTTAACTGATCCATAAAAGTTCCTCACTACAACAACATATAATCCCATTCAGGTACAATTAAAATTGTGGGGTAATAAAAGTAGTTAATTCAATTGAAGTAACTTTAGCTGGCAATTTTTTTCCTGTGTTAAAAACCAACTCCCGCCTTTCCAATAAACTAACAATATCAACCACTTTCAAAGAGCGGAAAGGTCACCTTTTCAGCGCATTTGGATAAAAGCGAAGCTTTTAACAAATGCGCTGAAACAAATGGGGTTCGGGGTTAAAAACCCCGAGCGGGCTAGGGCGGCAGCCCTTCTCTTACTCCACAATTTTAATTATACCAGAACTATATAAAAACACTCGCCCACTCTTCACGACCACCAGCCCAAGCGTCGAGAATAAGTTCCTCCTCCTCAATAAACTTTATTTCAACATACCCACCAGCTGCCTCAACTAACGCTGCCCCTGCAGCAATATCCCACAAACGCGTCGATTGCTCATAATAGGCATCTGCCCTCCCTAAAGCGACATTTGCTAAAGCCCAAGCTGCGCTCCCAATCATCCGTACCTTTTTAAATTGCATAACCTTCCCCATATAATCCATCAATTGCGGTGGTGTATAATTCGCATGCATCGGAAACCCCGTCATTAAACATGCTTTTTCAAGCTTATCAACCCAATGGACTTGCACCGATTCATCATTAAAAAAAATCCCTTTGCCTTTCCCACCGTATACCATTCCATCAGTATTAAAATTATAAACTACCCCAAATAAAAATTGCAGCCCTTCCATGAGCCCAATGCTTACACACGTCTCCGTTTGGCCTCTAAAATAATTATACGTCCCATCCAAAGGATCCACTACCCAATATTTTTGTTTCCCTCTGAGTAGTCCACTCTCTCCACCCATTTCTTCACCAATAATGGGAAGTCCTGTTTCTTTGGTTAAGACATTTCGAATAAGCGTCTCCGAATCCACATCTGCTTTTAATTTAATATCTTTAGCATCTTCCATTCTAACAGAGCGAGCGCTCTCTGACCGCTGTCTTAAATACGCTCCAGCTTCTTTAGCTACATCAATGGCTGATTGTTCTAATTTACTTTCTAGGACATTTTTTGTCATCCAATCAATTTTGCTTGGAATTGCTCTTTTAGACAACCAATTTTCATTTTTTTCTTTACAAGTTCCTCTTAACCTTTTTTAATTGCTTTCTAAGTTATGCAAAAAACAATTAAGTCAGTTGCAAAAAAATTTAAGGTAACCGGTTCCGGCAAGCTTTTACGCAGAAAACAAGGAAAAAACCACTTTTTGCGTAGAAAATCTTCCAAGCAACGTCGCATCCTTTGCCAGGATCAATCAGTGTCTCCAGGCATCACTGCTCGTTTGCGCAAAGCCTTACCGTTTGCTTAAAATTCATATTAGTGGTGCGGGTGATTTCCTAGAGGCGACCCTTCCACTTCATTAAAATAAGTTAAAAGGAGATAAAAACATGCCTAGAGTAACAAATGGACCCGCAAGATTAAAACGCAGAAAGCGTACCTTAAAATTCGCAAAAGGCTATTTCGGCAATAAATCCCGCCTTTATCGCTATGCGAAAGACGCTGTTAAGCGCGCTCGTAAGTTCGCTTATCACGACCGCCGCAAAAAGAAAACCGTCATGCGCCAACTTTGGATCGTACGGTTAAATGCCGCTTGCCGCGCTAATGATATTACTTATAGCCGCTTCATCTCTGGATTAAAAGCTGCCAATATCACACTTGATCGCAAGTCCTTAAGTGAATTAGCTATCCATGATGAACCTGCCTTCCAAACAGTCGTCACCAAAGCCAAAGAAGCCCTTCAAGCCAAAGCAGCTTAACTGTTTTTCTGCCTCAGGACTGTACCAAAAATGAATGTAAAAAAAGAGTTACTGCTTTAGTACCTTGCAAGGAGGGTCCTATTGACAAATCTGCCATCTTCTGTATGATCCTTTTTATTCACACACACCTTCCTTCGTCTG
>Ga0206902_10279_pt2 | contig 10793 bp, 12 predicted proteins | sample Alteio_BWOrgHeat_44_FD_153242 | JGI IMG/M metagenome (GOLD analysis project Ga0206902, IMG submission 153242) | Enriched cells from forest soil in Barre Woods Harvard Forest LTER site, Petersham, Massachusetts, United States -... | ecosystem: Environmental > Terrestrial > Soil > Temperate forest >... | reverse complement strand
TTGGTAAGTTTCTTTTCTCGCCATGCAGCAATGCGCGATTTTTTCTTCAATCGAAAGGGATATCCCGATGACTCCGTGTTTATTGATCGGTTGTTCAAACAGTTTAATCATCCTTCGTTTGACACCCTGTTGATAGATACAAAAAAAACGTTTGGTGATGGCAGTACTTTAAAAGAAGAATTTCGACAAGCATTTTCAAATCTGAAACATTATTATCCAGACTTTCAGCCGCCACAAATAGAAACTGTGATCACTGGTTTGCAAACAGATCTATTCGTAACCGATACATTAATTATCATTGGCCTCGATTATTATGTAGGCAAAGCCGGCAAGTACCGGCCGAATATGTATCAATACATGCTTAGGAGGTATGAGAGAAATTTCATCGTTCCTTCGGCATTACTTCTGCTCGGCATTGATACCCGTTATAACAGAACTAACATGACTGATCGTACTGTACTCGCCGATATGATTACGTATGGCAAGGCTTATTATTTTGCTAAGCACATGTTGCCATGTTCGCCGGATAGTATATTTATCGGCTATACCTCGAAAGAAATTGAAGGGGCAAAGGTGAATCAGGATATGATTTGGAAAAGGTTAGTGGATGACGAAGCCTTATTCGCAACGAGTCAGCAAATGAAGCAGAGATATATTGGTGAGCGCCCAAAAACCTATGAAGTTGGTAACGAATGCCCCGGACGAATTGCTACATGGGTAGGCTGGCAGATCGTAAACGAATACATGAACCGCAACCCAAAAGTTTCGTTGTCTGAGCTAATGGAAATAACCGATGCACAAAAAATTTATAAAGGATCCAGATACAAGCCCCAGGCTCAGGAATAAAAGTATTTTATAAAAGCATAAAGCCCCAAGGCCAGTAATACCAATCCCGGAATAATTTTTATCCATTTACTGTCCTTTGCATAAGGAGCAAGCCGTTGAGCATAAAAAATGAGAAGTGTAAGTAGTGCCAGCGCTCCGACGGAAGTTCCAAGAACGTAACTGTGCAGCAATCCTGTTGTTGAAAGGCTTATCCAGCCCTGAGCTTTTAGATAAGCCGTGAAGCCCATCCAATAGGGGATTGCCATTGGGTTGAGAACACTCAAAATTAATCCGCGCCTGAATCCGCTTTCGTTAAATTTCTTTGCAAACCCAGTCGGTTGTCTTGAGGGAAGTAAATTAAAAACCCCAAGGCTGGTCATCACCACGGCCACAATCAATTGAAAATTTTCTATGATCATCGTGGAGGAGGTGATCCAATATTCAAATTGGACTCCAATCCAAGCGTACGGATATTCAATAATCGCAACCGCCAACGCAAACCTTGTTGCGATGCCTACCTTCCGTTGCAGTGCTATCTGTAGAATGGAGACGTTGAGCGTGCCGGGTGGAATGGAGCCAATGAAACTAAAGATGAAGCCAAGAAAGAAAACGTAGAAGTAATTCATCTCACAGCGGCTTTAAATTTTTCATAAATCGCTTTGCCTTCCTTCCATGAAAGATACGCAACGCCACGCTCATGATTTTCCTTACTTATTTGATAAATGTTTTTCCAGTGAGTGATTAATACACCGACACCTGCCCACATTGAAGCCCCCGGATGGTAAATGTGAGCTGGCTCTGCACCACAACCATTTAGCTCCACGATTTTTACGTTTCCATTTTCCAAGTCCTCCAACGTTGCACATCTCAAATCATAGCGCCCAAAGTAGAAACCATCAATTCTTTTGCTGATTCGGTCAAATGACTGTGAAAGTTTTTTGGTTATCAGGTGATTGCCATTGAGAAACATGGTACCAAGGCAGTGATTGCCGATGGATATAAGCTCTATTTTCTTTCCAACTGGAATTATTTCATTGAGTTGATCCCGATATTTTTCTTTGAGTACAGTCCATTGCAGACGAGCACGACTGTTGCCAAAAATTAATTGCTCTAGTGTTTTCTTACCATTGCCGGTTATTGATAAAAATTCTTTGGCAGTGATAGAATTAACCACTCCGGTTTCTTCAGTTGGAAGACGCATATAGTAAACCCCAAACTCCAGTGGTAGATCCACTAACTCCTGAATAATGAAATCGATCTTTATTTCTGTATTGAACTAATTCCTGCTCGTTGTTGACTCGCCTCACCATCCAGCCTCGCTCGCCCAAGTCAGGTTTAAAAATCAGAGGGAGTTTTAGCCCGGCTGTTTGTATTTTTTTTAAAACCTCGCCACTGGAGGCTGGGAAGTGAATCAATATAGTTTTGGGCTTGACTTCCTCAGGAACTAAGGATAGAACATCATATTTCGATTCACCCATCATTCCTCCGCTGAGGATTCCAGGATTGGACGCTGAGAAATAAAAGAGAGATCGTTCACGAAGAGAATACCATAACCACATGAAGAAAAGCGGCAACTGAATGATTCCAAATGGCCAATACTCCCAATGAAAAATCTTAAATAATGAATTGCGAATAGATAAGCTCATCAACGCACTACAGCCATCGTTTCTTCGCGGTAGCGTAACGTGGAAGCCGCTACGCCAAAGTCTGACGAGACCCGAACATGTTCTGCCACTTCGCGGATACCAATTTTCATTATAGCCATATGATGTACGGCATGCTCGATATTATAAGTGAGTTCACGGAAGTAATTCGTCTGCACTGTAACGGTATCTTCATTGCTTAAATCGTATCCTACCTCAAGCAATAAGGGTTTATCATTGGTCACATTAATAAATCCGCGAATGCGATCGATCACTAATAGAGCCATTTCACGATTAGTCTCGATTAACTTATCATGTGCACGTTTGTCATAGTTGATAACACTCTTGCCATAGCCATGCTCCAGACAAATGAAGAATTCCATAGTGTGACGAAAATGCTGACCAATAGAAGACCCACTCAATGTTTGAGATGGTTTTACAAACTCAGCTTCTGACAATTGCTGAATTGCATCTGATAATTGGTCTAAAATAGTATGACTGGCTCGTATAAGTTGACTCATTTCACTTTGAGAATTAGGGTTTAGAATTAGGGGTTGTTAGGGTATAAATTTTTTCCAGTTTTGGTCGGCTTTTGTTTTTAAAGACTTTTCATTTTTATTCCAGTCCTTGAGCGTATTGTTGCTCCAGAAATTGTAGAACAAATAAAGTCTGCCTTCAACAATCTTATAAGTCTGGGGATCAATTTTTACTTTCTCACCAGTTTCTCCCATGGCATAAGCACACCACCCACCGTAAACAGGCTCATATTTTTCAGGGCTTGCCTTGAACTTATTAGCGTTGGAGGTATTACTAAACTGATAAACGACACCTTTAAAAGCGTAATTGAATTTTGAATCACCTTCAGTGGGGTTCCCATCAAAATAGCTAACGGGGTCATATCCTTCAATAGCTATGTTTTTCTTAATGTTATAATTTCTCTTGCGAGCGTCATCACTTTGTGCCGGCAGGTTGGCCGAAATGAAGAGCAAAAGAATTAGAATATTTTTCATTTGACTAAGATACGTAAAGGTCACAAAAATAGATTGGGTGATTTTTATAAATTGTCGCGAAGGATACAAAACGAATTGTACGGAAAAGACATGGTTTTGTTAATCCGGATTTACCCCATGAAATCATTCAGGACTTCCCAAACCAGCTCTGGTTCATAACCTTTTCCAATGATGAATTGGGCTATTTTATTCTTTTTTTTGAAGGGATCGGACTCTCTTAATTGGGCAGACTTTTTCTTGATGAGAAGCAAAAGAGTTTTAGAGTAATCAGACTTATCGATTTCGGCCAGCCCAATGGCAATACACTTTGGCGTGAGACCTGCCTGTTGCAACTCGCGCTTAATTTTAATGCGCCCCCACTTTTGCATCCTAAATTTTCCGCCGGCAAATGCTTTGGCAAAACGCTCTTCATTTAAGAATTTTTCATTAATAAGTCGCGAAACTATTTCTTCTACATCATTGGAATACAATCCGTAACTGAACAGCTTATTTTTTACTTCGCGGTGTGAGCGCTCCTGATAGGCGCAATAGCGATAGATTTTTGAAAGGGCTTCGGAGGCACTTAGCCTTTTTTTAACTTTTTCATTATCATCGAAAGTTTCTGTGCTCATAAGCCTCCCTGCATCCTAAACCTATTTGTGTATTTACAAATTGATCCACCTGAGATTTGTGATCTCACCAAGTTAAGTATTTTTGCCACTCAGTTTAAAAGCGATTTTAGTTTTAAAAGTTCAACTCCCATGAAAGATAAAGTAGTTGTGATCACCGGAGGCTCTTCGGGCATTGGCAAAGCGTTGGCTGAAGAATTTGGAAAGAATGGCGCTAAAATTTTGATCACCGGGCGCAACAAGACTGATCTTGATCAAGCGGTTTTATCATTGAAGCAAAAAGGCATAAGCATCTCTGGTTTTGTGGCTGACGTGAGTTTGGAAGAAGACAATAGAAAGATGGCCGCAGAGGCAGTGAGGCTATTTGGAAAAATAGACATACTCATCAACAATGCCGGTATCACAATGCGTGCTCTTTTTGAAGAGGCCGATATGAGCGTGATAAAAAAAGTGATGGACATTAATTTTTATGGAGCGCTGTATGCTACTCAGGCTTGCCTTCCTCAAATCATCGGGAATAAAGGATCTGTCATTGGTATTTCTTCCATTGCAGGGTTTCGCGGGTTGCCAGGTCGCGCAGGTTATTCGGGTTCAAAATTTGCCCTTAATGGATTTCTTGAAGTTCTTCGCACAGAACTGTTGCATCGCCACGTTCATGTTCTCACGGCCTGTCCGGGCTTCACGGCTTCTAATATTCGCAACCGTGCTTTAACTAAAAATGGTTCAGTTCAGGGTGAGTCGCCACGCGATGAGAATGAAATGATGACGGCTGAGGAATGTGCAAGGCATATTTACAAGGCTACGGTAAATAGAAAAAAGATTCTGGTATTAACGGCACAAGGAAAACTTACTGTATTTCTAAACAAGTGGCTCCCTTCGCTTACAGATACATTGGTTTACAATGCCATGGCCAAAGAGGCCAATTCGCCTTTGAAGTGATCAGGTTTTATTAAGGAATACCAATTTAATGTTATCGGCCTTGCTCACGTTTTTATAGAAATCAACCAGTTCAGTGTAAGTCTCTTTTGGGAAACGACCTTTCCATACTTTCATTCGCCTTGTATAAGTCACTTTGCCGGCATCGAACTTAAAACTAGCTTCGTACTCACCAAATTTCGACGTGTACTTCAAAGGCTCGGGTAGAAATTCAGGATAGAGATTTTCGGGAACTGTAAATTGAATGGTATCGAGATCTAGGTAGTTTGATTTACGAACGACTTCTGTTTTTCTTTCAGCAATTTTTTCAGGAACACCAGAAATCCTGTTCATCAGATTAGGTGTAATGAAGAGCCGCTTACCACTTGCAGATGCGTATCTGTTGAGAGTCAAGTCCAGATTGATTGCAGCCGACGGAACCTTGTCCTTCTTTTCGGTTATCGAAAATGAATTGATACTGAAGTTTGGAATGTCTGTATTCTCTTCAATCCATTTCTTTTGCTTGTCAGAATTATTGAACGACCAATTTAACCCGCCATTCTCATACTGGATTCCGGTTGCAGTAGTTTTGATTTTTGCTTTTGCATTACCTGAGGCATCAACAGTTACTGTTGCTGTTCTTGATTGTAAGTTTTGCTCAGGAGTGTAGTTAATCGTTCGTACCAATTTCCCGCCGTCTTCAGTTACCATCATTGCCCATCGGTCTTCGGTAAATGTGCCCTGATATCCAAATGGATTTGACTGACTTGTGCATTCTAGCCACAATGTGTCCTTTCCGTTTGGAACGGAGACAATCACGTGATTAAACTGATGACTTGGGAAATCGGTTTTCACTTCGCGCTCATTTCGTCCGGCCTGTATAACTGTATAATAACCTTTTATGCCCGCTTCTTTTAGCATGGCAACGGTGTAGTTAGAAAGTGCTTTGCAATCTCCGTATCCCGTTTCATCAACAACTGATGCCGGAAAGGGTTGTAATCCGCCAATGCCAAGTTGGATGCTTACGTACCGGGTCTTGCTTTGCAGATATTCGTAAATGGCTTTTGCTTTTTGCGCATCTGTGGTCAATCCTTTAGTAAGTTCTTTCACTTTTAATTTGACCGGCTCGGGGAGTTCGCCTCTGCCATCATTCAAGGTCTTCTGCCACTTTCCATAATCTTGCCATGATTGCATCGTGCCCGAATAGCCTTCATATTCGAAGGCAGTTGGTGCAACCATGATTTGCGGAATCATTTCGCGCGATGGAGAATAGGGTTCAAATTTAAGTGGCTTTAAATTTTCGAAACTCCAGGTGATAGATTCAAAGCCTTCGGCTGTTTTTTCTTTTTTGGGTGTCTGCTCAACGTTTAAAAGTTTGTATCGCGGTGCCAAGTTGGTCGGAAATACTAATTGATACGACGCATTTTGATAGGATACTTTTTCTCCGCCCCAGCGTGAACCTGGGATGAAGTATAAATACTTGTACTCTAATTTATACTCTATCTCAACGGTATAAGGATAGGTAGCTTGTGCAAGATTGATGACTTTGAGCCTGTCGTCACTGTACAAACTGAAGCCATCGAAGGCTGCCTGGTCATGGATATCTTTATTTTTTAATTTCTTTATTTGGTTGCCATTAGCATCATAGGCAGCGCCACTTAACTCTACTATTTTGGTTAGTTTGTCGTATAAAACCTGGTGGTCTGCGTAATCATTTCCCTTTTCATTTAATATTGTCACAACAAATCGGACCGAGTATAGCGCATGATTTTTAGAAAGAATTTGAAAGCTTATGTGATCCTCCCTTATCACTACATTCACATTTTGTTTTAACTCTTCAGGAATTGCGCTTACCGGATACTTGATATCTCCGGCAAAGCCGTTTGAAATTCGGATTAATAGAAGTGAAGTGATCAAAATTCTTTTCATGGTCCTATTTTTTCTTTAACACAATTTGTTCTGCATGCTTCGCTACTATTTGACTATAGAATTCTCTGAGATTAGGATATTCAATTTGGGTGAATATGCTTTTGTTTATGCTTAAACTGCTTGTAATGTTAATTGTATTTCCGGTTTGCGCAACATTGTAAATATACTTAGCACCGTTTTCGGGCAGCAATAGCATCTTACTTTTTGGCAATTCATCGACGGCATAACCTTCTGGAATTGTGATTTTTGCCAAATACATTTCGTCAGTCGCATGCCCAAAGTCAACAGGGTAATTTCTTTTTTCCTGTTTAAATGGATTTTCATCAACCTTTGTTAAAATGAATGGGCTCAAATAAATTGTATTTCCTGCATCAGTTATATGTTCATTAATGACAATCTCATGAGTTTCTTTAAACGGTAACTGAATTTCATTGACATTTTGGAATTCACTTTTCGGTAGCGACCATGAATGACCTTCAGTAAAAGTCTTTAAGTAGTCTTTTTCACCTTTTGTTAGAAATAATCTTCTTGCATCTGCAGAATTATACCCTGTCATGTCAACTTTCAGAGAACCGCTGAGTTCTCCCGATTCTGCAAGTTTTAAATCTGTACTATAGATTGTCTTTGTTTTTGTTGTTGGCTGTAGACTTACCCATCGAAACCCGTCCTTGGAGACCACAAATCCGTTTCCGTTTAAGCATCGCTCTGGCAGCATGCCAATAGGTAAAAATTTATCAGTTGCGTCTAATAAAACGGATTTGTCTCCAAGTTGCACTAGACACACAACATAATTGAACTGAGATGAAACAGGCATTTGCTCACGAACAAATCCATGATCACGGGTACTCAACAAAACAGGACTCACATTGATCTCCGCTTTTTCCAACATGGAGGCAAGAAGGAAATTAACTTCGGCAGAGCTTCCTTTTTTTCCCTCCAAACTTTTTTTGGAGAGTTTTCAGGGTATTTTCTGTAGTCTTCATTCCATAAAACATTTTGCCTAACATAATTATAGATGGCACTCACCTTTTGTTCGGGTGAGGTAACTCCTGCTAAAACTTCTGCCACCTGTGTTTTCAGCGAATTATTCCCGGTTATCTCGTCCTCAACACTTTTCAAATATGTTTTATTAATGTCTTCCCATGTGCCCATGTAATGCTTAATACCAGGATTAGAGAATTCGTTGGGAAACTTGGTAAATGAGAGTTCAAAATTCATTTTAGAAATGTAGTCACGCGGTGTTGTGAGGAAAGGTTCTTTTTTAAAAGCAGGTATGTTCTTGGCTGCCCACCTGAAATGGTTTTCCTGATACTCAATTTTGTCGTTATTAAATGTTGTATTAGATACCATGGCACCACTGCGTTGACTAGAAGTTATAGTAAATGAATTGGTAGCTGTTTCGCTTTCATTTATATCCAGGACAACGTAACCCTGCATGTATTTTTCATAGTTGTAATATTCGGGTATTTTGGCCCTGTACTCACTCATTCGTGTAGGGATACTTGTTTGAAACTCCCAGTCTTGAAAATTGAAAAGAAAGTCAGAGTTTACCCTGTAGGCGATCTCAATAATGGAGCCTTCCTTCACATTTGGCCAAGATACTTTTGTAATGTTTCGATTGGCATCATACTTCTCCTTAATGAAAGCATCACTCTTAGCCTTCGACTCCACTACTTTTCCGTTTTCTAAATTATAAGTCACGACCTTTAAGCCTGAGATTTTTTCCTCTTGGTCTGAATCATGATATAAAGTAATGCTGAAATCAGCCCACTTTAGCCCGTCTTTAGTAAGTATCTTAACCCTTCTTAGTCTCTCAAAAATGACTTGAAATCCCTTGTTTTGAATATAATTGATGGTCGATTCACCATAGTCAACCAGCACTACTGCTTCTGCTGATGAGTCTAATGGGTAAACTTTCATTTTCATATCCTCCATTGGTATGTCACCAAATTTTGCGGGAGGCTTCTGGCCTAATGAAATCGTCGCAAGGCCTAGTAAAATAAGCTGGAATAGAGTTTTCATAATGGGTTGGTAAATGGGGGCACAAAACTACCCAAAACCCCCGAGCCGGAAAACAGTATTCTTAATCATTATCTTACAGCCCGATCGAACCCTGATGTCTAAATCAAAAACCCTTTTTTTCTGTCAAACCTGCGGCTATGAGTCAGCTAAGTGGCTCGGCAAATGCCCTTCTTGCAACTCCTGGAATACCTTTGTTGAAGAAGTCGTAACAAAAGTTGAATCAACAAAAAATGAATGGCGGTCAGATCCAAAATCCAAAGTCATAAAGCCCAAAACGCTTAATGAAATCGAATCAACAAATGAAGTTCGGCTCCAAACTCCAGATAATGAACTCAATCGTGTGCTTGGTGGTGGCATTGTTCCAGGCTCACTGGTTTTAATTGGTGGAGAACCGGGCATTGGCAAGTCTACATTGATGCTCCAGATAGGATTGGCATTGCAAAAAATTAGGACACTCTATGTGTCTGGAGAAGAGAGCGAGCAACAAATTAAAATGCGGGCCGAACGACTCTCATCTTCGAAGCCGTCCGAAAATTTTTATATGCTCACGGAAACGAACACCAAAAATATTTTCACGGCAATTGAATCTTTAGAACCTCAGTTGGTGATCATTGATTCCATTCAGACTTTACACTCTCATGTAATGGATTCTGTGGCCGGAAGCATAGCTCAGGTACGCCAATGCGCGGGTGAACTGATGAAGTTTGCCAAAGAAACCAACACACCGGTATTTTTGGTTGGTCACATTACGAAAGACGGAATGCTTGCCGGGCCAAAAGTGCTCGAACACATGGTGGATACCGTTTTGCAGTTTGAAGGCGATCGTCATTTGTCCTATCGTATTTTACGAACTACAAAAAACCGTTTTGGGTCTACTGCAGAAATTGGCATTTACGAAATGCTCGGCAATGGCCTTAGAGAAGTCTCCAATCCATCTGAGATTTTGATCTCACAAAAGGACGGACTTGTCAGTGGCGCAACTATCGGTGCAACAATTGAAGGAAACCGGCCGCTGCTGATTGAGATACAGTCGCTGGTAAGCCCTGCCTCCTATGGTACGCCACAGCGCACTCCCAATGGCTTTGATCAGAAGAGGCTAAACATGTTACTGGCGGTATTGGAAAAAAGGTGCGGCTTTAGAATGGGTACTCAAGATGTGTTTGTGAATATGGCCGGCGGGATTTATGTGGAAGATCCGGCAATTGACCTGGCTCTCTGCGTTTCAATTATTTCTTCAATGGAAGAGATTCCCGTCTCAGACAAAATTTGTTTTGCTGCAGAAATTGGATTGGGCGGTGAGCTGCGCGCTGTGAACAGGATCGACCAACGGATTTCTGAAGCCGAAAAATTGGGCTTCAAAGAAATTTATATTTCAAAATTCAGCCAGAAATCCGTCGACCAGAAAAAAATTAAAATCGAAGTAAAAGCTTTCGGAAAACTGGCTGAAGTTTTTAAGGCGTTGCTTGGATCAGGCACTTTATGAGTTCTTCATTTTAACGCTACAGCCAATTGCCTTTGTCTTAGGTGTGGCCACTGGTTTTCCGGCAAGCAAATCATTAACGGCTTCTTCAACATAGTGATGGCTGGCCTTTGAGGCGTCTCTGGTATTATCATCAATTGCGCCGATATAAGACACTTTCAATTCATTGGAGTTTTTGTTCAACACAAAGACATGCGGGGTATTGGTTGCTCCAAATCTTTTTACCACCTCTTGCGATTCGTCATACAGGTATGGAAAATCATAGCCTTTCTTTTTTGCCAGACTTACCATTTCTTCATACGAATCGCCGCTTGAGACTTCGGGAGAATTTGGATTGATCAATACCACTTGAAAGCCCAAG
>Ga0206902_10167_pt2 | contig 10835 bp, 5 predicted proteins | sample Alteio_BWOrgHeat_44_FD_153242 | JGI IMG/M metagenome (GOLD analysis project Ga0206902, IMG submission 153242) | Enriched cells from forest soil in Barre Woods Harvard Forest LTER site, Petersham, Massachusetts, United States -... | ecosystem: Environmental > Terrestrial > Soil > Temperate forest >... | reverse complement strand
GGGACACCGTGGACGGCCAGGCTGATGAATCAGTGGTTGCTACTGGGTTTTTTTTTGATCTTCGCCGTGGCCGCCCCGGCGGCTTCCACCAATTCCACCTGGTCGGTGCATGCCTGGCAGACGGATAATGGTCTTCCCAACAACAACGTGGCCGGACTCGCCCAAACTTCCGACGGATATCTTTGGGTGGCCACCTACGGACACTTTGCGCGCTTTGACGGCGTCAGTTTTGAAGAATTTCCGCCCAAAAGTGTCATCCCTGATTTTCCCGGAAAAGTCGGGCGGGTCAGCGCCTTGTTGCCGGATCATAACGGTGGTCTTTGGCTGGCCATGGTTCATGGTCCGGTGGTGTATCTGATTTCTGGCACGTCAAAAATCTATACCAACGATCTGCCCGATCTCCTCGTTCAAACCATGCTGGAGGACAATGAAGGTTCCCTCTGGATAGTCTATCATGGCAATGTGGTATGCCGCATTAAAGGTGGCAAGGTGACCAGTTTCAACATGCAAGCTGGACTGCCCGCGCGATATGATTGTTCGCTGGCGCTGGACAATCAAGGCCGCATTTGGTTCGCCAAGGATCAGCAAGTCGGCATTTTTCATGACGAACATTTTGAAACGCTCGCGCGGGTTCCCAGCCCGCCAGCCCGCGTGGCCGGCGCACGCAACGGTGGCGTGTGGATCTGTTCCTCCCATGCTCTTTTCAAATGCGATGAAAATGGCAGTCTGGAATCCGTCGGCACCTTTGCCCCGGAACCTGCCGGGGCCGACACCTCGGCGCTCCTCGAAGATCACAACGGCGCCGTTTGGATCGGCACCACCGGCAATGGTTTGTTCCGTTACAATGGTTCCGGTTTTGAACGCGTTCCCACATCTTACAGCCAGATCGCCTGTCTGATGGAAGATCGCGAGGGGAATCTCTGGGTGGGCACTGGCGGCGGCGGCCTGGACCGCATCGAACCACGTGCATTCACTTTGGAAGGCACTGAAACCGGCCTTCCCTTTGAAACTGTCCAATCTACTTGCGAAGACACCACCGGCACCGTTTGGGCCATCACGCAAAACTTGTTGCTGGTTTGCCGGACCAACAATGCCTGGCACATCGTATCGGCAGATAGCAATCAGGAGGAAAGCCGTATCAGGGCCATTTGCGTCGCTGCCGATCCACGCGGAGGTGTGTGGGTAGGTACTCAAAATCATGTCATCTACCATTTGCAAAATGGCAAGACCACTACCTGGCAGGCCGGTGATGGACTCACATCGGATGTCATCCGTTGTTTACAGGCCGACGTCGCAGGCAATTTATGGATCGGCGAGGAAGGCCCGGACACCGTGCAACGTTTGAGCGATGGTCATTTCAAGACATTCAATGTGCCGCGCAGCCTCGGGACCATTCGCGCGATGGCCCAGGACACCAACGGCGATATCTGGGTTGGTTCTTCCAAAGGGATACTCCTGCGAGTTCATGGCGATACTATCGCCGATGAAACCACGAACATGTCCAAGACCTATACTTCCATCCGCACTTTGCAAACGACGTCCGATGGCAGCTTGTGGATCGGGTACGCCGGCTGGGGACTGGCACGCTATAAAGATGGGCACTTCACCCGGATGGGTGCCGCTCAAGGATTGGATGACGAGTATATTTCACAGATCGTTTCCGATGGTCATGGCTGGCTCTGGTTGGGAGGCGACCGCGGTATTTTTAAGATTCGGGAACAGGAAGTGGACCGATTGGCCGCTGGCCAGATCACTAAAGTACGTTCCATTCGTTATGGCCGGGACGAAGGTCTGCCCAGCTTGCAGGCGAACTATGGCATCTCACCAGGATCCATGCGTACCCGCGATGGTCAGTTGTGGATTCCCATGCGGCCTAACCTTGTTGTCATCAACCCGGAAAATCTCCATGACAATCTCGAACCGCCAACCGTGCTGCTCAAGCGGGTCGAACTCGACGATAAAACCGTCGCCCAGTATGGCGGTCCGATACCGGTGCAACCGGCGATTGATCTGGAAAAGCCGGACGTTCCTCTGACTTTTCCTCCGGGCCATCGCCGGCTGGAATTCGAATTCGCCGCCCTCAGTTTTGGCGCGCCGGAGAATGTGCACTTTCAATATCAACTGGAGGGCTTTGATTACGGATGGATCGAAGCCGGCATGCAACGCACCGTCGGCTACTCGCGGCTTGCGGCGGGGAACTACCGTTTCCGCGTACGCGCCTGTAATGGCGATGGTGTATGGAATGAGAATGGCGTGGCCCTCCCCTTCGTCGTCGCTCCGTTCTTCTGGCAGACCTGGTGGTTCCAATTCGCCTCCATACCCGCTGTCGGGCTCATCGCCATTCTAATCGTACGTTACATCATCACCCGGCGGCTGCACCTGCGGCTGCGCGCGTTGGAACAGGAAACCGCCCTGGCTAGAGAACGCGCCCGCATTGCCCGGGACATCCACGACGACGTCGGCGGCAGCCTCACGCAGATCAAGCTGCTGTTCGAACTTGCCCAGATGCGCCGGCAACAGCCGGACAAGATCGACGCCCTCGGCGAGGAAGGTCTCGTCGCCACCCGGCGCATCATCAAGTCGCTGGATGAGATCGTCTGGGCTGTCAATCCACGAAACGATTCGCTGCCCCATCTCATCGAATACATCGGCCAGTTTGCCGTGGAATTTCTGGACCGCGCCAATATCCGCTGCCGCGTGGATCTGCCGCCCAAGCCGCCGGAATGGGACATGTCGCCGGAGGCACGTCATAACCTCTTCCTCGTGGTCAAGGAAACGCTGAACAACATCGTGCGCCACTCCTATGCGAAGGAAGTCTGGCTGCGCATCAATGTCGTGGATCAATTCTTGAACATCTCCGTGGAAGACAACGGCTGCGGTTTCGCCTCCGCGCCGGTCAATGGCTCGTCCGATGGTTTGAAAAACATCACCCAACGGATGCAGGATATCGGCGGCCAGTCGCGCATCGAAAGCGCGGCCGGCACCGGCACGCGCGTGTTCCTGATCTTCCCCCGACAGGCCGGTAAATGAAATCCACTCCAATTTTCTTGCCCGCTACGCATGCCGTGGCCAGCATCTATTGATTTATGCCCATCACCGTTTCCATTGTCGAAGACAATCTCGGCACGCGTACCAATCTCGCCGCCCTGCTCGGTGCCGAGTCCCGTTTGAAATTGCTGCATGCCTACGCCACCGGTGAAGAAGCTGTCCGCGGCATTCCAGGTGACCCTCCAGACGTCACCCTCATGGACATCAAATTGCCCGGCATCAATGGCGTGGAATGCGTGGCCAAACTCAAGGCCAAGCTGCCCAAGCTGCGCGTGTTGATCTTGACCACGTATCAGGAGACCGACCTGATCTTCAACTGCCTCCGGGCCGGCGCCAACGGCTACCTGCTTAAGGATATGCCCGCCGCCGAACTCATCCAGTCCATCGAGGAAGTCCACGGTGGTGGCGCGCCCATGTCCATGCAGATCGCCCGCAAAGTCGTCGCCTATTTCCATGAGATCAAGGAACCCGAATCCGACATGGAAAAACTGACGCAACGCGAGCAGGAGATCTTGGCATTGCTCGCGCAGGGTTATCTGTACAAGGAGATCGCGGACAAGCTGGGCATCAGTCTCAATACGATGAAGACCCACCAGCACGCGATCTACGAAAAACTGCATGTGCAATCCCGCACCGAAGCCACTTTGAAATTCCTGCGCCGCGAGTGATTTATTTGGCCGCCGGACTGTTCGTCGTCAATTCCGGCGTCAATGATTTGATGATGTTCGCGATCAGATCCGGCTTCCCCGCCTCGCGCACCAGTGTCGGATATTTCTCTCCACCACGATACGTCACTGGATAGGTCTTGTAATAATCGCTGTTCTCCACCAGCAATTCCAATGGCGCGGTATTCGTGACACCCGCCTTCACTGCGTCACGCAAAATTTTCCCCGACCATCCACGTTCATTCACGGCGATCAACTTCATGCCCTGCACCAGCCCCGCCTTGTCCGCCGGCGATCCCGGCAGCACATCACCGATCATCCCGTCTTCACCGATGGCAAATCCGAGTGAGTAGCTCATCTCGGTATATTTGCGCTGGGCCTCGCGCATCTTCAGGATGGCAGGCTCTTCATTGGTATATTCCAGCTTCCATCCGCCGTTCACGATGCCGCCCAACGGCGCATTCGTGGTGATGTCATAGACCCGCTTTTGAAAAAATGTCCTCCAATCGTAAGCCGCTGTGTCATTCAATGTGCGGATGACATCGTCCAGGTCAAAAGGAACGATTGCCGGCGCACCGCTCTTGCCGCCGTAAAACTTCCGGCAGAAATCATCGAGGGATTTTTTGCCGTCCGTCTGCTGCCGGATGATCGTATCCACTTCGAGCCAGATCAGATCGCCTTCCGGGTAAAAATCCACGCTCCGGCGGCGGCTCGCGCCGGCCGGCGGCGATTCATAAAGCAATTGCGCCGCCACCGTCGTATCCGCCAGCGGACGCCAGTCGCGACCGTTCCTATGATCCAGCATCGCCGCCACGCCCGCGAACGTATTGCAGAAATTCGTGCTCGTCATCAACCCGCTCCGCGCGGCCAGCACTTTGCCGAGATAATCCGTCAGACCCTCATACACCCATAATAGCTCACCCTGCATGGGCGCTTGGTAATCCGGCGTGGCCAGCCCCGCCGGCCGCCGGTATTTCCCGTTCCACGAATGTACCATCTCATGCGGCATCAGGTCGGCCGAAAGTGCCCGCGAATCTTCATCCGTCAGGAAATTCTCACCGAGGCGGTCATCGCTCGACTCATGATGTTCCAGTCCGAAATGTGCCACCCCATCGCTCAACGTCACCAGAAAATGATAATTACGATAGTGATGCGCGCCGAACAACGCATTCGCTTCGTGCACCAGCCGTTTAAAACGAACAACGTCTTCCGGCTTCATCTCCAGGTCAGCCGCGCTGTCCGCCACGACATGGATGAAATGCTCCGGCTTCTCACCCGGCGTCAATTCAATGGTGCGGAAAAACTCACCCGCGATCACTGGCGAATCTATCAGCGTCCCCAGCGGCGCAGGCGCAAATTGGACTTCGTTCCCATTGGTAGACTGCACCGGCAACGCCGTCCCGAATTTCCAGCCTTCCGGCAATTTCAACGACGCGTTGAACTCCGTTTTCAGAGACTCGGATGTCTTTGGATAAAGCAGCACCGTATTCCAGCTCAAGTCCAGCAATCGCGGTGTTGACGAACCGCCCTCGGAAAACGATCCCCCGCCCGCCGATAGCAGAAAATCCAGCGACACATCCACCGCCTCTGCGCCGGCCGGCACTTCGAGATGAAATCCAAACATGTCCTCCGCGTCGCGTTCCCAATCGAGCGGTTTTCCGTTCGCACTGAAAGTCAGCCCGGTGAGATCATTGATCGGACCGCCCGGCAGATGTTCACCCGGAAGCCATTTCGGATAGTACAACGTCAGCTTTCCCGGCGCGGCGGGGATATGCAATTTCGCGTGCAGCAGATTGCGCGACGCATCCGTGGCATCCACCTGTAAAGTGATCGGTTCGGCGCCGGCGGAAAAACCCGTCGCCAGCGCGACCATTACGAACAACCAGAGGAGAGCATCACGTTTGTTTGCCATCCGGAAACAATGTGAAAAATTTTGCCCAAAGCAATAAAATTACCGCCCGCCTTATTCCGAGATCAAGACCGCCTTGTTCTTTTTCATGTACTTCATCATCGTGCTGATGCCGGCGATGGAAGTTGGCGTGCGGACCGCGTTCGGCTTGGCGAGTTTGTAATGCATGAGCAGCTTGCCCACCAGCTCGACCTTGAGATTGGCTTCGCCCAGTTGCCAGACCTGTCCCGCCGCCAGCGGCGCAAAAACTTTGGGTGCCACGCGATTCGTCCGGGTGGAGCGAGCCGCCGGTTTCACCGCAGTCACGCGGCTGGTTCGCCCGTTGGTACGGGCTGGACGACGGACCGACTTGTTCGCAGTCATAATGTATGATGCACCGAACCGGCGCCCCAGCGCCAGCTATATCGCAGGCTTTCTTGCCTACGGTCCGCTGGCGCCCGGCATTGTCACTTCAGCGGTTAATGGCGATTGGACCTGCACATGGTCCACCACTGATGAATTCAGCACCTGGTTGTTATGTCCCGTCACCGCCAACCCGGCGTAAACCTGCTGGTTCATCGCGTTGGTCACCGTGATCGTGTTCAGCCAGTTCGTGCCATCCGGCGAAGTGTAGGCATTAAAGATGTCTCCCTGTCGCACCAACCGCACCCAATACGGCGCCATCGTGTTCGTTCCTGCCTTGAAATGACTGTCATCGCCCGTCGCCAGGCGTTGCACAAAGGCCGTGCCGTTGCCGGCCGAGACTGACATATACACGTGCTTGGATTTGTCCGTCAGGCTTTCACGGAACATCACCCCTGCCTTGGCCCAGCCACCGGAATTATATACCGACACCACTCTCGCGCGGATGTCCGCATCGCCCGTGACCGTCTGATAGACAAAATGTAACTGGTCCGCCTGGTTCCAGATGTCATCACCCGAGGCCACGATATTGAACTGGTCATCCGCAAAACTTGCATCGCCAGCCAGCCCCACCTTCCCGATGTCCATGTGCCGCCAGGGCGACGGCAAACCATTTGTGACCGGCGTTGCCTGCAACGAATTGATCCACGCCGCCACCGCCGCCACCGCGTTGCTGTCGATCGTGTTCCTCGCCAGCGGCGGCATCTTCATGGTGTCCGAAGTGGTCGCCATGCGCGCCAGCAGCACGGATTTATTAGTATCACCCGGCACGACCGACCGCGCGCCCGGAATGTTCAGCGTGTTGCCCACAAACCCGTTGATCAATTGCTGCCTGGATAACGGCGTATCGATGCGCGCATCCAGCAATGCCGGCGCGCCGCCCGGGCGATGGCACTGCGCGCAATTCGCATCAAGATATGAACGCACCCGGAATTCCAGCGGCGCATTCGTGTCCGTCACTTTCACTAATTTGGCCAAACCCGAAATGGATGCCTCATCCACCGGCTTGCTGAACATGCCGATATGATTCCACGCGCGGATCTGATTATCCGTCACACCATTCGGATAGGTGTAATCCCCATTAAGCTGCCGCGTCTTGACCCCCAGCACACCGCCGGACGCCGGCGAATGACATCGCAGGCAATCCTGCCGCCCCGGATACGACCACGTCTGCATCCGCGTGCCCGTCGCCGTGGTGATCGCGATGTTCTCGTTCGTCATGTTCATCACGATATCCGCATCGCTGTTGTCCAGGCGCCAACGGTAACTCGCGCCGTACACCGCACCATTCGTATCGCACACCAGCACCCGCGTCTCCAGTCGCCGCAGTTTGCCGGGATCCGTATCATCCACCGGCAGGTCAAAATTTTTCACGAACACCGTGCCGCTCGGGAAATTCCATTCGCCGTTGGCCGCGAAACCGATCGTCGCATTCGTCGCCAGCGCGATCCAGCGCTGCTTCACCGCGCCATCCGACCACAACGGCGAATTGACCGTGTACGGCACCAGCCCTGCCGCGGGCTTCATAGTCGCCAGATCCGCAAAAGCGCCCGTCTCCGAAAGCTTTTTCGGCAATGGCCGGCTCGCCACCGGCGCACCTGAGCGCGCCAGCTTGTAGAGCCTGCCACCGATGCTGCTCATCTGGCACATCAAGAGTTCGTTGTCATGGTTCAGGCCAAAGGACGACAGCCCCAGATAATCACTACCCGCATTCGGCCCCGTGCCGCGCGGCAAAATGCACAGCGGAATCTTCCCCGCCGGTGATTTGCTCTCGTCCAGCATCCAGATCACCCGCGAAACGTTGTCGCCGAAGATATATCTCCCACCCAGATCATTCGCGAATTCCTTGCCGCGATACACATAGCCTCCGATGATCGCCGCGCCATCGCTGTGCGTATAATCCATGATCGGCCGGCGGTTGATGCCCACATAGGGCGGCGTCAGATCGCCCTGATTTCCCTCGATGACGTTCCACTGGAAATTCAACGCCGATTCGCCCGGCTCGATCACATCCAGCTCCTCACGCGTCTGCTCGCCCACGTCACCGATGTAGATCCGCCCCGTCTCCGGATCGATCGTCATGCGATGTGGATTGCGCAGCCCCAGGCAGAAATATTCCTCCATCGCATTCGTCTGGCCCACGAATGGATTGTCGTTTGGGATGTAATAATTCGCCGTATGCCCCTTGTCCGGCTGCCGCGGCGGCGGATGACTGATATTTCCCCCACGCTTGTCCACATCCACCCGGAACACACCCGAAAACAGGTTATGCGTCACGTTCTGCGTGTTCGTGCCGTTCGCATCGTCGCCGTCCGTCCAATAGAGAAATCCTGTCACCGGATGGAAGAACATCCCGCCGCCGTTGTGCCAGACACTGTCGCCCACCTGATCCACAATGATCGTTTCCGAACCCGGTATCGCCACATTATTGGCATCCAGCGTCCAGCGTTCCAGCCGGTCATGATATGCCCCGATGATCGTCATTGGCGGACGCGTATGCACATCTCCCTTCACCGTTCCCGGAGCCACCCAGGTATAATAGATGAACATGAAATGATTCGTCGCGAACCCCGGATGAAACGCCAGTCCCAGCAAACCCGAATCATCCCAGCCCTGGCATTGATTATGAATGTCCAGCACCAGCCGTTTTTCGGTCGTGTTGGAATTATCCACAAATGACCATATTCGTCCCTCGCGTTCCCACACCACCAGCCGGTCCGTGCCCGGCACCGGCAGCACGCCCACGGTATTCGTGAAGACCACATACGGATACGCCGGCACCGCCGACCAGTCGCCTGAGATCGCCGGCGCCTGTTCCGGCATCACATTATTCAGGAAGGGACCGACTGCGGGGCGTTCCGTCAGGCCATATGGCTGCGCATGCACCTTGAGCATAAGCATCAAGGTCGCAAAGCAGATGGCTAACCAGGATGCCTTCGAGCGCATGCAAACTTTCCTTGCAGATGTTAGAAACCGTATCATTCTTTGCTGGAATTTCCAGTGAAACCTGTTGGGGAACCGCAACTTATTTTGCCTTCTCCGGAGTCGCAGATCGAAGGCTTCCGTCCCGGCCATTCCACCTGCCCTTCAACTGTTTGCAACTGCAAATCTTTCTTAAATTCCGATTCATTCAATGTGCTTTTTATCTTCCTTAAGGCTCCCTAAAACTCCCTGCCTTTTTTTCAATTTTCTGACACAGATTTTGGATTATCTCCTTCTAGCTCCTTACAGCTCCTTCTAGCCCCACCTCTTTCCAACCGCCACTTTGGCGGACCGCTTAAATTTCAGCCGCTTGCCTTTCCCGATCGCTGCCGGCCACTGGTTGGATTAGGTTGGATTTACTTGGATGTAACTGCAACCATAATTATTTGTGACAGTAATCAGAGTGCCGTTTTATTATCCTTCACCAGGGTTCACAAGGCTTCCATCGCTTCATAAGATATTGATCTTTAACATCTTCATATTTCAGACTTCAGCCGTTTTTACTTATCTGCCAGAAGGTGCCAAGAGCCTCCGATAAGCGCCTGCAACCATTGACCAAAGCGGGCTTGCCGCGCTGTCTTGTCTCGCCCTAGCGTAGCGACGGCGGGAGGGCCGGCCGGGGCTTTCATTCGGCCCGCCGTCTCACGTACTTGGTCAGCACTTCTGATTCGACCAATTCAAAATTGTCAAAGAACCATGACGGGCACCGGCCCATCCGGCGATCGTCGTTCCGCTACTGCGGATCAAAGATCACTGCGACCGGCTCATCAGCCAGCCACACCCCTCCACCCTGCCACCATATCCCAATACTGTAAATAAAAATAATTTAGAAACTAAATAAACCAGAATAGCCCGGCATGCCCCGAAGCATGCGGAAGAAACTGAACACCGAACACCTGAAACTGAAAACTTTGTGGCCAGCTACAAGATCCTGAAACCTTAACCCTTGACCCTGAAACCTCTTCGTCCGTCATTTCATCAATTTTCGCAACTCCCCCGCCGGCTCCCGCACCACCTTCGCCGTCACCTTGAACCGCTTCACCCGGCTCCCCGGCAGCTTGAATTTAAAATCCCGGAACACCCGCTCGCAGATCGTCATCAAACCCCGCGCCCCCGTCTGCTCCGTCGCCGCCAGCTCCGCCAGCGCCCGCAACCCGTTATCCGCAAACTCACACCGGATGCCATACGCCGCAAACGCCCGCTCATATTGATGGATCAGACTGCTCTCGCTCTTCCGCAATACCTCGAACAAATCATCCGCGTTTAACCCATGACACGCCACGCGCACCGGCAAACGTCCCACAAACTCCGGCTCCAGCCCATAAGCGATAAAATCCGCCGTACCCGCCTGCACGATCAATTTGTCCTCATCCTTGGGCGGTTTGGCACCAGCCAGCCGGCGGCGGATGATCTCCGTCATCCCGGAAAACGCCCCACTCACGATGAACAGGATGTGCCGCGTATTGATCGTCTCCGCCTGCGGCCCGCCCCCGCCGCGCATCGCCGCCATCGCGCTCTGAAGCTGGCCCGTCACGTCATTTGGCGACACCAACGGCACATCGCCATCCTCCATCAATTTCAGCAGATTCGTCTGCACCCCACGACCCGATACATCCCGCCCGCCGCTCTCGCCGCGCGTCGCCAGTTTGTCCACCTCATCCAGATAAATGATTCCGTGCTCCGCCTTTTTCACGTCCCCGTTCGTGCGTCGCACCAGATCGCGCACCAGGTCATCCACATCGCCGCCCACATAACCCGTCTCGCTGAACTTCGTCGCATCCGCCTTCACGAACGGCACCCCGATCAACTCCGCCGCCGACCGGATCAGA
>Ga0206902_10231_pt2 | contig 10879 bp, 11 predicted proteins | sample Alteio_BWOrgHeat_44_FD_153242 | JGI IMG/M metagenome (GOLD analysis project Ga0206902, IMG submission 153242) | Enriched cells from forest soil in Barre Woods Harvard Forest LTER site, Petersham, Massachusetts, United States -... | ecosystem: Environmental > Terrestrial > Soil > Temperate forest >... | reverse complement strand
TAACAAATTATACAAATTACCTGTCTTAAATGATAATGATAGACCATTTGTATTTGAGTTAGATGATGAGGATAAAAAATACCTTAGTGGCTTTAACAATGCTCCTAGAAAAATAGATTATATTTTACAAGTTGGATTTTTTAAAATATCGCAATATTTTTATAAATTCACATTTCAAGGTATCAGGCAGGATACTTGGTATGTTATTAAGACATTTTTCCCATCAGAAAAGTTCCCAAGGAAACCGATTGGCAAACGATATCATTATGATAATCGCAACGCTATTTTAAAAAAATACAACATGTCTATTCATTCATCTGCAGATAAAGCGAAGGCTACTCGTTATGCCAATGAGTTGATTAAACAACATGCTTTACCTAAATACATATTTGATTCGCTAGTAGAATACTTCCATCAGCATAAAATCGTTAGACCACCCTATACAGTATTGCAGGATATTGTATCCGCAACAATAAATAATGAAAAAACTAGATTAAGCAATAAAATATATACACTTGTAGACAAACCACTGAGAGAATCATTAGCTGAGTTTCTGGAAAAAGATGACTTATTTTATCAACTAACGGCCATAAAAAAAGATCAAAAAGATTTTACGACCGGAGAAATCAATGCCTCTATTAAAAACCATCTGTTTTTGTCCACTATATATGAACGATCCATTGATATTGTAAAGAATCTGGGCATTTCAGAACAAAACATCATGCATTATGCAGATCTTGCTGTATACCACACAGTCTACGGCTTACGTGCTATGAAAAAAAAGAATTTAGCCAGGCTATACCTAATGTGTTATGCGCATTATCGTTACTTAAAAATTAGCGATCACTTGATAAATAGTTTTGCGCATAAGGTTAATTACTACGCTGGTGAATCGGAAACTTATCAAGCACAAGCTATTTATGATGCGAAGAACGACGATAAGAATCAACGTGATAGCGCCGCGGCAATTTTATCACTTATAAATAATCAGAAGGTGGCAGATCACCAAATACGAAAAAAATCGTATGAAATTATGCCACAAGAAAAATTTCAACAATTCATCCAAAAAATTAAAAATCCAAACTTTAGCCCAGACCTTTACCGTTGGGAGTACTACGGTAAGACAGCAGCAACAATTAAATTGAATACACATGGAGTATTTAAGGCACTGGACTTTAAAAGCAATAACCAGGCATTACAAGCTGCGATTACTTTCTTGAAAACGCATTATGCCAGTAACAAATCCTTTAGCACTTATAAATTTAAAGAGATTCCAATTGGGTTTATACCCAAGACACTTAGACGCTATGTCATTCAAAAAGTCCGCATAGGTAAATATAACAAAAAAGTTAAATGCGTTGATGCTGATAAATATGAGGTGATGCTTTATCTTCAAATTGAAAAAGGCATAAAAACAGGCTCAACCACTATCTACAACAGCTTGTCCTACAAATCACTAAACGATGAGCTGTACCCAAAACAAGATTGGGATAAAAACAAAAAGTCCATAATTAAGGGGCTTGAAAATAAGCTGTTATCCGCTGATGTAAATGACATTCTTAAGGAACTTACTAGCCAACTGGCAAAACGTTATCAGGAAATAAATGGCAATATTGCGTCAGGTACAAATAAAAAGATTAAACTAAAGCATAACAAAAATGGTGCAGTCATTCACTGGACTCTGCCCTATAAAAAATCAGACGATGGTATTAATAATCCTTTCTATGAACATCTGCCTTTAAAGGGCATCGGAGAAATTTTGCGGTTTACCCATGCCGATACTGGTTTTATGAAAAAATTCACTCATATATTATCAATAGGCAGTAAAAAACAGGTCGATGAAGCTGCGCTGTCTGCCTGTTTGGTTGCAAAGGGTATCGGCATTGATATTGAAAAAATGAAGCTTATTAGTGATGTTAAAGAGTATGACTTAAAGTCGACTTATGCCGATTTTATCCGACATATGACCTTAACACAAGCCAGTGATGTAGTAATGAATCGCATTAAGAACTTGCCAATATTTAAAGAATATACGCTTGCTGATTACGGTATACATGCTAGCATTGACGGACAGAAGCTAGAAACAAAATTTAATTCCATCATGGCGAGATTTTCAACAAAATATTTTGGGTTTGGCCAAGGGGTGTCTGCCTATACGCTGTGCGCAAACTGGCTACCCCTATGCACAAAAATTATTGGCGCTAACGAGCATGAAAGTCATTACCTATTTGATATGCTGAATAGTAATACCAGCGACATTGAAATAGCAGCTATATCTGGTGATATGCACAGCATCAATAGGGTGAATTTTATAGTATTATTTCTTTTTGGTTACCGCTTTATGCCGCGCTTTACGCAATTAGATAAGAAGGCGAAAGCTAATCTTGTTAGTTTTGATGATCCTAAACTTTATGAAGGTATGCTGATAAAACCAAGTAAAAAAGTGAACATAAAGTTGATCGTTAAAGAGTGGGATAATATTTTAAGAATAATGGCAACACTAGGGCTTAAAAAGAGCAGCCAAAGTACCATTGTGAAAAAATTATCGTCATATCAATCTAATGATACGTTACGCGCACTGGTTGAGCTTGATCAAATCATCATGACATTATACATGCTAGATTATATTGATGATGAGGGAATGCGTAAAACTGTGCATCGTTCTTTGAATCGAGGAGAGTCATACCACCAATTACGATCAGCTATTGCCAAGATCAGCAGCAGAAAATTGGTTGGTAAGACCGAGATTGAACTTACTATTAATAACGAATGCGCACGACTACTGGCTAACTGTATTATTTTCTACAATGCATCATTGCTCTCGGGGCTGTATGAGTATTATAAAAAGCACAAAATGGAGGAAGAATGCAAACAAATTGTTCGACTATCTCCGGTGGCATGGCACCATATTAACTTGATTGGAATATATGAATTTTGTGATAGCAATGAATGCATTAATTTACAAGAACTTATAAACAAATTAATTGCTAATGAAAAAATCGATTTATTAGCTGCAGCCTAGACTAGTAAAGGGTTATAGGTATGTGCTGGGAAATTTCGTACCTTCCTGCAAAGAACCCCTAGGAGCTAAATATATTGTTGGCGTAAGAGGCAATCCTTCACGGCTTTCATGCTCACTAACATCAACATGATGTTGCTGCACATGTATGACATCTAATGACACATGAGGCTGTTCTATTGCCATATCTACTAGAACATCTGATGCTTTCTCTGGTGGTCGAGAACTCAATGCTTCTAAAGCGTCCATAACACATTGGACGAATATGGTGCGTAAAGCCGGCCCTCGTCCTAAAAAAGATTGTGCAATATCTTGAGGCAATATTCGTGCAATGGAACCTAAATGTTGTAAGACAAAATTTGCTTTTTGCTTATCGCGACTAGATTTCATCATTGATGTATGCAATGAACCATCAAACTCCACTACAAGATGAATAGGCTTGCCTTGTGGGGCAACAAAGATTAATAAACAATCTATTTCAGATTTTTTACCACCACCTATACTAAAACGCACACTAAAATAAGGACGATGCAATAATATATAACCTTTCTCAGAACATTGTGCAGTGAATTTAGTTAATTTTGCTGCACTTGTAATGCAGTCCAGAAATGCCATTTCTGAGCCATTGGCTAATATTTGGTTAAAAGAGCGAGGATTTCTCATCTCTCTCTGTATATTTAATATTTGTTGTACTCTAAAAAGCTGTGTTTTTATTACCAAAGGAATTTCTAGACATGATTGAAAAATAACTCTAGATAAATTTTGAAATGCGCGCGTATAGCTTACAATCGCCGCTCTAGCTTCACTATCTTCTAATGCCGCATATGGTATGTTATCAAGACACGATGTCACATGTTCTAAATGCTCTGCTAGTGTAGTTGTGTGGGAGACACCATCTTCAATAATTGATATAGGGCCTAATATTTGTTTCGCATCTTTAGGAAACAGATCTAATTGCGTTTTTACATCACGCAATTTTTTGATAGTATGTGTTGCTTGTATGTGTTGTACTGGCGGATTTACTACCGCTTCTTCTGATTCGATTATTAAGCCACTGTCAGGTAGTAATCTTATTAGAGCTGCTCTATGTTCTACTGTTAGAAGATTAATAAAATCACTCAAATACTTTCCTATATGGTACTGAGGCAGCTGCTCTAACTCTGAAATAATAGCGTTATATTCCTCCTTAAGCAGACCCTCTAGATTGATAGGGTCTGATGATTCTGCTTGTATTGCTTGTATTTGTGTAACTGCAAAGATGCCCGTATTATATAAAAACAATATCTTATCTTCCGATAAAATCACACCTATGTGCGGAAGTGTTGCATAGTTTAGTTGGGCTAAAAATGACACTAAACTAGCTATAAAAGTTACATAGTGCTCAGGGGATTTATCTGGAAAAGACATCGTGCGACATAACAAATCTACTAGCGACTGAGCAAGATTGCGCCATTCTGCCTTATAAGTATGGAAATGCAATGGATGTATGCGAAGCAATAGATTAAAACATTGCGATATATCAAGAGTAGATATATCTGGCCAATCCTTGAGCTTATCATAAGAGAATTGTTTATTAATCTCATCTAAAAGAGCTCTAATAGGATTTTCCTTAGATTGCATTATAGATTGTCGATTAAATCCGTTGACCGAGTCATAAGACCAGAGGCGGGCGAAAAAATCAAACCAAATTTTTGAGAAATTAAGATATAAAATCTCGTCATTTTCTATGTTAAAATATTATCACGGTACAGCCTGGGAAGGCAATGACCGTGACGTTATTTAGGGCAACTTTTTGCTGTCCTAATCTTTTTTACCCATGGGTAATGAATCACGTCTCCAAATATCCCGGGGCTTGGGGCGGCACCCCAAATAAAAACAGTCCGCACAATAGCGCGACATTAGTGCAGTATCCTTCCACTATGCACTTCATATGGCGTTAGTCCATGTAGGCTCTGATGTGGTCTTTCATAATTGTAAAATCTGAAATATTCACGCAAAGCCTCACGTATTGCTACAACACTTGTCCACTCATACAAATAAATGCACTCATATTTTACCGAACGCCAGAGACGCTCGACGAATACGTTATCAACCCAACGACCCTTGCCATCCATACTAATCTTAATACCACGCTATTTCAGTAGGTCAGTAAAGCCTTTACTGGCAAATTGAGCACCCTGATCAGTGTTAAAGATCTCACAAGAAGTGGAGGTTAAAACTCGCCCCAAAGTCTCTATACAAAAATCCGCTTCCATGTTAATACTGAGCTGCCAATCTAATACAAATCGACTATACCAGTCAATAATTGCTGTTAAATAAACAAAGCCTTTGTGCATGCGAACGTATGTAATGTCAGTGCTGAATACCTGACATGGACGTACGATCTGCAGATCTTTTAAAAGATAAGGATAGATCTGATTCTCAGGATGTGGCTTGCTGGTGTGTGGTCCAGGCGCCACTGATTGCAACCCAAGCTTTTCATATGCCCACCGCGCCTCATGGCGTTTACAAGGGGAATGGTGACGTGAAATATAATCACTCATTTGCCTTGACCCCATGAAAGGGTACTTTGTATAGATTTCATCAACCAATCGTAACAACTTCAATTGCTCTTCACTCAACATCTTAGGCCGTGGCTGATAGTAAAGAACCGAACGATTTAGACCTAGTATTACAGCCTGTTGACGCACAGATAGTATGGGGTGATCGGGTTCGATCCATTCACAGAGATTATCCACGGAACACCTCACATTTTTTTTTTAAAAAGTCATTTTCCACCTTGAGTCGCCCAATTTGCTCATATAGTTCAGCAACCTCCACGTTGTGAGCTATTGCTTCATGTTTATTTTTTTCACTAAAAGCATCAGGCAAATAAGCTAATAATTGCTTTTTCCATGCATTAATTTGTGTTGCATGTACACCATATCTGGATGAAATTTGTGCTAATGTCATCTCACTTTTAATGGCTTCAATAGCAATTTTTGCCTTCTCAGCAGGTGTGTATTTTTTGCGTTGTTCGCTCATCTCGTCTCCAATGGTTCTGACGAGAATTATATCTTAACTTTTGCAAATTTTGGTCCGAATTTTTTGACCCACCTCTTAAATCCAGCACGTGATAGCGCAGATATTCTGTAGGTAGATTTTCATCAACCAACTCAAGATATATGATATTTTTAAGCAACTTCCCATCTAAAGGGGCTGATAAGACCATATTATAGCCATCAAATTCTTTCTTTAATTCTAGAATCTGCAAAGCAAGCCCTGGATTTGTTATCCAAGGCAGATCAAGTGCAGCATTTCTAACTTCCGGAACAATATCAGCCAATCTCCCATGATCAGAAACGTATAAAAACCGTTCTTTAAGATCCAGATGCAATAGCCGATACGCAACCAAAAACCACCAAGCATTAATCTTACCCAGTGTTTGATTCTCTTTATCTGCACAATATTTTGCTGCATATAACCAATGAGTTAACTTAGTCATTCCACTTATATGAGCAGGAACAAAAAGAAGATGCTCATGCCGCTTTTCATATAGTGCTATGAGGTTTTCATACCCATGCGTGCCATCAATATCTTTGTTTAAATTAAGCGCGTTGATAATTTTAGGCGCATTATCAGGCCAATTGTCAATGACGTCAATTGCCAATTGAATTACTTCATGAAGATGCAGAGCAATATTAGCTCCATCTATGTTAAAAACAATTTTTGAAAACACAAACACCCCATTTCTAAAAAAGCAACTTATTGTGTATCTCAATACAAATTATTACAGTCATAATCAACGGAATAATACATCAAGATGAACTTTATGCATAGAGTTATATCAATTTGATAGATGTTATCTATATGCACTTGTGTGGCATTAGTGGTTTTCCGATACCAGGCAGACCACCAAAGGTAATCAACATGATGGTTGCTTCCTAACTTTCAAATAATTCTTCAATAGTAGTCTGCATTTCATCCTGGCTAGGCTTAGTATACCGAAAAAATTCCCTAATCGATACATTACCACTAAGCTCTTGAGCAAAATGCACGCCATGCTTGTCAGTCACTTTATTCAAAAACGTATGCCGCAGTTTGTGTGGTGTAAACTCAAATTTATCATGCTCCGGTAAAAAAGCCAGTGCTTGCTTTAAGACACGTTGGCATATTCGATAAACATCTAAAGTTTGCAAGCGCGTTGCATATCTAGTGATAAATAACGGCTCATCCTCGTGCGCTTTTCTTAGCTGCAAATATTGTTCTAAATAAACTCTACTTTCTTGAGGTAAAGGGATTTTTTGGCTGATGCGCTTGGATTTGTGGCGCAGCACATCACATAGTCCTTTCTGGCTATATTGGTAAACATTCAAAGAAACCACTTCAGATTCACGCAATCCAGATCCAAGTAGTACGTAAAACAAAGCTGTCTCCATGAGAGGATGTTGATTGTTACGGGTACAGCTCTTTATACGCTGCTCGCAAGAAGATTTTAAACGCATGAGTTGTTTGGAAGTTAAACCATTCCAATCTGGAGTATCAGTTTGTAAGTCCTTGACTTGTGCTAATGGATCGCCAGCAAGCAGGGGACGTTGCTGGTGCAACCAACGACCTACATGTAAGGGCTCTCTTTTATAAACACACGGGCTCGCACTTATCGCAAAAAATGGGCTCACATTATTTGCACTTGGGCTCACAATAATGATTTTATCGCCTAAATTTATTTAGATTTTCAGTGTAAATACTGAAATAAAACTCATAAAAATAATCTATACTATGTTCTTATATTCAATTTATTTTTTCTTGTGCCAGTATTGGAATTAAACTGCTTCTATTGACAATCGAAATCCAAGCCCCCTTAAAACAGTATCTAGTGTTATTAATCGTGGATTGCCACGTTTTGATAACACGCGGTATAGATGTTCTCTATTAAGTTTAGTTTTTTCCGATAGTTTACTGATACCGCCGTAAGCTTGCGCAACATTACGTAAGGCTAGCATGAATACCTCTGTGTCATGATCTGCTTCGTATTCTTCTAGTGCCACTTTTAAATAAGCAATTGCTTCACCTCTATCAGCCAAGCTTTCTATTAGCCTGTCGTGATAATTAGAAGTATTGCTAATAATATTTTCATGACTCATGATCTTTTCCCCTGTGATTCATGCCAATATGCTTGAGCTTTTTTTATATCTTCCTCTTGAGAACTTTTATCTCCTCCAAGCAATAAAACAATTACTATATCCCCCGACTTTCCATAGTAGATGCGATGATCTAACCCCGATTTTGTAGACACTCTTATACGACACACTAACATTGGTTTTCAAATACTTCAGGAGCAATTGAACCTAACGCAGAATGTCGTCTAATACGATTGTAATATACTTCTATATATTGGAAAATACTTTGTTTGGCTGCTTCTCTGGTTATATAGCGTTCAGTATAAATTAACTCTGTTTTAATGGAATGAAAGAAACTCTCAGCCACAGCATTGTCCCAACAGTTACCTTTGCGACTCATACTACAAATCATTCCATAAGTTTTCAATATTTTTTGGTAATCTTTGGAACAATACTATGTACCTCTATCGGAATGGAAAATTACATTCTTAGGAAAACCACGTCTCCACAAGGCCATCAATAATGCATCACATACAAGCTGCCGTGACATGGTGGATTGCATTGACCAACCAATTACAGCACGTGAATATAAATCAATGACTATGGCTAAATACATCCAGCCTTCTTCTGTCCAAACATAACTAATATCACCTACCCATTTTTGGTTAGGCCCCGTGGTACTAAAATCACGGTTTAATAAGTTGGGAGCTACCGGCAAGTTATGTTTAGAATCAGTTGTGACTTTGAATTTTTTCTTTGCTTGAGCCTGTAAGCCAAGGTGCTGCATCCTTTTGGCAACGCGATTTTTACTGCATTTTTCTCCAGAATCACGTAAGTCATCAGTAATGCGCTTTGCTCCATATCTACTTTTGTGGAAGTTATAAATATTGAGAATTCTTTTATCCAACTCTTGATTAGCACACTGCCGTGGCTCAGGTTTACGCCTTAACCAGCCGTAATAACCACTTCTCTCTATCGAAAATATATTACACATCCTCTTAATACTAAAATTAACTTCATTATCTTTAATAGGAGAGTAGACCGGCGGATCTTCCCCGCCAGCCTCTCGCAGAACAGTGCATGAACCTCTCGACTCACACTGCTCCCATTAGGCAAACGCGCCTATCATACCAATTTTCCAGTGTGCGAATAAGCTAGGCTCTCTTCTTGCAATTCCTTCCATGAATCTAACTGCTCGCGTCTTTCCATTTAGTTTCTTGTACTTGCGCATAACCCACAAGACCAAGGCTTTATTAAAGTGCCGAAGCACAGCATACAGACAAGAGCGATTGTACCGACCATAATATTCAATCCAACCTCTGAGAACCGGATTAAATCTTTTAGCGATATCATTCAAACTAACCTCTGTTTTCTTATAAAACCTACTGTCATGCAGCTTTGCTTGCATTGATTTTTGCGACGCTTTACTTACACCAGGCGAAAAGGTTAGAAATAACTTCCCTGTTTTACTATTCTTTGCCGTTCTTCGCCGAAAATCATACCCCAGAAACTCAAATACTGTCTGTGTGTATTGACCTGTTCGCTTACCATCTTTGCAATAGACTATCTTTGTTTTCTCTGGATGCAGTTCGAGACCGCATCCAGAAAACCGTTCTCTTAATGCAGTTAATAATTTAAACACCTGTTGTTTTGTTTTACAGTGCGCCAAACCATCGTCTGCATATCGACACCACAGCACCGTAGGATGATTTCTACTCATCCAATGATCAAACACATAATGCAAAAACAGATTACTTAAGACCGGACTGATAACTCCACCCTGAGGCACACCACGATTTCGTTCTTGTAGAACTCCATCCGGTAGCTGCATCGGCGCTTTTAGCCATCGCTCGATATATAGTACAATCAATTTTTCATTTGTGTGCTTTTTAACCGCTTTCATCAGGAGTTTATGATCTAAGTTATCGAACAGACCTTTGATGTCATACTCAAGCACCCAGTCAAATTGCCAACATCGTTGGCGCGTAATTCCTACAGCATCCAATGCCGATTTATTTGGCCTGTATCCGTAGGAGTCTGGATGGAAGTATGGTTCAACACAAGGTTCAAATAATAACTTGACCACCATTTGCGCAATTCTATCCGCCACTGTAGGCACGCCAAGAATACGCTCTCCTCCTGCTTTCTTCGGTATTGGCACCGCTTTTACAGGTGGTGGAAAATAACTACCTGAGGATAAACGATTCCATAATTTATAAAGATTGTCTTTCAAGTTCACCTCAAAACCCAATAATGATTGCCGATCAACCCCAGCTGCACCACCATTGGCTTTGATTAAACGGAAAGCTTGTACTACTAGTTGCTTAGATATGATAAATGGTTTTGTTTCGCTCAAAATTTCCTCCTCTTGCGAGTTGAATTTTAACCTTAACAGCCTAACTTAACCCCTTCGCTCCAGCTGCATTACCAGCCTTCATCGCTACTACGAGTCAATCCGCCCCAGTAACTTGCATCGGTACTCTCATACTTGGGATGTCTGTCCCTTGTATTTCTCCCTTAACATCAAGATGACTGGTTCCCGCAGTTCCTTGTAAAAGCCCAAAACAGAATCACGCCACCTTTACGCCGGACACCGCCTGCACAATAATCAGGTAATTTGCAAGCTTATCCTGAGATTCGTTTTCGCTCTCAGTTCTGATGTCAAGTTTAAACTCACGACGCGTCAACAGTGGTTCAGGTTTATTCGTCTTTCTGTCCCATACCTGCCAAATTTACTTTGACTTTTCCTCAACGCTCACAA
>Ga0206902_10243_pt1 | contig 10939 bp, 10 predicted proteins | sample Alteio_BWOrgHeat_44_FD_153242 | JGI IMG/M metagenome (GOLD analysis project Ga0206902, IMG submission 153242) | Enriched cells from forest soil in Barre Woods Harvard Forest LTER site, Petersham, Massachusetts, United States -... | ecosystem: Environmental > Terrestrial > Soil > Temperate forest >... | reverse complement strand
GTCGAATTTCTCCAGTGAGGATCACAAAAAAGTATGCCAGTCGCTCACCTTCCGATACAGGGACAGTTCCAGCAGGCTATTCTCTACAACGTGAGAAGCTCACCTCACTCGGCACAATGGCGGCCGGCCTGGCCCACGAATTGAATAATCCGGCGGCGGCGGCTCATCGAGCGGCCGCTCATATACGGGAGACTACGGACAAAGCGCAGATCCTTCTCTGCAATCTTTCTAAAATCCTAAAGCAAGACCAATGGCAAGATTTGGCGCTCGCCTCACGAGACGCTGCCGAACGACTGGCCCGAGCTCCAGCACTCAACAGCCTTGAGCGGAGTGATCGCGAGGAAAGCATCGCCGCATGGTTGGAAGCGCGTGGTGTCGCTACACCATGGGGAAAGTCCCCAATCTTTGTAAGCGCTGACCTGGGGATTCCGTGGCTCGAAGGACTGGCGCGCAAACTGCCAGAAGAAAGCCATGCGGAGGGTCTGGCATTGCTGGGGTCGAGTTTGAACCTAGAAATGTTGCTGTGTCAGATTGAGCAAAGTACTGGCCGCATTGCCGAAATGGTTAAAGCCGTTAAATCTTATACTTATATGGATCAATCTCCCATGCAAGAGGTGAACATTCAGGAGGGCGTTGAGAGCACACTTACCATGCTCGGGCACAAATTGAAGAACGTGACACTCATTCGAGCGTTTGAGGACCCAATCCCACGTTTGATGGCGTACGGTAGCGAACTCAACCAAGTTTGGACCAATTTAATAGCTAACGCCATTGAGGCCATCAACGGCTCCGGCGAGATTTATGTTGGAATCTGCCAGGAAGACAATCAATTGGTTGTTGAAATCGCGGACAATGGCCCAGGAATTCCCCTTCAGGTCCAAGCGCACCTGTTCGAGCCATTTTACACCACCAAGCCGGTCGGGTGTGGCACTGGACTTGGCTTACTTATCTGCAATAGGATCGTAGCCGACCTGCACGGCGGCGCAATTGAATTCGAGTCCAAGCCTGGCGAGACCCGCTTTAAAGTCCGGCTTCCTATCCAGCATAAACCCATAGATTGACGCCTTTATCAATCTTTTCGTCTTCTGATAGCGACCATGCGTGTTCAATAGCCTGACGAGGAAACGATGAACTGGAATCCAGATATTGAATGAAGATTTTTTCAGTTTTCAAAAACAAATTGGTCGGCCATTTTCACCCACCACTGAATCCTAAGGGACTTTTCATCTGTCGAATCTGCTATGATGTTCTGGAATCATATTGTTGAAAAGAGAATGAGAACCTGTAGTAGAGGGGTTCGATCAGTTGATATCGTGTCGCGGTCTGATACCTCTTAAAAACCGCCATGCCGCTCCCTGTGTTCTACTTTATGCAAACACTATTACGATTTCAATTTCTGGGCGAACAGCTTGCCTTCACTACATGAAACTTGTGAAGTTCATTTGTATTGGCGGTAATTTTACGGTTGAATAGAGCATTGCACTGCCAGTAAAGGTGGTCAGACAATGGCTCGAAAATGCATACAATCTTTCTTCGATCAGGGAATTCGTGGATACAGCAGTAAAAACATCTAAAATTTTTCTGAGTGGATCAAATTTTTCGCCGGACCATCATGAAGACAAAATCTCAGCCTCCACCACCGCCAAGCCTCTCCAAGCCTTCTGTTGTTTGTTTTCCGAATTCAGAACATCACGTCGCAAGCCCAATCCATGCACATCTTTTATTAAATCTTGCGCTCAGTTCAGTATAGTTGGACCACAAATTGAAAATGGAGTTCGTTATCCTGGAGGTGAATGGTAATTGCGAATTCTTGAATATGATTCAAAAAATCCGTTTGTTCGGTTTGTTGATCCAGAAAATGTATTCCATTGAAAAAAGAAAGACAAGATTGCTGATTTGACTTACTATAATAATAGTCAGGGACTTAGGTCGACATGTGATGGCCAAGGTTTTGAACAACTTTTTCAGAATCCTGTGAAGGCGGTCACACTTGAGGATGCTAGTGGCCTTTTAGTGGTTGAACCAGTTAGCGACCAAGCTCCTGACAACGCAATCATCATAAGTTGTAACGGATCTCTACGCACTCGAATCAAAAATCCCGAGAGGGAGGCTTACGAAACACGATAAGCTTAATGTGTAAGCATTTTCTATGCATGAGTTGATTTGTCTTTAAAATCCTTTCAACATGTGTGATTTATGAAGGTAAATATTTCGATTCTATTTTTCTGGAGTGTTATATTTTTCACGGCTTCAGGCGCTTTGATAAAAAAGAAATCCAAAGGGCCTTGGCATCAAATGCGTTTTAAAGTTAAGCATTGAAAATACCCATGCGCAAACTGAAGAGGCGGTCAGAACTGGAATGTTGTTGATCAATGGACAGGGCAAAGTAGTAGGACACTCAACAAGCTGGATTGTTGGCGGTCCAAAATCTAAAACAACGCTTGCTCCTGGTGCTACGTCTGTCTATGACTTTGTGGTAGAAGCTGACAAGCCATTTACCAAGACACAATTAATAGTCGAGCGAATTGTCCTTGAGAATGATAAGCTCGGGAACCCTTTGAAAGATGTGGTGGTTACGGATTCGGTTCCTTGGTTTATTGATATTCGGAAGCCTTTATTGAGCGGATTGTCATGCGGTCAAAACTTAGGCGTCAGTTAATTTAAGCCCCTTCCATGCTTGTTGATGACGATTTGAAGTGTCTGGAACATCGTGTCTTAAAGAGACCCCATGCACATCCTTTACGAGGCCACGCATGGATTCCTTAAAAATCGAGCGTTTAAGCGTTGCCAGACCATGTTGCTGAGCGAGTCGACAGAATAGGCCATAGGTTTCAGTAACCGTCAAACAAGCTCCATCAGATCTTTCCAGCATATTTTCACACAAAGAGCGCATCAATCTCTCATGCAACTCAGGGCCTTTGACTCTTTGATGTGGGCTGGTTGCGCTAAAGAACGTGTGATTGGCAGCGAGGACTGATTTGGCCCTTTGAACTACCGCTTTTGAGGTTTTGTCGGATCTGAATTCATCGAAGAGATTGAGCTTATCGACACCAAATGAAGCTTCTTGTGCACATCGAATCAGCCAGGCCCGAAACTGATTTTGTAGCTTGTCTGAAGTCGTGGGCATGTAGATTCGCGAGAACGGTTCCTTAAAGTAAAATTGCATCTCTGGCTCGAAATATACAATTGAATGCCCTAGTTTAATATCGCCACCCAACATCGCTGCGAAGAAGTCGATGTTAATCTTCACTGGGTTGACGTATCGCTGGCCCTCTTGATTAAAGCCGCACATTTCCAGGAAAGGGCACCCGTAGAGCTTCGCTTGCTCAGGGAATCGAGTGGCAAACCATTCTGACGGGGTAGGGGGCTTGGGTTTGGCCAGTTCTGCTTCGATCCAGCGTTTGGGCTTGGGAAGATTCAGTTCCAGCGAAGTGTAGACTGGTTGTTCTGTTGATACCATTGGATGATCTCCTCTTCTAAAGGTTGTGGGGTCGGTTCACTTGATAAAGTACGCAGGAATGAAAGTCGCCATTCGCTCTCGTAAAAGAGCTTTTTTGCGGCATCTTGCTGATCGAGCTTACGTAGGTACGGATTGGTTTCGTTACTCATAGTCGTATTGGGTCTGTTGTATTTCTGCGAACGAGACGTTGGACCGATTTTGATTTGAAGACGCAGCACCCCGCTCGCGCAATCCGTTGTGATTTTTACCGGAAGATAATTGTATTCTAAATTACTTTAATAGAGTAACATAAGGCTGTAAGAACTGTCAATATTAATGGTATAATTCTTCGGCTGTCTGGGGTATTTGGGATTTTAAAGCAGTTCGCCAGAAGTCAGAATCCGCCTCCAATTCGCCGTGCCGGATTCAAATTTATCCGCGAGGCTCATGGCCCTGGGTACGGAATGATTTGGTGAATGACGTGACGCAAAAGCAGCATTTGGAGTGGCTGGGATTATGGCCCGTTCTTTCGCTGGAAGCATAGTTCACTCCGTTTGATCTGGGGCCAAGCTACTGATGTGGTCTTGCATGTTTACAAGTGCTCCGTCAGCCGACTTGACCACAATTACTGGCCGGATGTTCCACCTGCGTTCACTGCGATCCTGAATGTGTTGGACAAGTTGTTGAATTTTGGCCAGGACATCAGGGTCATCTTCCCGGCACATCACTCCGCAACCGTCGAATTCGTAGGTCAAATGGAGCCCGAGTTGCGTAGCCAGATTGTACAGTTCCATGTCTTGCATTAACCAGGTTTCATATTGAGCTGAAATCCCTGTACCCACCGTGGCTTTGTTGGTTCTTTCCCAGATGGCAAACAACTTGGGGAAGCCCTTTTTGAACCAGGCTTTGAATCGCTTGTATTGATTGCTGCCATTAATCGTATGGTTGAGGGCGGCTTTGGCTGTGTCTCGCTGATAGCCAAGTTCATCATAGAGCATGGCCTTGGGGTCCCTCGTGGGATCACTAAAGATCTGATTCCACTTCCTCAATTCGGCTTGAATGTCCGAATTACCCCCAACATAATGAGAGAATAGATAATTATTGATTCCTGGGTTATGGGAATTGCTGGGAAATGGATAGGTTGTGGATTGCTTGGTAATAGTAGGAGGAATAGGGATTGAGAAACGCTCGCTTCGCTCGCGTTCTTGTGCCGAATCAATTTCAAAAATAGTCTTTTGATGATCTCCTGGCAGCAGAGGATGGTATGATTGCCAGCCCTGAATCTGAGCGCAATTCATCAAATAGTGAGCCAGGAATAATGGGTGACAGCTGCGAATGTCCATCAGGTAGCGATATTTCAGATTGCCAAGGCTAAAGAATTTTCGCAGTTCGCTCTTCATCCCTGCAAATTCGTTCCAGCATCGATTGTCAGAGTCATTGCATTTAAGTTCCACAAAATCACGTTTGGCAAAATCTATCAAGCTCATTACGGCATCAAGGCGAGTGAGGTTGGGCCAATTGCTCTCCGCAATGCACTTCACGGCAGCTTGATCAAACTTGTAATGCATCCTTCCTTCATGAATATATTGTAGGAAATCATCTGTATACTTTTGGCCATGTATTCGCAGATAGCTTTCCTTCTTCTGGATCTGACGTTTGAGGGAGCGATCAGTGAACAACTTTTTTAAGTACTGCATCTGGCCTTTGTACATCAATTTTGAGCCCTTTTCAGTGAGCTTATATCCCCGAGGCTTGTGGCCGACAATGTATTGGCGGTCGATCTTAAGCAAGCCGTGGTTTTCCAAGGCTTCGAGGCAAGGCAGATAGGGAATATTATAGTTGCCAAACCATTCTTTAATGTCTGTAGCATGAATGGTCGCATATTCCTGGTTGCGGCTGAAACGTCTTACCTGGCGCAGGAAGGCATGAGTGGCGCTGAAGGTCTTGGCACTGCGATACGCGGGCTCATCTTGCAGTTCTTGAACGAACTGCGGACTTACAAATGGGTTGGTTATTTTTAGCAGGGGCATGGTATTATAGCCTATAGATTTCTGGTTGATTTAAGGTAAATGAGAAACCCCGGCTGCCAATGACGACATCCGGGGCATTCACATATGCTTAACCTAGGCCCGCCAGAAGTGAGCGAGGACGAGCTTTGAGCCGTTCGCGTTCAAGAAGTGCGGTGGCCTTCAAGTTCTTCAGGCCTTTAACCATTTCCTCAAACGCATAGAGTTCTGCCAGGTGTCGCACCAGTGCAGCTCTGACCAGCGGAATTCGGGGGGCAGGTCTGTTCAGCTCCCGAAAAGCGGTGGTCAAGCCATCTGTTCTTCCAAAGCCTATCCAACCACGATGGTGTCTGCTTTGGATAATATTTTTCTCAATCTCCTCCAACTCCGCGGTCATCTGATCTTCCGTGGAGTCAATTAATTGCTTAACTATTTTAGGTATTTCCAATTTATACATAATTTTGAATTGTCTTTGATTTGTGTTTCATATTGTTTTCGCGTTCAGCATTGTTTGAACGGATCTATCAACGCCGGGATCTTGAAGTCCTCGGCTCTCTTCTGGCCCGGCCACTCACTAACCCGGTTCCACCAGCCTTGCAACCAAGGCAAATACTCTTTCTCGTAGTAGCCGGCATCTTCTTGGGCGCGTACTTTAAGTTCCTCTTCGTCTAGTTTAAGATCAGCCCGCAGTAATTTGCGCGCTGAGAGGAAAGTCTTTTTTCTGCTCAGATCATCATGGTCGGGCCAAAGGTGCAGGACTTCAGAGAGACCAGTCCTGGCCGCTAGACGCTGAACCAACAGGAGCTGTTCAACCGCGTATTTCATCCAAGCTTCAGGTGTGGCATAAACGGCCAGGTTCATTTTCACTCCCAGTCGCTTGGCTGCCTGCTCAATCCGGCGAACGTTCTCGGCCCGAATATTGATGGGTTCATGAAACACCGTCACTGGATCCAGTTTCCTGATCTCCTTCAATGTCGTTTCGATGTCGGCTTCGTCGCATTCCGGGTACGTAGGAGCCAGGGCAACATAGACATTTAATCCTGCCTCTCGGGCCTCAAGCAGTGTTCGCAGTCGTGCCTTTGGGCCAGGTGCATTTGGTTCGTAGACACGGGAGAGTTTGTCATTCAGCGTCGGCAGGCTCATTCCAAACACCAATCGATCGCCGAAGGCCTTGAACAGATCAAAATGCTGTTTCGCCAGCGGGCTTCTGGTCAAGATGCGAACGTTAAGCTTGGATTCATGGCAAATGAGTTCCAGGCAGCGTCGGACCAATTGTTCTGAACGTAAGTTCAGCTGCCTGGTTCTCTCCGTTGAGCCTGCATTGAACGCTTGATAGGGGTCCGTAGTGCTACTGAACATTATGGCCCGATTCCCATCTGGCTTGAGCTCGGGCAGTGGCGTATTGGCTGCTTTTGCCAACGAACTGCAGAATACATCCGGATTCCATTCTCTTAGCAGCGCGTACTCACCCCATTCACTGTCAGGGTCCTGCACGCCGAATTTTGAGAGTTTTTCACGCTGCCAATTGGTGATGCTTGGCACGTAACAGAAATGACAACCGTGTGAACAACCAACGGCAGTATTTACCACCCAGTTGCAGAGACTCTTATATTTGAACCCATTGGCCTCGACCTTTGCGGGAAGACGCCACATATCTACTTTGTTAGGAGAATTCATGATTGAAACGATACAGGCGGCTGGTTTGCACCAACCGCCTGCAATCGTAGTTTAGTTGTTTTCGGTGATAAGTTCTTTGATGCGTTCGAGCAGGTTGCAATAATCTTTCACGGAGACGGTTTTTAGCTTCGTAGCCTTGGTGATTTCTTCTGTCACTAAATCATCAATGCGCTCCAGCTTTTCGGTGAGGGTTTCCACTGAAAAGTTTTCCTCAACCGTCTCTTCGTCTGTTGTGTCCGGATTCTCAGCCTCGGCATCTTCAGCAGTTGTTACTGCATCATTATCGTCTGAGTGAACGATGTCTTGCACGAGCGCCGCCGTGATGGATTTATCTCCACAATTATCCATCACTTTTTGCCATGCCTCCACCCATTGATCGTCCGGGAGAGTTGTAAGTGGGCGTATCTGAGCTTCATTACGAGGCAACGTCCAGGTACCTTCGGCCTTATGCGCCGCCAACGTATCGTAGCACTGCGCCGCCTTGATGAGCTTGTATCCGTATTTCCCACCAATATCCCACCGGGCTTGGCAGTATTCCGGAAGCGTTTCAAATCCAGCCGTTTTATAGAGCTTTTTATCGTCAATCAGGGCGAGACTGCGCCCCATTTCGAATACACTTCCTTCGCAGGCACGAAGGTTTTTCTCACATTTTTCAAGCTGGGCTTCGGGAGTTTGATCCTTTGGCTTTTCGCCAATTGGCGACGATTTGGCTGCCGCCTTATTTTTTGCATTTACAACAACGGCTATCTTGGTTTTTTCACCATTGATTTTTTCTGGTTGTATTTTGTTATTCATTCATTGAAATCCGCCACGCTTGTGGCAGATGCTTTGTTGGTTAAAGTCCGCTCTGTAGTTTGCAGAGTGGAGAGAGCGGAAGGCTCTCCCTATTCTGGTGCTACAGATGAATGCGCGTCCGCTACCTCCGCCAAGATCGGTTTATATGAGCAATATGTACCAAGATGGATAGTCTGTTTGAGGTGTTCGGCGAGCGCTGGATGCTTTTTGCGGATATGTTCAATGGCTTCACGGATGGCCTTTGAAACGCTTTTCCTATCCCGTTCTGTTCGTGATGGGAAATACACCGGAGCACCATTGTAGCTGGCTTCTTTGAGGTATTGTTCGATCAATTGGATGTCGTCTGCCAGCGCCGATGCTTGATGCGGCAGACCGCGGCTCTCGAATTTGGTCAATTGTTCCCGAAGATCAACCAGGGTCGCTGAGATGCGCTGTATGGCTTCCGGGCTCACCACTTCGATATCTGCTTCGCCAGTATTTATGCTTGCCTTGATATTTCCATCATGGTCGCAGCCATTCTCGATAACCATGCCACTTCCGGATTCGAGCAGATCCTCCTCGGTCATGATTTCTTCTGGTTCACCGGTCGAGCGCAGTATCAGTTGTGAGCAGTGGATGTCGTTCTGATCATCGATCAGCAAACATTTGATATGTTTAAGTCCTGCGCGTTGTTTTTCTACGATGGTGAGACCTTGAAAGCGGAGGCTCCAGCGGTTCCCGTCAAAATCAAAAATTGGTTTGAGATCAGAGTTCGGATGCTGATCTTTGATTGGTTTTGGATTAGAATAGGCCCCAGGCGTTGGCTGGACACGGACCCCATGGGTAGGAGTGCCACAGTTGGAAGGCTGGAAAGGGACCGTTGCGGAACGGCCGTCTTTTGGCTTATTGGGCCGATAGGTTTTGGAGAGGCCAAGGTCAGCGAGAGAGATCATAAATTATTGGTTATGGATTGCGTTCGGAGAGGTTTCCTGTCGCATTTGCCTTAGCTTGGCAAAAGCGAATGAAGGTATGCCCGGATCGATGGTACATAGAAAAGCCGGCAGCCAAATTTGGTTCCCTTCCGGCGAAGCGAAACGGACTTGATGAGACCCTTACCGGCCAGGTTGTAGAGTGTGCCCCGTCGGATGCCGAACATTTGGAATACTTGCTGGTGACGCAAGAATTCCGGTGATTCTGAATTTAACTTGCCTGCCGCGACAGGCGCCATTGTGAGAGGGTTGTTATCAAACATGCCATGACCGTATCACCCCTCCTTGTCCCCGGTCGATGTGGTCACCTCGGGGAAAATCGCGTTAAAGTTTTTAAAAAAGATTAATAAAACTCTTTGGGGAACAATGATTTAAACGCGTTTCCCAATGTTTCCAAAATTTTACTGTTCACTTTGGAAGCTTTTTTAAGCCCCGTCAAACTCCTCAAATGCGGATCGCTTTTTGGATCCGGATAGCTACAAAGGAGAATTCTGCGACCGACTGCCCACCATTTTCTGACCGCACCGGTCTCCTTGATGTTTGGGAGCTTGGCGGCGGCTTCGTGGATAGGCAGGCCCTCATCACCGCTCATCCCCGGTTGGCCTGTTCCTGCATATATATCTTGGTGATGTTCGGGATGCAGGCGAATTTTTTCCAAATATTTGTAGAGATGGATTGCAATTTTATGCGCTGGTCGCCTCGGAATCCATTCTGATGAACCATCAATGATAAACGGATACGCTTGCCCGACACCGAGCGTGCCCATGATGGATTTTGCTGATTCATACAGTTTCGGGTGTGGGGAAGCTATCACCGGCCAACTCGCCATTGTTCCGGCAGTTTGTGAGAATATTTTTGGATCGGTTTTGGCATACAAATTTAACGTCCGAACCAGCTTTTCGATTTGTTCAACAGCAATTTTTGCCGCGTCCTGATTCCCCATTTGCGCCAATTCCAAGAGGCGACCGACCGCATAATCGGCACCGGAAGCTATAAGTTTCAGAGCAACTGGATCTTTTTGCGCCCTTACAAACATCGCCTCTTTCCAGTCTGCTGGCTTTGTTGGTTTGCAGAAATAGTAGGCTACAGTTTCGTTTTTGTTCCATTCATAAATTTGCCGCCAAAATTTAGCCCTTTTCAAATTTTCACTGCCTCCACGATCTGTTTTGTCAGACATCTTTACGATCGGCTCTAGATTCGGACGTCCCTCGGATGTAACTGCATCCTCGCCGTCAGGAAAATGTATGTCCGTTTCGTCGGGATTTAGTGGTTCTTTCTGAGCACTCAGTATTTCTGGATCATCTGGATTTTCGTGATAGAAGGCCAAGTTTTCTAGGCGTTGGGCGTGTTCAATCAATGGCAATGCAAGATGCTGTGAATCACTACCTAACCTTTCAGCCCTTTGCCGAAGAAGTTCAGCCCGCCTCCTACAATCTTTGGCGATTTTTTCGGAGTTCTCCCGTCCGCCATTTTTGACCAAATCCTCATAATATTCAGCCTTTTCTTCGGCCGTTAACAATTCGTATTCATAGATGGCGGAAAACCCATCTTGTGGTTCGAGGGAATTGACGGAGAAATGGCCGGCACAATGTGCAGGATTGAAATTGGTCGATGTTAGCTGGATTTGCTTTTTCTTTGCCATGAACCAAAACGAACAAAATCCTCACGGTCTGGCAACTAAAATTGAATCACTTGCTCGACAATTTTTCAGTCACATCCGGCAGTTTACTGATCGCCTCAGCAGTATCCTCTGCACTCAAATGGGTGTAGCGTTTGCTCACCGCCGTTGAATCGTGGCCTACAATCATCTGTGCCATCGCCTGGCTCGCACCGGTAGCCTTTAGCATAGTCACCATCGAGTGCCGCAAGCTATGAAAAGTGACTTCATTGACTTTGCGTTTGCCCTTACGACCGATGCCATTTGCCGCATGATTTCTCTTACGCGTTGCCATCAACCCACTCGGTATCAAAACTTCTTCTGCAAACGTTCGGCTCAAAGGTGCAGTGTGGTTTTCACCCAATGCCGCCAGTTTCGGGAACACAAACACGGACGG
>Ga0206902_10277_pt1 | contig 11080 bp, 7 predicted proteins | sample Alteio_BWOrgHeat_44_FD_153242 | JGI IMG/M metagenome (GOLD analysis project Ga0206902, IMG submission 153242) | Enriched cells from forest soil in Barre Woods Harvard Forest LTER site, Petersham, Massachusetts, United States -... | ecosystem: Environmental > Terrestrial > Soil > Temperate forest >... | reverse complement strand
AAGTTTTTCAATTCGACGAAAAGCGTATCTGGCCAACAGTTTTTTGCGACGATGATGAAGCGTTTGAACTCTGGAAAAAATATGTGCCCGAACAGCGCATCACACGCTTTGGAGAAAAAGAAAACTTTTGGTCTATGGGAGACGTTGGACCATGCGGACCCTGTTCAGAACTACTCTACGACAGGGGTGAAGCGTTTGGCAAAGGGAAAACTCCAAGCGAGGATCCCGATGGTGAACGCTTTCTCGAATTTTGGAATCTTGTCTTCATGCAGTACAATAAAACTCCGGAAGGAGTTTTGGAACGTTTGCCAAAGCCCTCCATTGACACAGGATCTGGCCTAGAACGTGTTGTGAGCTTGAAAATGAATGTAGATACGGTTTTTGAAACGGATGTGTTACGCACGCTTATTTCGCGCATCGAAAAAGTTTCTGGAATAACATATGATCTTAACGATCAGATAAAATCTCCTGCTTTTAGAGTCATTGCAGACCATTTGCGCTGTCTCTCATTTGCTATTGCTGATGGAGCTCAGCCTAGCAACACGGAGCGCGGCTATGTGCTCCGTAAAATTTTGCGTCGCGCTGTACGTTATGGACGTACATTAGGATTTGATGAACCTTTTTTAGCAAAAGTGTTTCCGACGCTTCTAGATACAATGGGAGCAGACTATCCAGAATTAGCAAAAAGCCAAACAATCATTTGTGAAGTGTTATCGAGTGAAGAGGAAGCCTTCCTACGTACTCTTAAACGCGGCGGTAACATTTTAAGTAACATCATTGAAAAAGCAAAATCACATGGTAAAGAGATCAGTGGAGACGATGCGTTCAAGCTTAAAGACACTTATGGATTACCATTTGAAGAGATCCAACTGATCGCTAAAGATTCCGATCTTACGATTAATGTGCCGCGTTATCAGCAGTTAGAAAAAGAAGCGAAAGAACGTTCACGTAGCACTCAAAAGAGTGTGCATCAAGTGGCTGGAGATAATCTTTTTGCTTCCTTTGTGAAAGAGAAAGGAGAAACACAATTTCTTGGTTATGGCCATAATGCCGCTGACGCATCAATCACAGCAATTGTCATAGACAATGCTTTTGTAGATCAGATCAAAGAAGGTCAGGAGGGAATGGTTCTCTTGAATCAATCTCCATTTTATGCGGAAATGGGTGGTCAAATTGGCGACACAGGCTCTCTGGCTACATCTAGTGCCCACTTTAATGTAAAAGACACAAAGGCTCCTTTTAAAAATGTGATTGCTCATGTGGGGAAATTAGAAAAAGGAATACTTAAAGTCGGCGATAAAGTTTCTGCCAAAATTGACACGAACAGAAGACAAAGAATCGCAAACAATCATACTGCGACACATCTACTTCACTGGGCCTTGCACAAAGTATTGGGAGAACATATCAAGCAAGCTGGATCAGTTGTAGAGCCCTCTAGACTGCGATTTGACTTTAGTCACCATAAAGCTCTTTCACCGCAAGAAATACGCACGCTTGAAGATTTAGTGAACGATAAAATACGGGAAAACCTGCCTGTAACTTGGTATGAAATTCCTTATGAAGCAGCACAAAAAAGAGAAGACATTAAACAATTTTTTGGAGAAAAATACGCTTCACAAGTACGTGTCATTGATATTGACTTCTCCAAAGAGCTGTGTGGAGGCACACACGTCAAGTCATTAGGACAGATTGGATTATTCCGCATTACCAAAGAAAGCAGTATTGCTGCAGGCATGCGTCGTATTGAAGCTGTTACGGGTGTTGAAGCAGATGAATTTTCGCGACAAAGTGAAGATGTACTGAGCACGATTGCAAACGTTTTAAAAACGCAGCCGCATCAAGTGCAGGAACGCATTGAAAAGTTATTAGAAGAAAATAAACAGCTGACAACGGATTTAAAACAAGTACGAAAAGGACAGATGGCTCAAACTGTTCAAGAGCTTTTGAGTACTGCAGAAACACTTAATGGTATTTCTGTCATCGCAACTGCATTGAATTTGTCCGCGGATGAGCTGAAAATTTGCGCCGATGAAGTCATGGCAAAAATGCCTTCAGGAGTTACTGTACTTGGAATTGCTTTGTCGGATAAATGTCACATCATTGCGCGCATCACCGATGATCTCACAAAAAAAATTAGCGCTAATGAGATCATCAAAGCGATTGCTCCAATTATCGAAGGAAGTGGTGGTGGAAAACCGAATAGCGCACAAGCCGGTGGAAAAGCGCCTCAAAATATGCCTCAAGCCATTACTGCAGCCAAAGAATATATTAAGAAACAAATGTAATCAGTAGAAAAGAAGTGACGAAAGGGACGTAAGGGACGAAAGGGACAAAAAAGAAAGAGAACGGTCCCTTTCGTCTCTTACGTCCCTTTCGTCACTTTATGATTAAACATGAATATTGATGACTTACTGAAGAATGAACGCCTGCAAGCGCTGCACCACTTGCTGCGTGAACAGGAATCTATCCTCATTGAAGAGCTATGGAATTCTCCAAAAGCGCTCGTGGCTGCGCTTGCTCAAAAAACAACAGGAAAACATATTCTCATCCTCACAGGCGCTAGCCAGGAAGAGATCCGCCTCTATCACGACTTTGCTTATTTTACTGACTCCCCAATTGTCGATTTTCCTGCATGGGAAACCATGCCTTCAGAAGAGATCCCTCCTAGCCCTGATATTGTTGGAGAACGCTATCATGCTCTTTATGAACTTCTCAATCAAAAGAAGCCTGCCATCATCTTAACAAGCCTTCAAGCATGTTTGCAGCGCATTATTTCTCCTGAAAATTTCGTCGATCTTTATCTTTCTTTGTCCGTAGGACAAAACATGTCTTTTGAACAACTGACAGAGCGTTTGATCAAAATGGGATATCGACGTCAACCGGTGGCTTCCGACAAAGGAGAATTTGCGGTTCGTGGAGGCATTGTCGACATATTTCCTGTTGCTAAGCCAGATCCGTATCGCATTGAATTTTGGGGAGACGACATTGAATCGATTCGCACCTATGATCCTATCGGACAGAAGTCCATTATCAATGTTCAAAGCGTGGAAATCACGCCTGGGCAAGAGATGGAACTGCTCACAAAAGCTGCTCAAACGACAACGATTCTCGATTATTTAGGGCCTAATACAATTGTCATTTTTGATGATCTGCTTTCTCTGGAAGATCGGTACGCCACGCTTGTGAATTTGGGAGGCAAAGCTTCACACTCATTCACAGGTATTGATGACTTCATTAAACTCACAAAACCATTGCAGAAGCTGTTTTGGAGTGCTCAGCCCATTGAAGAGTTAAGCGAAGTGCATGTTTTAGATAAGGCTAAAGCAGGTTTTTATTCCGAAAAAGCCATCCATAATGTTGCCTTTCAAATGTTCAATCAGGAACTAAAAGCTAAACGTTGGCAGCATCCATTTATACCCATTAGTAATTTTTTACTGCCTGAATTTCCTGATGAACAGGTCATTTCAGGACAAGATATTCTTACCTCTCTTTCCAAACTTGGCACTTCAGATTATGCGCTGCATGTGATTTGTGGTAATGAACTGGAAGAAACAAAATTTAAAGAGCGCGTCGAAAAAGGCTCTATAACACTACCTAAGCAAACTTTTTATGAGCTAGGGTATCTGTCAGATGGATTGGTCATTCCAGAACAACAGCTGATCCTGTTCCCCCTTACAGAAATTACGCAGCGCTTCAAAATCAGACGACAAAAACAACGAAGCACACTTCACACTGCTCCTTCCGAAATCAATCAAATTTCCCCTGGAGAGATGGTTGTACACTTGAATCATGGGATTGGCCGTTTCCTTGGTTTGGAAAAACGTCCTGATCATAATGGCGTTCTTCAAGAGTTTTTTCAAATTGAGTATGCGAATGACGCAAAGCTGTTCATTCCTATGCAACAGGCGCATTTCATTACAAAATATATCGGATCTTCTGATGAGATTCCGAAAATGCATACCTTAGGCAGCAACAAATGGAAAAGGGCAAAAGAAAGTTCCGAAAAAGCCATCCTCACTTATGCCAAAGACCTTCTTAAATTATATGCACAACGTGCAGTGCATGAAGGTTTCGCGTACTCTGACGACAGTCCTGATCTGCAAGCTTTTGAAGAGGATTTCCCTTTTGTTGAAACCGATGATCAGATTGAAGCAATTAAAGCTGTCAAACAAGATATGCGTTCAAAAAATTCCATGGACCGTCTGATCTGTGGCGACGTGGGTTACGGAAAAACAGAAGTTGCGATGCGAGCCGCCTTTAAAGCCGTTGTGGATGGACGCAAACAGGTTGCGGTGTTAGTGCCGACCACCGTTCTTGCTATGCAGCATTATGAGAATTTTGTCGAACGGATGGCGAATTTTCCCATCAATATTGGCGTTTTATCTCGCTTCCGCACCGCTAAAGAAATAAAAGCAACCCTTGAAGGAGCTGCAAACGGCACCATAGACATCATTATTGGCACACACCGTATTATCAGCGAAGATGTCAAATTCAAAGACCTCGGTTTAATTATTGTTGATGAAGAACAACGCTTTGGTGTTAAAGCAAAAGAACATCTCAAATCAGTTAAAATCAATGTCGATTGTTTGACTTTGTCAGCCACACCCATTCCACGAACATTATATATGTCCTTAGTGGGTGTACGCGATATGTCGATCATTAATACACCGCCGCAAGATCGCTTGCCAATCACGACACTCATTGCGGAACCTAATGACCAATTATTAAAGAATGCCCTCTTAAGAGAGCTTGCACGTGATGGACAAGCTTTTGTTATCCACAATCGTGTAGAAACCATTTATGAAACAGCGGATCGTATAAAAAAACTGCTGCCTCAAGCAAGAGTCGTTGTGGGCCATGGCCAAATGTCATCTGATGAGATCGATTTGGTGTTCCATGCATTCAAAAACGGTCAGGCGGATATTCTCGTAGCAACAACGATTGTGGAAAATGGCATCGACATACCCAATGCCAACACGATATTGATTGAACGTGCTGACCATTTCGGTCTTGCCGACCTTTACCAGTTGCGTGGACGTGTGGGCAGATGGAACAGAAGAGCCTACGCCTACTTTTTAGTGAAAAATCTTCATCGCCTTCCAGACATATCCAGAAGGCGATTAAATGCCCTTGCAGAATCTTCGGGATATGGCGGCGGAATGAAAATTGCCATGCGCGATCTTGAAATTCGCGGTGCCGGCAATATTCTTGGAATGGAACAATCCGGTCACGTCTCCGCTATTGGATTCCATCTGTATTGCAAGATGTTAAAGCGCACCATCAAAGCCTTTCAAGGAACAATTCCAACAAATGTCACCGACACCAAGATGGAGTATCCTTTTGATGCACGTTTGCCGGAAAATTACGTCAATGAAGCGTCATTGCGCATGGAGGTGTACCAAAGGCTTGGGGAAGCCCTCTCTTTCGATGAGGTCGATAGTATCTGGGAAGAACTGATAGATCGCTTTGGAGATCCTCCTGAACCCGCTTTATGGCTTTACCATTTGTCACGTCTGCGTGTTTACGGATCATTAAATGGGTTCACTTTGATTAGATTGGAAAATCTGTCATTAACGACAGAACAGAAGAAGGGAGATCAACTAATCACAAGAAAAGTCTTGATAGGGAAAGCCCAAAACCCTCAAGATCTGGAAAAACGAGTGCTTGAAAGTATGGGGTACTCAACAACTAACAACTCATGAGGCAACTATGACACAATTTTTACGAGTATTTTCAGTGATGTTATTAACTTCGGTTTCTTTTTTGTCTGCTCAACAAACACTATCAGATACAAATCCAATGGCATCAAAGGAAATTGACGACTTTAGACAACAGATGCAGTATGAACTTACTAGAGCTAACGACAAAGTGAATAGTTTGGTGCAAAAGATGAAAGACCACACTATAGCGCCAATGTGGACTGATAAACTGGAATTGCAAAATGCGATTATAGTTTATGATACAAAAAGCATTCTTGTGAGCAATTTCAAAGATAATCCGGTCATTCAAAGTCCAGTGATGCGAAATGCCCTTTTGAATACACTGAGGAGCGATAGTGTTACTGAGGCAGACCTTGCGTATTTGCAAAGTATTGCGAATCAGGTACGTGCAAACATGCAAACACAGCAAACTCAAACACAACAACCGCAAACTCAAGCTCAGTAATGGTATTATGCCTACACTGACCTCTAAAACTGAATATTGCCTCAGTGGCACACTCGTAACTGCATTAGCTGTAGGTGCTGGGAAGGAAATTGTTGTTGCCGTATCAGGAGCATCTATTGTCCTCAGCTCCTACTACTCTTGCCGATCGATTTGGGAGTCAGTGTGTCAACCTGTTTCTAGAGTTTACCGATCTTTTTCTCCAATAAAATGTATTGCGATTTCCACTGTTGGGGGTACTGTAATAGGAATTGTAGGAGGAGGACCGGTAGCAGGGGCGATTACAGGGTTTGGCATCTGCACAGGCTTTAGTGTGATTACAAAGGTTGTTGGCTCTGCCAAAAAGATTTTGTACGCGTAAAAGACTTTATTGTGCGAAGCCTTTGGAGCCTCAAAGTAAAAATGGTTTTGGGAACGTAAAGAAACCCCTGAAAGAGACAATTGCATAACTGCCAATAAATTGCTTTAAATAAATCAGGCTCGTGATTGCGCGAAGCAAACCCCTGAAAGGGGTTTTTCAGCTGTAGCCCAGGGTTCACAGTGCCCTGAAAGGGCATTGTTAACCCTGGGTGTAATCGCAGAAAACATGTACCCCTGAAAGGGGTACTTCAATTTTATATGCCTTGAAGTACCCCTTTCAGGGGTACATATGCCATTTAAAATGTTCCCAGGGTTAACTAATGCCCTTACAGGGCATTGTGAACCCTGGGCTACAGTTGAATAACTCCCTTCGGGAGTTCGCTTCGCGCAATTTATTGTGAGTCTAGAATTGAAAACTTCGCAGAAAAAAACTTTTTTTGGCGATTTTTTAATTGGTAAGTAACGAAAACACTTATGCAATTGTCTCGAAAGAGGTTTTTTAATTGTAGCCCAGGATTCACAATGCCCTGAAAGGACATTTGTTAACCCTGGGTAAAATATGAATGACATAGTACCCCCAAAGTGGGGTACTTCAATAATAGCAATCAATTGAAGCACCCCGCTTCGGGGGTGCAATTGCTTTTTGAATCTTTCCCAGGGTTAACTAATGCCCTTTCAGGGCATTGTGAACCCTGGGCTACAAATGAATAACTCCCTTCGGGAGTTCGCTTCGCGCTAGTTTCCTGTAGTGTCTTGGTAAAACTGATGAAGGATGGAACTGGAATTTGCTGGTACCGATGTTTCGGAAAATTGATATTTTATGTTGCGTGACGTATCTAAAACAGCACGTGTCCAGAAACCATCCTGAAGATCTTCATCCTGCTTTAAATTTATAATGGGAAGATGTAATGACTGCATGAAATGCATAATAATACGTCTTGCATCTCTTGACAAATAGGTAAAATAATCATTCCAGGATGGCTTTGAAGGGCTTTTTTTGTTTTTTTGAAAAATGAATTCAAAGTGCTTCAACTGAGATAAAAGGTTTTCTGCCATCGCCTTGCACTCTTCATTGGATATTTCATCGCGATGTTTTTCATGATTCAACGAACGAAGATAACTTAATCTGACAGCTAACATTCTTAATTGGCAGATCTCATCAGCAAATTTTCGATATTCTAACTCTGGTTTATAGGCCTGAAACCATGTTTCAGCATTGAATTCAAACGATTTATCTGTCCATTGCATCTGAGATGCACTCCACAAGGCACAATCTAAAAAAGAACTTTTAGCAGGAATATTTGGTGCAAGAGTGAGGATGCCTGCAAAATGATGCCGTGAAGAATCGTTAATAATCCTGTCCATTAAATGGGATGGAAACACTGGCCACAATCCTTCACCTTGACGGATGGCTCCGACATTTGCGATGGGCATCAAAGGAGTTTCTGAGCCTTTTTTTGTGGCTTTTAAAGCTGTCCACAGGGGATGCATGGGAAGGTGATCTTGCCATGGATCTCCTGCAACCGCAGAGAAAGCAATTATTGTATTACTGCCTACATCATCACAAAAATGTGTGATCGATTTGGCTTGATGCTGTGCTGTGAGCGGGTTAAGAGAAGGAACATAGAAAACCAGTTGTTTATTTTTTTCTAAGATATTTTCTAATAATTCTGCCTCTGCTTGCATAAGTTCTGTTTGCGTTGCGTCTGCAGCAGCAGAGTGTTTGTAGCAATCGGGATGTAGCGTTTGAGATTCCCAAAAAACTCCATCAACGTCAGGGATTGACTTTAAGAATTCTGAAAGAGATTTCCGCAAAAACGTTTCGTACGTATGTTCTAGAGGACATCTGCTTAAACGCAAGAAAGAGAAAGAAATAGTTGGTTTTACAAAAATTTTTAATCCTTGTCGTTTTACAATTGAAAAAATTTTGCTAGCATTTAAGGGCTGATGAGTAATTTGAGGAGTGCTATTTTCAAAACTTCCTATAAGCCAAGCATTGTACCCAAGTTCAAGGGTTCGCTCACAAAGTTTTTCGATATGTGATTCCTCTTTTAAAAAACATGGAGGTAATGAGATTCCGATATCCTTTGTTGTGGCTACATCTACAGAGGACTTTAACCAAAGAGGTCTTAGAGAAAAACGCGGCTTCCATTCTCCTATCCATTCTGCGTGATATCCGCTTGCAATTGCTGTTTCTGCTTGATAGATCGCTTTTTTTGCTACAAAAGGATTATCTGCATCGATATAAAATTTTCCTGCGGAATAGGAGCAATGAAAGGTGTCTTGTTGTTGCTGTTTTTTGATTTGCTTCACGATTTGCATGTCTGCTAATGTAGCAAATTCAATGAAACAAGAAAAAAGAAATCACAGGATGAAGAAGAAAAACAAACAAGATAGACAGGATCACCTGCGGCGGCAGGATTAATTTTTAAAATGAATTTTTATCTTGCCGCCGAAGGCGATCCTGTCTATCTTGTTTTTTCTTTTTATCTTTGTTAAATGAGGTAATGCTGTGCTGAAAAAATTGTTGACTATTTTGATTTTTGTATTTGGTATTGTCAATGCCAATCCTGCTGAGGATATGTTTTCGACAGCTCATTGGGGCATTTGTATCATCAACCCTAAAACTCAGGAAATGGTCTCACATAATGCCTCACAATTATTTGTTCCTGCGTCAGTGACGAAATTATTTACAACAGCTGCAGCATTAGAAGGGTTAGGGCCTACTCATGCGTTCGATACGGTTGTGAAGACAACAACCTTGCCCGATCGTGATGGCAAAGTCTTTGGGAATATCTATTTAATAGGCGGTGGTGACCCCACACTGACAACAAAACATCTGCAAGAGTTAGCCAAGAAGGTCCATGCAAAAGGTGTAAGAACAATTTATGGCAAATTGCTAGTTGACTGTTCTCGTTTTTCTGACCATCCGTTGCCTACGCATGCTGAATGGGAAGATTTGGGAACAGATTATGGATCGGAAATTTGTGCTTTAAGTGTTAATGACAACGTGATTTCTTTAACAGTCATTCCAAACCCCAAAGGTGAAGATTTGGCAGAAATTGGTTTGAGTCAGGAAGTGCCTATTTGTGAGATCGTCAATAAAGTATTTACTTCAAAAGAAGCAAAATATCCATCCATAACATGCTATAGAGGCATTACGAACAATTGTGTAAATGTTGTAGGAGTCATTCCTGCATCGGGATCTCCGGCAACTTTGTCATTTTCTTTGCATCATCCTGAAGAGTATGCGAAGAAGATATTTTTAAAGGCTTTGAGTGACAATGGAATTTCATTTTATGATATTCGCTATAGCAATGATATAGCAACAAGTCATGAGATCGCTCGAATTTCTTCCATGCCTATGTCAGAAATCTTAAAAAAGATGAATAAGTATTCTAACAATTTGATTGCTGACACGCTATCTAGACACAATCTTACTCAACCTTTGCAAAATGTCATGGCGCATATGGACATAAAACCAGGGGAATATTTCATCTATGATGGTTCAGGTTTGTCGAGGCATAATTTGATCTCTCCTTTTCAGGTATGCAAGCTGTTAGAATACATGAAAAACAGCCCTTACAGCACTGCCTTCGTGGATTCTTTGCCCATAGCAGGGCTTGACGGCACTTTGTCGAAGCGTTTTACGAATCTGCCCGCTGGAACGGTGATTCGTGCAAAAACAGGAAGCATGTCAGGAATTGCTAATGTAGCGGGTTACGTGGAATTACCGAATAAAGAAGAGTTGTATTTTGCTTTCTTTATCAATAATTCCAAGCTTGGTGGTAAGGATACTGTTGCTATTTTAGACGAGTACTTAGTAAACGTCCTAAAAAACCATTTTCCTGCTAGTCCCTAAGAGACGAAAGGGAAGAAAGCGACCCTTAGGTCGCTTTCGTCCCCTTTGCCCCTTCTTGCTAATTCTCTTCCTGTTATGTTATGATGTCTCTATGTTTTCGATTCCGGTGGCTTATTTTTTGATGATGGTGCTGGTTGCGGCATCAAATTATCTCGTACAGTTTCCAATCAATGATTGGCTAACATGGGGAGCACTCCCTTATCCTATGACCTTTTTGGTGACGGAATTGACGAATCGCTTTTATGGCCCTAAACAGGCTCGGAAGGTGGTTTATGTCGGTTTTGCTTTGGCTGTTTTGCTTTCTATGTCTCTGGCCACGCCGAGAATTGCCCTTGCTTCTGGCTTAGCTTTTTTTTGCTCACAACTGCTTGATATCTATGTGTTTACGAAAATCCGCCAATCGGCTTGGTGGATTGCTCCTCTCTGTGCCTCAGGCTTGGCCTCTCTCGTCGATACGGTCATCTTCTGGAATGTGGCCTTTTACGGAGAAAACCTACCCTATTTAACCTGGGCTTGCGGAGACCTCACGTTCAAATGCCTTATGGATATTGCCCTACTATCCCCCTTCCGCTTTATTATTAGATCTAAAGTTAATTTAGCTAACTAACAGCCACTTACCAATATGTGGATACTCATGATGCTAAATCTGTTGAAGCGATGAAGGCGGCAATTGCCGCGTTCTTTACGTTCAAGACG
>Ga0206902_10276_pt1 | contig 11080 bp, 8 predicted proteins | sample Alteio_BWOrgHeat_44_FD_153242 | JGI IMG/M metagenome (GOLD analysis project Ga0206902, IMG submission 153242) | Enriched cells from forest soil in Barre Woods Harvard Forest LTER site, Petersham, Massachusetts, United States -... | ecosystem: Environmental > Terrestrial > Soil > Temperate forest >... | reverse complement strand
ATATTTTCCAACCCCAGGTGAGAAGTTTTTATAACCTGGAAGAACTATGGGGCGATGCAGAACTGGAAGAAGTGATGCCCGAACCCGAATACAAAAGAATGTAACCAATGAGCAACACCGAACAAAAACCACAGCAGCCACAACCACCTGCTGATAATAACAATCCTTTGAAGAAGCTTAAAAAGCCTCTTCCCAATAAGCCTTTCAAGCCTAAGTTTAATTTCTATTGGGTATATGGCGTTATTCTTGCCGGCTTTATTATTGCCGGAGTAATAGGGAACATGAATATTTCTACCCAGGAAGAAACTTTCCCCTGGTTTGTAGAGAATCTTCTTACACCTCATTATGTTTCTAAAATCATGGTAACAAACGATGAGGCTGATATTTATCTCACACCTGACGCACTTAAACTGCCGCAGTTTAAAGACGTTGCCGCTAACAAAGGGCCTCAGTACGTTGTTAAAATAGTTAGTGCAGAAGTTTTTGTTCAGATGCTGAATGAGGCGGAAAAAGACTTTCCGAATAATGAAAAAGTGCAGGCCGAAAAGGGTACTCAAACCGATTGGGGTAATATACTTTCATGGGTTTTGCTGCCCGGTTTAATGATTATTGTTTTTATGTTCCTTATGCGCCGGGTAGGCGGTGGCGGTGGCAATCAGATTTTCAGCATAGGCAAATCAAAAGCCACCTTGTTTGATAAAGATACCAATGTGAATATCACTTTCAATGATGTAGCCGGGCTGGAAGAAGCCAAGGTGGAAATAAAAGAGATAGTAGAGTTTTTAAAAACTCCTCAGAAGTATGTTGCCCTGGGAGCCAAAATTCCTAAAGGAGCATTATTGGTAGGTCCTCCGGGAACCGGTAAAACCTTGCTCGCAAAGGCCGTTGCCGGCGAAGCAAAGGTTCCCTTCTTCTCCCTTTCAGGTTCCGACTTTGTGGAAATGTTTGTAGGGGTAGGCGCATCGCGTGTACGCGATCTATTCCGCCAGGCCAAAGAAAAAGCTCCCTGTATCATATTCATTGATGAAATTGATGCCATTGGCAGGGCCAGAGGCCGCAATGTGGCACAAGGCTCTAACGACGAACGCGAGAATACCCTAAACCAATTGCTTACCGAGATGGATGGGTTCACCAACACCAGCGGAATTATTATACTCGCAGCTACTAACCGTGCTGATATATTGGACCGTGCCTTGTTAAGACCCGGACGTTTCGACAGGCAGATATATGTTGATATGCCCGACCTGATTGAACGGAAAGAAATCTTTAAGGTCCACCTGAAACCATTGAAAACGGATACGAGTATTGATATTGATTTCCTGGCTAAACAAACACCCGGATTTTCGGGAGCCGATATTGCCAACGTATGTAATGAAGCAGCTCTGATAGCTGCCCGCAGCGATAAAAAGGCCATTGACAAGCAAGATTTCCTGGATGCAGTTGACCGGGTGGTAGGTGGCCTTGAAAAGAAGAACCGTTTAATATCGCCCAGCGAAAAGAAAGTAATAGCATTCCACGAAGCAGGCCATGCCGTAGTAAGCTGGTTGCTCGAATTTGCACATCCGTTGGTGAAAGTAACTATTATTCCGCGTGGTAAATCATTGGGCGCTGCCTGGTATTTGCCAGATGAACGACAAATAACCACTACCGAACAAATGATGGATGAAATGTGCGCAGCCTTAGGTGGCAGAGCAGCCGAAGAAGTGATATTCGGTAAAATATCTACCGGGGCATTGAGCGATTTGGAAAAAATAACCAAACAGGCTTATGCCATGGTAATGTATTACGGTCTGAGCAAGACAATAGGCAATATAAGCTTCTACGATTCCAGTGGAGGCAACGAATACAACTTCAACAAACCTTATTCGGAAAAAACAGCAGAATCTATCGACAAAGAGGTTCATGAAATGATTGAGCAAGCATATATAAAAACTAAAGAGTTAATAACCGCAAATAAGCCTCAACTGGTGGAGGTAGCCCAACAGCTGCTTGATAATGAAGTGATATTTAAAGAAGATTTGGAAAGAATCATCGGCAAGCGTCCGTTTGAAAAAGAAGAATCACATCCTGTTTCGCAACACAAAAAGATATATGCCGGCGATTCCCCCGATATTTCGCAACCCCCTTCTTCTAATGGAATATCCGGCAACGGAATTGATAAAGAAAAAGCTCCGGAAATTATAGCTTCGGAAGACCAGGCAATATCTGAAGAAGAACTGAAACAGGAAGAAGCGCAACACGATATAGATAAAGCCAAAGAAAAAGAAGAGCAGGAGAAAAAGACAGCCCCGGAGAAAAGTAATTCTGAAACACCCAGCACTACTCTATTTTAATGAAAGATAACACGTCTCGGGAGCAGGTTCTTAAGTCAGTGCGCAAGGCGCTCATCCACCCATCGGAGGTAGATTATTCGTATGCCGATTCGGATGCTGAAATATATACTACACCCGAAGAAGAATCACTCGAATTATTATTTGCGAAAGTCTTCAGTTCATTAAAAGGGAATTTCATTTTTTGCGAAACAAAAGATGATTTTCCGAAAATACTTTCCTCGCTGATAGCAGAAAATAAATGGGAGAATCTTTTTTGCAGCGAACCCGAAATTATTGCCATGCTTGAAAAAGGCAGCATTCAATTCCTATCGGGCGAAAAAGATTTTTTGGCATGTAATGTAGGCATCACCTATTGCGAGTTTTTAGTAGCAAGAACAGGCAGTATTATTGTAAGCTCGCGCCAAAAATCGGGTAGAAGATTGCCTGTATATTCCAACATACATATTACGGTGGCCTATACTTCGCAATTGGTATATAATTTGAAAGATGCTTTCAGGTTATTGAAAAAGAAATATGAGCCGGGGTTCCCTTCGCAGGTAACCACCATCACCGGGCCCAGCCAAACAGCCGATATTGAAAAAACCTTGGTGAACGGAGCCCATGGACCAAAAGAAGTGTTCTTGTTTTTAATAGACGATCATTCTTAACCACCCTTCATGAGTAACTTCCTGAAAAGAACCTTAACAGGAGCCATCTTTTTGGTTGTTATGATTGGCGGCATTGCATGGAACCAATATTCCCTGATGGTTTTGTTTTTTGTTATTGCCATGTTAGGCCTGGACGAGTTTTACAACTTACTTACTAAAGCGGGTTATTTCCCTAACCGAAAATTAGGATTGCTTTGCGGTGGAACAATTTTTTTACTCATTATTCTTTCCGGGCTGATGGGCGAATTGCCTGTTTTGTATATTTCATTTGTGTTGGCAGCCTGCATTTTCTTTTCCGAGCTATACCGGAACAAACCCACCCCTTTCCATAATGTTGCTATTACTATTTTAGGCATTGTATATGTTGTTATGCCATTTGCTTTGTGGGTGAACTTTTTAAAAGGTTACAACACCGATTCCGGGGCATATAATCCCCATTTATTATTAGGTTATTTCTTCCTGCTGTGGACCAACGATACGGGTGCCTACCTGGTTGGTATGTCTATGGGGAAACATAAATTGTGGGAACGCATATCGCCTAAAAAAACCTGGGAAGGTTTTGTTGGTGGAGTGATACTTAGTATTATTATAGGCTATGTAATATCTATGTTTTATACGGAACTGCACCCCATGCTATGGATGATTATGGGAGCCATTGTAGGCATTACCGGAACCATGGGCGATTTGGTGGAATCCGTTCTTAAAAGAAGTATTGATGCCAAAGATTCCGGCAGCATATTACCCGGCCATGGCGGCATTTTAGACCGCTTTGATGGGGTTCTTCTCTCTACTCCATTTGTACTTGTTCTGTTAGAATTGGTACAAAGGGTGAATGGGTTGTTGAATTAGCAATGAGTTATGAATGATGAGCTATCTTAGCTTATCGCTGTATTATCAGTTTCCCCTCCCCTATTAGTCCCCCATTTTCATTTAATACTCTATACAAATAAACCCCGTTTGGTTGATTACTTAGCGATAGCTGATATCCATTAGCTGTTGGCTGATAGCTTTCTTCAGAATACACTTTCTCTCCCAATACATTATAAACCTCGACTGACGACTTACCACTTACGACTGATGACTGGAGTGTGAACACTCCATTGCTTGGGTTGGGATAAACAGTTATACTTGCTTTATTTTCTGTTAAATTATTAATGGAGGCTGTTGAAATCGAGTTAGTATCCATTTTAAAAATAACTCCATCTTGATATAGCCCCCCATCTTCTGTCATGCCATAAAGGATACCATGCGAAATAATTAAATTTCCGTTTGGCACGGCTCCATTTGTGCCGTCAAAGTCAAGTAAATCTTTGAAATCATTTCCACTTGTATCTATGGAAAAAATGTCACCATAATAAATACCGTCTCCTCTTGTCATTCCATATAAAGCAGTTCCTGCAAGTGTCAATGAACTCATGGGATAAAAACTTTCTTTTTGTCTGAAATCAAAGAGGTCTCTATATTTTGTTCCATCCGTATCAATAGAAAAAATAGAGCCGCTGTCATATAATCCTCCTAGTACAGTTCCATATAAAACCTTTCCTGAAATAACTAACGGACCTGTAGGTTGAGCACCATTTTTTTCATTAAAATCAAGCAGAATTTTAAAATTATTTCCATCTGTATCTACAGAGAAAATGTTTCCTTCATTATAGGTTCCTCCTATCGCGGTGCCGCCAAATAACTTCTTTCCTGAAAGCGCCAATGTAGCGTCAGAACCATATCCGGTTGAATAACTGAAATCGAAAATATCCCTATAGCCCATGCCATTGGTATCAATAGAAAAAATATTACCCATGCCATTTTTTCCTCCGCTTAGTGTTATCCCGTAAAACCCCTTTTTTCCTGAAAAAATTAATGATACTCGGTAAGCAGGAATATCTTTGAAATTAAATAAAACTCTATATCCGCTGCCATCTGTATCTACTGAAAAAAGAGTTCCTTGACCGTTTAGGCCTCCCCATGAAGTTACCCCATATAATTTGTTTCCCAAAAGCAATAATGAACCAAAAGGATTATAGCCACTCGTATCATAGAAATCAAAAAGGTCTTTATACCCATTACCATTTGTATCTATAGAAAATATAGTACCGCTATCATATTTACCACCATAGAAAGTCATTCCGTATAATTTGTTACCCGATAGTGTTAAGTTGCCAAGGGGATTGGCGCCCAATGTATCATTAAAACTATGCAAAACAGTATACTGCCCCTTTACAAGGCCACTAATAACAATAAACAATATAATCAGTTTTGTTTTCATTTCTTTATTGTTGTGCCAACGGTAGTTCTTCTTTAGAAATAAGCTCTCCTGTGGGTTTAAATTTAAGCATATATTCTTTAAAATACCAGGGTTGGGGAGTGTAATCTTCTATAATGCCATAACTTAATTCTCCCTTATTATTGATACATTTTATGTAATCATTCACGAACTTAATTGCTGGCGAAGCACTCTTTTTTATATAGTTTGCAATAGTATCTGGTAATTTGTTCATTGGTATATAATGGATATCTTTATTAAGAAGATTACCATTAATATCAAAGACGAGAACAATCATTCCATTAGCCTCATCGCAATGACAATTTATTTCTATTTCCTGTGTAGTATCTGATACATATTTGTCATTAAAAACAACATTCCCACTAGCATGGGGATATAAGGAATCCAATTTTGATCTGATCTTAGCTTTTAATTCATTGCCATATTGTATTTGGCTTTGACAATGGTTTGTGCCCACTATAATAAAAACAAGCCATAATAAATATTTTCTCATTATTTCCACGTGATTATAACTTAACAAATTTAATCGTTTTACACTGTCCATTAATAATAGCCGTGAATAGATAAATACCTTGTGCTAATGTTGTTGTATTTGCCTGTTCGTTGTATGTTCCGGGGGGCTTATTGTCATCACCCAAATCCATAATGAGTCTGCCCGTGCAGTCGTATATTTTAAACCCTATATCCGATTGGCTGGCGAGGGTATAGGCAATCGTCAATGTTCCATAACCGATAGGATTGGGGTATAAAGTAAGAGTGAAAGGGTTATTGGGAATATTAGATACGCTTAATTTGTGGTCTATACATTCCTTTGTATCGTTTACCAATTGGTTGTCTACACAATGGCCGAATAAGCTGGCGGGGTTATAGCCTATGCCGGTATTAATTACATCAAAAGCTCCGTAAAGCGTGGCAGGACCTGGGTAATAACTTCCTCCCGGTATGCTGTCTCTGCGCCCCGGTGAAGTTGATACATTCATTAATGATGCAATATCATTAATATGACCCAAGCCGTGTGCATGTCCTAATTCATGTAAAATAACATCATAAAAATAATAAAAGCTATCTGATGCGCTGCTATATGTTGTATCATAATTCCAATGTTTTCCAGATGGCAGATACTTATCTAATCTCATCTTTATATCAGCTTCATCATAAAAGGCCATGGAATCCTTGGAGTCATAGCAATACCCATCTTCTTCAGGTTGCTGGCTCGTAACCATTAAGGTACTGGAAGCATGAAACCCTGTATTGCTGTGGCTAAAATAGATATTGGAAATGCCGTCAGGCAAGGTGGTATCGAGCATTATGGAAGGCCCTACTATCCAGTTCACACCTGTGTAGCAGTTCCATGTACGTACCGCCTTTTTAACACAAGCATACGCCCTGGCATTGTTTGTTACGCTGGTATCACAGCGAAAAACAAGGCTATACATACTGGTGCTCATCGTTATATCGAGCCTTGTCTTTTCCTTGGTGTAAGACTGATAGTCGTCCTCGATATTATAATTGATGCGAAGGTTCGATTCGGAAGAGCCCCCGCAGGCGTTAAATACTTGTATGGGCCCTGTACCAGGGGTATGCGGCAGGGAGGACAAATTGGTATCTTCCTGCAAAAAGGATGGCATTCTTACAATAATCTTATTTTCCGTCCACGATAGTATATCCATAGCATCTAATTTACACATTCCGGGCCCATTGGCATTGCTGACTAATATACTATCTTTCTCTGCTCCAAAACCAGTGCCTGTTATGCTTAAAGCAGATGAATTATAGGGAATGCTTATGGGGGTCGTACCCGCATTAATAGGGGTATTGGTAGGGTCCATATTCATGGGGCAACTCATAGTAGGTACTCCATCGTCATAATAAGTAATGCCGAATGGTACATTGCCGATGAAAGTATAGCTGTATATGCTATCAATGCGATAATGCCAGATAGTGTCGGGGCAAATGGCGGTATCCTTGGTAATATAACAGTATTTCGTGCAATTACCTAAACTATCCCATGTGCAGCAAAGGGAATCGCAAACAGAACAAGGGTCGCACGAATCAAAGACAACCCTAAAAGTATCACGGGTTATTTCTGTGTGAGAAAAGGTACTATCCTCATTCGTAAAGTAAGACAGGTGGGATGTACCGGATGTATCGGTAAAGTGTATGGTTCCGCCGGCGCAACTATTGGTAATTTGCATCCTTACGCGGAATAGTACCCTGGGAAGCGAATCAATAGTAGTTAACCCGTCTACTGCAGCCCGGTTGCCTATCGTTATATTTATGGTGCTATCATTGGCCTGTGTATTGGTAATATCGTATTGGTTATCGGCAGTATATGGAAAATCGGCGCCTCTCTCAACATCTATGCCGCTAATATGTACATTATCTCCCGCAAATTCGCTGTATGGATAGGTAATATCGAATGTGGTGTAATCAAACAACACAGGGGAATCAGCCTGTATTAAAACATCAAAATAAAAATAGCTCGGTTCGCCGCAGGTTACAGAAGGATCGCTAAGGGATAGATACATATTGGGGTCTTCCGGAGTACACACGTTACTATAGGTTCCTATATGGCTAAAGGTACCTCTCGGGTAAACGTTCCATTGAGTCCGGCAGGTAATCCAGTTGGTGCTGCCCTGCGTTACCGATGTTTGTCTTATAAGGGTATGATTCTTGGTGGAGCCGCTGCCAACCACCCATCCGCTATCAGCGGGCAGTGGTGCAATAGAGCCTACCTCATCTAAAAACGAAAAAGTTATATTGGGTACGCTTATGCTTATTTGAGCCAATACTACAATATCCAACCCTCCAAAACTCAAACTGTCCGACAACATATTTGCTTTATGCGTAAGGGAGGTATCGGCATGGGTATTGGCAATTAAAAAGGTAGAATGAGCCGCTATGGTTCCGTGCAGGGCAATAAGAAAAGGCGTAAGCAGCGACCTATTGTTAGTACCTGCCAAATAATACGAACTTAAATTTACCGGCGCCGGGGTGGGATTATACAATTCAATTGCATCATCATGATTTACCGTGTCTTGTATGTACTCGGACATGAACAAGGTGGTGCATGAGCCTGAACTTATATTTTTAAGGGCAATAAAATGGGCATGGTAGATGCCTGGACAGCCATTAGCTCCGGTAACGGTAATGGTATAGGTAATATTGGTATCGGGCGGGTTAATCAATTCGGAAGTAGAAACATCGGGTGAAAAGCTATAGGTGTAAGGAGAAGTTCCGCCTGTGGCCGAAAGTGGCTCATGACTTAAATATTGTAATAGTAAGGTATCAGGATTCACCTTAGGAGTGTCACAAGGAGGCATACTGTTATTATGGACGCCTCTATAGGGTTTAGCATACAAAGCTCCCATTGTGCAACAAAGTAATAGTAGAATTAAGTAGAGTTTTTTCATTAGACACAAATTTAAAAATTATTTGATTCAATAATCCATATTCATAATGTATTGCAATATTATAAAATAATCAATAATACAACGTATCCGTTGTGTTATTTTTTCATCGATTGTTCTTTCTTTATGTTCTGATGAAGAAAAGGCTGTTAAAAAAACTCGGCTTAAAAGTACGCGATATTAGAAAAGCCAAAGGTATTACACAAGCAGACCTTGCATATTCAATCGATAAAGACCAATCCTCTATTCAACGCCTCGAAAAAGGTAGAATCAATCCATCGTTTTATTATTTACATGAAGTTGCTGAAGGTCTTGGCGTTCCCTTAAAAGATTTGGTGGATTTTTAAATAAATTGATAGGTGTAAATTTTATCATCTTCCCAAAAATAACAAAGATGTAGGGAATGGTTTGAAACCATTCCCTACCCATTTAACGGTGGCTGCCGTAGGGAACGGTTTGAAACCGTTCCCTAACAAATACATTCCTAACAAAATTTCATCATCTTCCCATCCCGATAGTCCCGATAGCTATCGGGATCATTGACCGTTTTTATGTAGCATTTGCCACACACACAATTTATAGCTAATTTCCAATTTTATTGCTCAGAACTGCGACATGCCCGCAACCGACAGATTTTTAGCTTGTACCTAAGAAAATAAATTTATATTTGGTATAAATAAACGAGAAAAAGTGTGACAAACTGCGACATGAAAAATAATTGTAGTAAATAAAAACGCCCATCCTTTTGTAAGAATGAGCGTTTACAATAAATAAGCTTTTAGGCTTAATAATTACCTCTGTAACGGAGGGCTTTTTCCAGCTTTTTAAAGGCTGTAATATAAGCTCCCAAACGGAGATTGGTTTTATATTGTTTCGAGTTATACCAAACTTGTTCAAAGGCTTGTTGCATATAGGTATCGTGACGGTTGTTCACCTCATCTTCCTGCCAGTAAAAACCTTGTTTGTTTTGTACCCATTCAAAATAAGATACGGTTACACCTCCTGAGTTAGCCAGGATATCCGGAACTACAATTATACCCTTATCATGAAGAATTTCATCCGCTTCTACTTCGGTAGGGCCATTGGCGCCTTCTACAATAAGCTTAGCTTTGATCTTATGCGCAATTTCAGCAGAAATTTGGTTTTGCAATGCAGCCGGAACCAATACATCTACTTCAAGGGTTAATAATTCTTCGTTGCTAATTTTATCTCCGCCTGTAAAACCTTCCAATGTATTCTTATGTGCTTTTTGGTGTTGAAGCGCCCTGTCAAGGTCAATGCCTTTTTCATTGTAATATGCACCGGTATAGTCCGATATAGCAACTACGGTAATATTTTTAGAGTGCAGCATTTTAGCAGCAAAACTGCCAACATTACCAAAACCTTGCACAGCAGCAGTAGACTTTTTACGGTCGATGCCTATCTTCTTCATGGCTTCAAGAGTATGAATCATAACCCCTCTTCCGGTGGCTGATTCACGGCCTTTGGAACCACCGAGTGTTACAGGCTTACCTGTGACTACTCCGGGGGTAGATTCTCTTTTCAGTTTTGAATATTCATCTACAATCCAAGCCATTTCGCGCTTGCCGGTATTCATATCAGGAGCAGGAATGTCGAGGTTAGGGCCGAATACATCTACCATAGCCAGTGTGTATTGGCGGGTGAGTCTTTCCAATTCTCCCACCGACATAGAACGTGGATCGCAGGTTATTCCACCTTTAGCACCGCCCAAGGGCAAGCCAGCAACAGCACATTTATAGGTCATCCAGGCAGCCAATGCTTTTACTTCATCATCATTAACATCCAAGCCATAACGGATACCACCTTTAGAAGGACCTAAATAGGTCGAGTGTATAATTCTATATCCTTCAAACACTTGTACTTTTCCACTATCCATCATAACGGGAAGGTTAACCTTTACCTGTTTTTGAGGCACACGAAGTATGTCAGCAATATCGGTAGGAAGATTGTATATTTCGGCAGCCTGGTTGAAACGGGCCAAAACAGCTTCGTACATGCTTAATGATTTATGCGCTTCTGATGAGGGGAGATTTGCAGTGGTTTGATGATTCGATTTAGTCATATTTTGGTTTTTGAGGGCGCAAAGGTATAAAATTGAGTGAAATAGTAGTATTATCTTTACAAAAGACCTGTATATTAACCATTTGTCTTGCCTTTTTGCAGGTTTTCCTGAACCCTGTATTTTACTATCTTAGTTATCAATCCGAGCGGCAGGGGTTTATCCAGTGGAAACTGCACCGCACCTTTTGAAGTTTTATAGACAGATACTTCTTTTGAAAAGGCCACCATAGCCGATACTCTGGGATAAAAACCAATGTGTTTAGAATGGCCCCCATACCAAACAAGTATTCCATTTAATTTAAAGGCGGGCATCTTATAGCTGATGAT
>Ga0206902_10274_pt1 | contig 11123 bp, 6 predicted proteins | sample Alteio_BWOrgHeat_44_FD_153242 | JGI IMG/M metagenome (GOLD analysis project Ga0206902, IMG submission 153242) | Enriched cells from forest soil in Barre Woods Harvard Forest LTER site, Petersham, Massachusetts, United States -... | ecosystem: Environmental > Terrestrial > Soil > Temperate forest >... | reverse complement strand
GACGACGAGGACGACGACACCCACGACGGACCCCTGCTCGAAAAACCGGCAACCATGAATACCGATCCCGACGGCCTCGAGGTCGGTTCCATGACCTACTCCATCAACGACAAGGGCCTCGGCTCCGGCGAGCCGATCCGGGTCCGCGAAGGCCAGCGGCTGCTCATTCACTTTCTCAACGCCAGCGCCATTGAAAATCGCCGCATCGCCCTGGCCGGCCACAAAATGAAGGTGATCGCCCTCGACGGCAATCCGGTTCCTACACCGCAAGCGCTGGACTCGATTTTTATCGGCGCCGGCGAGCGCGTCGACGCAATCGTTGAAATGAACCAGCCCGGCGTCTGGATCCTCGGGTCGACCGAGAAGCCCATCCGCGAATCCGGCCTCGGCGTGGTGGTCGAATACGCAGGCCAGCATCGCCCGCTGCAATGGGTCGATCCCCCCAAAGCCCGCTGGGACTACACCATCTTCGGCGCCCAGACCTCAAGTTCCCCGCAGCCCCAGCAGAACATCGAGTTGATTTTCGAAAAGATTCCCGGCGGCGCAGGCAAGTTCAACCTCTGGCTGGTCAACGGCAAACCCTACCCCCATGAACGCGAATTCGTCCTCCAGCAGGGCACCCGTTACCGCCTCACGATGCGCAACCGCACCGACGATGCCCATCCCATGCACCTGCACCGCCACCTCTGGGAACTGATCGAAATCAACGGCAAAAAGACCGCCGGCATCCTCAAGGACACGGTGGTGGTGCCCTATTACGGCCGCGCCGTAGTCGACTTCACCGCCGACCAGCCGGGACTATCTCTCTTCCACTGCCACATCCAGCAGCACATGGACTACGGCTTCAAAGCCCTCCTCCGCTACGCCTGAGAGAATCATTCGAAGCTGGGTGCCCCATCCTAACCGCGTCTTTGTCTTTGCGGTTAGGGTGGGAGGCCACGACCGCAAACAAGCCAGTGTCATCCTGAGCCCGGAACACCCCACCCCCTTTCCGCGTATTTCTTTTCAATCTGATTAAGAATCTGACAATCGGGGCGTCATCCCTATGAAGAACCAGGAGCGTGGACCCGTGAGCGCCGCCGCCGCAACCCTTCCATTCACCGCCACCAGCGACCGGCTCTCGCAGTTGTTCGCCGAACACCATCGCCGCGTTCTGCTCGCGGCATATCGGATTACCGGGAGCATGGCCGATGCCGAGGACGTCGCGCAGACCGTCTTTCTGCGCCTCGGCCAAGGCGAAAGTCTCGACTTGAAAAACGCCGCCAGCTATCTGTACCGCGCCTCCATCAACGGCGCTCTCGACCTGCTCCGCAGACGCAAAACAGCGGCCTCCGAGCCCATCGAGACCGCGGCGGCCATCGCGTCAACCGCGCCAGGCGATTCGCCGGAGGCCGAAATCTCCAGCCGCCAGCTCGCCCAGCTCCTGCGCCAGGCCATCAGCGAACTCTCCCCGCGCGCCGCGGAAATGTTCACGCTACGCTACGTGGAAGAGCTGGGCAACCGCGAAATCGCCGCTCTGATGGGCACTTCGCAGGCGGTAGTCGCGGTCACGCTCCATCAATCACGCTCCAGGATGAAAAAGAGGCTCGCAGAGCTCGAACGGGGGAACCGATGAAACGCCACGAAGAAGAATTGTTGAATCAGGCTCTGGACGCGGTGCGCACCGATGCGCCCGATCCCCAAGCCATGCACGCTTCCGCGACCAGGATTTCCGATCGCCTGGGCATCGCGATGAAAGAGGAAGTGGCCCTCCATCCCATCGGCAGTTGCAACGACATTCGGGAATTGCTGGACGCCTATCGCCGGGGCACGCTCCCCGAGGCGCGCTCCCTGCTGGTCAAGGCTCATTTGAGCGACTGCGGCGCCTGCCTGCGTTATTTCCGCCAGGGCCAGCGGGCAGCCAAGCTCGATTGGTCGACGCCGGGCAAGCGCCCCTCGATCGTCCGTCATCCCCAAACCCTGCGCTGGGCACTCGCGTTTTCCTTCGTTCTGGTGCTGAGTGCCGTCTTCATTTACAAGGCATACTGGCAGGTCCCGCCCGGCGTCCGCGCTGAAGTGCAATCGATCGACGGCTCGGCCTGGTTGATTTCTCCCGCCGGCGACCGCCAACTCGCGCCCGGCTCGAAACTGAACGAAGGCGACCGCCTCCGCACCAACGGCGAATCGCATGCAGTCCTTCGCCTCTCCGACGGCTCAACCGTCGACATAAACGAGCGAACCGCCCTCGAAGTAGGCGTCCGGGGCCGCGACATGACCGTCGCGCTCGATGGCGGCAACGTCATCGTCCAGGCCGCCAAACGCACCTCCGGCCACCTCTATATAAAGACTCCCGACTGCCGCGTTGCCGTCACCGGGACAGTGTTCTCGGTCAATTCGGGAATCAAGGGCTCGCGGGTCGCCGTCCTCCAGGGAGCGGTCCAGGTTTCGCACGCCGGCATCAACTCCATGCTCCATCCCGGCGATCAGATGACGACCAGCGACAACCTGGCGCCGGCGCCGCTTGAAGAGCAGTTCTCCTGGAGCCCCGATCGCGAGAAGTACGTGGGACTCCTGGCCGAGCTGGCCATGGTCGAGCATCGCATTAGCCAGATTCCCTTCCCTCAGCCGCGCTACTCGAGCGACCTGCTGCCACGGGTGCCCGCCGATACGCTGCTCTACATCAGCATTCCCAACCTCGGTGAATTCCTCACCCAGGCCAACCAGATTTTCCACGACCAGATGAGTCAGAGCCCGGCCTTGCAGCAGTGGGCAAACCAGGGCCACAACAACTCAGCGGAAGTCGATGCCCTGGTAGGAAAGATTCACGACATCAGCCAGTACCTCGGCGACGAAGCAGTCGTCGTGGGCGTCAAGCGGACCGATCATCCCGGTTTCGCGGTTCTTGCCGACGTGGAAAAAAGCGGCCTAGCCGATCTGCTTAAAACCCAGGCGGCCGATCCCGATGTGCACGGCGAGTTGACCGTGTTGGATGAGCAGTCATTGGCCTCCAGCACCGCCCCGGCCAACAACGGCCACGCGGCCTACGCTTTAGTCCGCTCCCATGAGGTCGTGTTCTCCAACGACATCGCTCTCCTCAAGCAGTTGAACGCACAGTTGAGCGCCGGCGCCAGCGGATTCGCCGCGTCCGACTTCGGCCAGCAGATCGCCGCCGCCTACGATCGCGGCGCGGGCATCATCCTCGCCGCCGATCTCCATGAAATGATGGCCAACGCCTCCACCCACATGCGGATCCGGCCCGCTGCCCAGGGCACAATTCAAAACAGCGGCATCGAGGAAGTCCGCTATCTGATCGCCGAGCATCGCGAAACCAACGGCATGCCGCAGAACCACCTCAACCTGCAGTTTTCCGGTTCCCGCGAGCGCGTGGCTTCATGGCTCGGCGCTCCTGCCCCCATGAGTTCGCTCGACTTCGTGACTCCCAACGCCTCCATCGCCGTTGCGGTGCTTTCGAAAGATCCCAAATCCATCGCCGACGACATCATGGCCATGACCGCGAACCGCAACGGCAATTCGGGCCTCGACGAAGCGGATCAAAAACTTCAGATCAGTATTCGCGACGACCTGATGGCCAATCTGGGTGGAGACTTTCTCCTGTCCCTCGACGGCCCGGTTCTTCCCATGCCTTCGTGGAAAGCCGTGATCGAAGTCAATAACGCGGCACAGCTCGAAAACACCCTCGAACGCCTGCTGCAGACTGTGAACAATCAGCCCCAGGGGCCAAAGTCTCACCAGGCCGCCATCGACCCCAGCGACGTCAACGGCCAGCGCTTCTACGCCGTCCGGGATGTCACATCCGGAACCGTGGTCGCCAATTACACCTTCTCCGGCGGCTTCATGATCATTGCGCCCACGCGCGCTCTGCTCCTCGAAGCGCTGCAGATCCACACCAGCGGCAACTCGCTCGGCCGCTCCGCCTCTTTCCGGGCTCTGCTGCCCAAAGATGAGAACGAGAACTACTCCGCCGTGGCCTACCAGAACCTGGGACCGGTGCTCAATCCGCTTCTCTCCCAATTCAGCGGCGAGTCCGCCGATGCGATCCGCAAGCTGGCCGCCGATTCACGGCCCACCGCGATCTGCGCGTGGGGCAAAGAAAACCGCATCGAAGCCGCCAGCGACAGCCGTCTATTCGGTTTCGACTTCCTTACCATCGCGTCTCTGCTCGATTCCCGGAACAAGTTCGCCGGCCAACTCGTAAGGAAATAGCATGGGCATCAACCACCCCATCGACGAAACTCTTCACCACAAGGACCCGCCCGCGGGGACCACGGTCTCGTCGTTGGGGACCCCGGTCATCGATCTAGACCGGTTGGAAGTGCGCCTCGGCGGCCGGACCGTCCTCGACGGTCTGACCGGTGAGTTGCGTGGCAACGCCATCGGTCTGCTCGGCCCTAACGGCGCCGGAAAATCAACCCTGATCAATACCCTGCTCGGGTTCCATCTGCCCTCCCGTGGAACCGCCAAGGTATTCGGCATGGATGCGGTGCGCGACCGCGCCCGCATCCGCCAGGCGATCGGCTATATGCCCGAGAACGACTCCTTCATCGGCAACATGAGCGGCGTGCACTTCGTCCGTTACATGGCCGAGCTCTCCGGCCTCCCTTCGAACGAAGCCCTCGAACGTGCCCATGAAGCGCTCTTTTATGTCGGCCTCGGCGAAGTACGCTATCGCAAGGTCAGCACCTACTCGCTGGGCATGAAGCAGCTCATCAAGCTGGCCCAGGCCCTCGCCCACGGTCCGCACCTGCTCATACTCGACGAGCCCACCAACGGACTCGACCCCATGGCCCGCCAGCGCATGATCCAGACCATCCAGGAGATTCGCAAAGAAGGGAGCATCCGCATGCTCATCTCCTCACACCTGCTGCTCGATATCGACGAAACCTGCGACGAGGCCCTCATCCTCAAAAACGGACGCATCGCCGCCCTTTGCAACATCGAGGAAGAACGCCGCTCGCATCGCAACTTCATCGAGCTCGAAACCATCGGCGCCGCCGACAGCCTCGCAGAGAAGATGCGCGAACTGGGTTGCGAATGCGCCTGCTTCCCCGGCGGCCGCGTCAAGATCGTCATGCCCGACCAGATCGAAGCCCGCGATCTCTACACCGTTGCCGCCGGCCAGGGCGTCCAGATCCGCCGCCTGCACCAGCGCCGCGATTCGCTCGAAGACATCTTCCTGCGCGCCATGGACAACGACAGGGACAGCGAGACAAAAAGGGAGGAGCAACTTGTCGGTCTATAAGCACAACTATCGGGCCTACACCGGCAGGTTGACCCCGCTCTGGACGCGCGTCCTCGTGCTCGCGCGCTATGGCCTCGCCGAAGTGTGGTCGTCCAAGATCACTATCGGACTGTTCACGCTTTCGTTTCTTCCCACCATCGTCTTCATCATTCTCATCTATCTCGCCAACAACCCCATCGCGCGCGCTCTCATCCTGCATGGGAATGATGCGAGGGACCTCTCCATCAACGCCATGTTCTTTCTGGTCGTTCTCGAAATCCAATGCTGGGCCGCGCTGGCCATCACCGCGTGGATCGCCCCCCGCCTGATCACATTCGACCTCGCCGACAACGCCCTCCCCATCCTGCTCAGCCATCCGATCTCGCGCTTCGGCTATGTTCTGGGCAAGTTCGCCGCGCTGTTCGGGTCCTTGTCGCTGGTCACCTGGGTCCCGTGCCTGCTGCTCTTCGTCTACCAGGGCTATTCCTCTGCACAGCCCTGGGCCGCCGCCAATCTTCAAATCGCATCCGGTCTGCTGTTTGGCTCCATCCTTTGGATCCTGATGTTGTCCATCCTCGGGCTCGCGCTCTCTTCCTGGGTCAAATGGAGAGCCGTGGCCACCGGCATCATCGTCGCCGCCGTGTTTGTGCCCTCCGGCGTGGGCGGCATTATCACCGGCGTGCTGAGAACCAAGTGGGGCTTCCTGCTCAATATGCCCTTCGTCATGACCCAGCTCTGGCGCCGCATGCTCGGGGCCCCGGAGTTGATGTGGCGTGACGAAACCATCCCCACAGCGGCCATCGTCATCATGCTCTTGCTCGTCTGCCTGCTCTGTGCGGCGATGTTGAATGCGCGCATCCGAGCACGCGAAGTGGTGCGGGGATAAGCCATGAACAATCTAACCGATCGGATCATCTTCGACAACGTGTCCAAGTTCTACGGCGAAGTCCTGGGCGTCAATCGCATCTCGCTCAGCATTCCCCCCGGCGTCACCACGCTCGTCGGCCCCAACGGCTCGGGCAAAACCACGCTCATGAACCTGATGACCGGGCTGGTTCAGCCGTCCAAGGGCTCTGTCTCCGTTCTCGGCCTCACGCCCGGCGATGCCACTGAATTCTTTCGCGAAGTCGGATATTGCACCCAGTTCGATTCCTTCCCCCGCGGGCTGACGGGGTGGGAATTTCTCATGGACAGCCTCATGCTCCATGGCATGCATCCCGCCGATGCTTTCAAGCTCTCGCAGGAAGCTCTCGAGCGCGTGGGGCTCGGCGCCGCCGCCGTCCGCAAAATCGCCGGCTACAGCAAAGGCATGCGCCAGAAGATTCGCCTCGCCCAGGCCATCGCCCACCGTCCCCGCGTGCTCGTCCTCGATGAGCCGCTCAACGGACTCGATCCCATGGCGCGCGCCGAATCCCTTGCGTTGTTCGAGGAACTAGGCCGCCAGGGCATGCACCTCGTCATCTCCAGCCACATCCTCGATGAAGTGGACCGCATCTCCGATCGCGTCGTGCTCATCACGGGCGGCTACCTCATCGCCGAAGGCAACATCCACCAGGTGCGCCAGGAAGTGCGCGACAAGCCCATGCAGGTCCTCATCCGCTGCGACAAGCCGGAGTTGCTGGCTTCCCGGATGTTTGAAGTCAATCATTGCGTCGAAGCCCGGCTGCACGTTGACGGACGCGGCGTCTTCCTCCGCACCGGCGATATCGACCAGTTCTACACCCTGCTCAATGGCATCGCGGTCGAAGGGCTGGTCAAAATTGAAACCGTTGCTCCCGCCGATGACGACGCTTATTCCATCTATCAATACCTGATCGGCTCAGACGGAGGAACGGCGCGATGATCGACCAACTCAGAGCCTTCCTTCACCTCCTGGCGCAGCAGCCGTGGAGCTTGTACTGGCTGCAGGCGCGACGCGTGGCCCGCATTGAAGTTCGCCGCAATCTCCTCTCCTGGAAAGCGGCCTGGATTTACTTCCTCGCGTTCTGCCCGACTGCCATTCTCCTCATTCACACGCTGTTCGCCCGCCACCCGCAGTACGAGCTCGGCGAAGATACCCAGATCCTGGCCGCGATCGTGCAGTTCTACTATCTCCGCCTGGGAGTCTTTTTTGGATGTCTCGGTATTTTTTCGCGGTTGATTCGTGGCGAGATGATCGAACGCAGCCTCCACTTTTATCTGCTTTCTCCGGTGCGCCGCGAGGTTCTGCTCCTGGCCAAGTTCGCCGCCGGATCCATCAGCGCCGTGATCCTGTTTGGCAGCGCCATCCTCGCCGACTTCGCGCTCCTCTACGTCGCCTTCGGCCCCGCTGGGCAGGACTACGTCTTCAACGGCGCCGGCGCGGGAGAACTGCAAGCCTATCTCGCCATCGTGGTCCTTGCCTGCCTGGGATATGGAGCGGTCTTTCTTCTTCTCAGCATGATGTTCCGCAATCCCACCCCCGCCGCCCTGATCGTCTTCGGCTGGGAAGCGATCAACCCCGTCATGCCGTCGCTTCTGCAGAAGATCAGCGTGGCTTCCTATCTCCGCCACCTGATGCCCATCACCATTCCCGGCGAGGGCATCTTTGCACTGCTCACCGTTCAGACCGAACCGGTCTCCGGCTGGATTGCCTCTCTAGGCCTGATCCTGTTGATCGTCGTCGTGCTGACCTATTCCTGCTTCCGCATTCGCAAGCTCGAGATCCGCTACACCACCGAGTAACAAATCACGCGGCCGGGAAAATTCGGGTGCCGGGTGCCCCAGAGCCTGCCCTGAGCGAAGTCGAAGGGTCTCGCTTTTGAGGCCTGGGATCGCCAAACGCCCCGTGCCCCATCCTTGCGACTTCTTTCTGGCGCAAGGTGGGAGAACACGAACCCCAAACACGCCTCGCCAATCTACACCTCAAATTCCTCCCACTCTCCCCCGGTTTGCTACATTTATCGCCGGAGGCGAAATGAAAACCTTATCACGCCGCGATCTCATCAAAACCAGCCTGCTTGCACCCGCCGCCGTGGCCGCAGCCCAGATGGGCCCATTGACTTCGGCCATTGAAGCATCCGTCCCGGAGCCAGGTTCGCAAGCAGCGGCGGCCGCTACCGAGTCTCCCAATCCCGCCGCAGGCCGTGAACGCCTCCTCCTCGACTTCGGTTGGCGTTTTCATTTCGGCCATGCCGACGATCCCACCCGCGACTTCGGATTCGGCAGCGGCCGCACCGGGAATTTCCAGAAGACCGGCAGCTTTCTCCCCGCCGGCAACATCGCCTTCGACGACGGCGAGTGGAGGCCCCTCGATCTTCCCCACGATTGGGCCATCGAGCTGCCCTTTGAAAACGATCCTTCGCTGTCGAGCAAAGGCTATTACCCGCTGGGCCGGACCTATCCAGCCACCAGCGTCGGCTGGTATCGCCGCGTGTTCGAGTTGTCCGCCTCCGACGCCGGCAGGCGCATCACCATCGAGTTCGACGGCTCCTACCGCGAAACCATGGTCGTCTTCAATGGCTTCTACATCGGCCGCCACAGCGGAGGATACGATCCGTTCTCCTTCGACGTAACCGACTTCGCCAATCCCGGCGGCCGTAACGTGCTGCTCGTCCGAGTCGACGCCACCATGAGCGATGGCTGGTTCTACGAAGGCGCCGGCATCTACCGCCACGTATGGCTCGTTAAAACCCATCCAGTGCACGTGAAGCAATGGGGCACGTTCGTCACCGCCGAAGTCCGATCGAGCGACGCCCCTCTCTCCATTCGCACAGATGTCATCAATCACGCCAAGTCCGCTCAGAGCGCGCGCGTTGTCTCGACAATCCTCGATCCCTCGGGCAAAGCCGTCGGAAAAACTGCATCCGAGACAACGTCAATCCCCGAGCGTAACCAACACACGTTTGAACAGAAGATCGTCGTCAACCGTCCGCAACTCTGGTCGCTCGAAGAACGCAACCTCTACAAACTCGTCACCGAAGTTCAGGTAGCCGGTGACGTTGTCGATCGCGATGAAACCCCATTCGGCATTCGAACCATCAAATTCGACGGCGAAAAAGGCTTCTTCCTCAACGGCAAGCCGGTCAAGCTGAAAGGCACCTGCAATCATCAGGACCACGCCGGAGTCGGAGCCGCCTTGCCCGACGCCATCCAGTTCTACCGCATCCGCAAGCTGCAGGAGATGGGCTGCAACTCCCTGCGCACCTCGCACAACCCGCCCACGGCGGAGTTACTCGACGCCTGCGATCAGCTCGGCATGCTGGTCTTCGACGAGACCCGCATGATGTCGTCGAACCCTGAAGGCCTCAGCCAGTTCGCCGATCTTGTCCGCCGCGATCGCAATCATCCCAGCGTCTTCATGTGGTCCATGGGCAATGAAGAGGGCCAGGCCAACACCGAAAAAGGCCTGCACATTCTCACCGCCATGAAAGCCGTCGCCGCCGAACACGACGGCTCGCGCCCGGTATCGATCGCGCCCATCCGCGCCATCGGCGTGGGCGGCCTGGTTGAGTGCGACGTCATGGGCTACAACTACATGGACCCCGGCGCCGAAGCGTACCACAAAGAGCATCCCGACAAGCCCGTCATCGGCACCGAAACCGTAAGCGCCGTCGGCACCCGCGGCATCTACGTCACCGACGCCTCCAAAGGCTACGTCGGCTCTTACGATCCCTATACCACCACCGGCCGCGCTTCCGCCGAAGGCTGGTGGAGCTTCTGCAATTCCCGTCCCTGGCTCTCCGGCGGCTTCGTGTGGACCGGATTCGACTACCGCGGCGAGCCCTCACCCAACGATTGGCCCAACATCAGCTCCCAGTACGGCGTCATCGACATGTGCGGCTTTCCCAAGGACACGTTCTTCTACTACCAGTCCTGGTGGACCGATAAGCCCGTCCTGCACCTCTTTCCGCACTGGAACTGGCCGGGCTTCGAAGGCAAGGAAATCGCGGTGTGGGTCTATTCCAACCTCGAAAAAGTCGAGTTGTTCCTCAACGGCCAGAGCCTTGGCACAAAGGAAATGAAGAAGGACTCGCACCTCGCCTGGAATGTCCCCTACTCACCCGGCGCCATCGAAGCACGCGGCTACAAGGGCGACAAAGTCGTGATGACCGCCAAACGCGAAACCACCGGCCCCGCTGCCAAACTGGTCATGACCGCCGACCGTCCGCAAATCTCCGCCGACGGCGAAGACGTGGCCATGTTCGCGGTTGAGGTTCGCGATGCACAGGACCGCATCGTCCCCATCACCGACAACGTCGTGGAGTTCAAAGTCTCCGGCGACGGCAAATTGATCGGCACCGGCAACGGGGACCCCACCAATCAGGAACCCGACAAGGGCACCGCACGCAAGGCCTTCTGCGGCCTCTGCATGGCCGTCGTCCAATCCACCAAGACCGCCGGCACCATCACTGTCGAGGCAAGCTTCCCCAGTCTCACCGCATCGAGCGTCACCGTCGCCGCCAACTCCATCACGCTCCGCCCCCAGGCCGCAGTGTGGGAGCGCGAAGTGCCCACCGGAGCGGGTGTTACCGGGCTTTGGCGGCCCATAGCAGCGCCCGGCCGCTCCAACCGCCTCACCGCTCTCGCCGGCGACGCAAATTCGCTGTTCACGCTTCGCCAGGCCGGCGGCGATCTCACCGGAAACGTCGAGGGCGCCGGCACCGGCGGCTTCTTCGGTGGGAGCGACGTGCCCGCACCGCTTACCGATGGCAAAGTGGACGGCGAACACGTCTCCTTCAAGGTCGGCAACAGCACCTACACCGGAACCATCCACGCCGACCGCATGGAATTGGAGCGAACCACCGATGCCGCAATGCAGATGCCGCACCCGGCCGAGCCAACCGGCCCGCGCCCGGCCGTGGGGCCGCCGCCGGATGGATCGGACCCATCGCGCAATCCTTCGCTGCGCCTTCCGCCGGTCATCCCAGTGCTCCTTCATCGTGTG
>Ga0206902_10273_pt1 | contig 11174 bp, 11 predicted proteins | sample Alteio_BWOrgHeat_44_FD_153242 | JGI IMG/M metagenome (GOLD analysis project Ga0206902, IMG submission 153242) | Enriched cells from forest soil in Barre Woods Harvard Forest LTER site, Petersham, Massachusetts, United States -... | ecosystem: Environmental > Terrestrial > Soil > Temperate forest >... | reverse complement strand
ATGCGCCCATGGCAGTCACTCGGCGACAGAAAGAGATCCTCGATTTCCTCGAGACATTCGTGTCCAGGAACTTTGAGGAAATCGCTCGGGGCATGGGGCTGAAGAGTCTGGCCACCGTGCACAAACATATCACCAACCTCGAGAAAAAGGGGATGTTGGACCGCGTGCACAATCGCAGCCGTTCCATTGACGTGCTGCCCCCTGGCACCCGGACCCGCACCAGCGATCGCCTGCCCCTTGCCGGCCGCATCGCGGCAGGCTTGCCAGTCGAGACATCGGAGACCGCCGAAAGCATCTCCTTGCACGACGTGGTGGGCAACCGCGACGTATTCGCCCTTGAAGTGCGCGGCGACTCCATGCGCGACGAACACATCATCAACGGCGACTACGTTCTCGTGGAACGCACCCGGACCGCTCGCCAGGGCGAGATCGTCGTGGCCCTTGTCCACGGCGCGGAGACCACCCTGAAGCGCTTTTATTCCGAAGGCAACGTGATCCGCCTCCAGCCCGCCAACATGGAGATGGAGCCCATCTACGTGCCCGCCGCCCAGGTCGCCATCCAGGGCCGCGTGCTAGGCGTCCTGCGCAAATACAGATAAGTCATGTGTCATCATGTGGTTATCTTCTAATGAACGCCCCGGCATATTGTGCTGAAAACGGGCTTGTCGCCGCGTATTAGGGGCCGTTCTAGGCTGCTGATCAGCCTGTGGGTGGGCAGGTAGCTCCATCACCGCCGAACAACCATCGTGTAACTCTCACTTCTGGAGCGGGGACTGTTTGACCCCCATAGATTGCCCCCAGAACGTCCGGCGGCATGTTGGGCATCGCATGGCCACTCTAGCGGAACGCCACGAAAAGGGCTATCAGAAGAACTATCGACATCAGCGTCAAGTAACCAACTAGTGGATCGCTGCTCTTTGGTTTTAGCTTGCCGCGTTTTGAGTCATCGCAATTTGGGCATAGTCCGCTCGCGGGAAGAGCCTGGGAAGTGGTGTCACAATTCGAGCAATTCATGATTCGGAATCCTTCCGTCACCTAACGTTTACTACGTCTTGACGACGAGAGGAATTCCTCTAAGGTGGTGCATCTTCCCCGGGTCGCGACGCGCTCAAACAAGGATTGCCCACGGCGCGCATCAGCGTGGGGTCACCCGGTTTGCTAAAGAACAACAATGGCCCGCCGAGCGTGGATTAATCTTCACGATACAACTCGGGTGCGCCAGATGCGTTGGGGCATTCGGCCCGTGTCGTCGTAGATCGAATTGGCGGCCATGAGCTTATTGTTGGTGTTGTTTTTCCCTTCGCTGGCATCCCTCGCCTTCATGGTCGCCGTGATGACTATGCAAACACTGCACCTGCGACTCCCAAGCAGATCCACCACGGCAAAAGCGCGGCTGCTTCTCTTTCCAGCCCCATGGGAGAATCTGAGAACAGTAAAAGGCAGCCGCGGCGAGAATCGGCAGTAAAAGGCCCCTTGCTGCCCCGTGAAGGCCGATTCTAGGCGTTTGTATGCCAGAGTGATATTTGAATCCAATCAACCTGGATTCTATGGAGCCCATCTACGTGCCCGCCGCCCAGGTCGCCATCCAGGGCCGCGTGCTAGGCGTCCTGCGCAAATACCGCTAAAGCGCTTACTACAAGGAAGGTAAAAATTCAGGCCGTTCGTGAGCGTGTATCGCCGCTCCGACGGTGCCACCTGGCTCTTCAAAGGCTGGCCTATGGCCTTCTAGACGCGATTGCGGGGCATTCTGAGAAGAGAACAGCCCGCGCCAACTGCTCGAATTGCTCCCCAGCCGTTGGTCCGTCGTGGTATACGTGTTTCATATTTCCGCCAAAAGTGCTCGCCAACCACGCCAGTAACCCGCCCGAACAAATTTCGTTCGGAAGCAACAATCAAGGAGTCCTAACATGACGGAGGAAAGTCTTCCCATTCCCCGCCAGCACGTGAAGGAAAGAGCCACCAATGAGTTCAGAAGGTTCATCGTAATCTTTCTCTACCTTTGGGTTGTCTTTGGCTTGTTGTCGATCCACAAGAGCCTTGTGCTGGCACAAAAACATCTAGATTATCCAGAGCACGCCTTTGCGATTATCAACGCGCTCGTTTTTTCAAAGGTCCTGCTTGTCGGTGAACATTTTCACCTCGGGACGCGGTTTAAGGATAAGCCACTCATCTATCCGATCCTGCACAAATGTTTCATCTTTACCGTAGTGCTCATCTGCTTTCACATTGTCGAGAGCGTCTTGATGGGAGTGTTCCACGGACATACATTCGCGGATAGTTTTCCGCCGATATTGGGAGGGAGTCTGAAGGGCCTCCTGTCGGTGGGTGTCATGTGTTTTGTCGTGTTGTTACCGTTCTTCGCATTTAGAGAGATTGGCCGGGTCGTGGGCCGCACGGAGCTGTCGGCCCTGATTCTCAAGCCCAGAGGGAGCGACCCCAGGCTGACGTTCGTCCGGGACGACCATAAGGGACTCGACGAACTGCGTTAGCGGAGCCTGCCCCGACTTTAGGGCGTGGACGGATCGAATCTCAAGAGGGGCTCGTAAGAGAGAGCACACCGTCTTTTTTACCCCCAAACAGGGAGTAAAAAGAAGGTTAGCACCAACCCAACAAACCCCAGTCACACTTCCACAAACGAAACGGCCCGGCGATCCCGCCGGGCCGTCGTGCATTCCGCATTGCCAAACTATCCAAGGATGCGCTGCACCTTCTCCTCGATCACGTTTTGCGGGACATAGCCCACGATCTGATCGGCGACCTTGCCGCCCTTGAAAAACAACAACGCCGGAATCCCCCGGATCCCGAAGCGCGATGGCGTGGCGCCGTTTTGATCCACATTCACCTTGGCAACCTTCAATTTGCCCGCGTAGGTGGCCGCAATGCCATCCACGAACGGCGAAATCATCTTGCAGGGCCCGCACCATCCAGCCCAGAAATCCACCAGGACCGGCTGCTCGCTCTGCAGCACCTCCTGGTCAAAATTTGCATCGGTTACTTCCACCACTAAAACACTCGTTCCCGCCATGTTCCTCCTTGCCGATAACCCCGCTTACCCAGTGTACCGCCTTTCATGGGATGCGGAACCTGCCTGGAAAGTCGCATGCGCCTCGAGTCCGACCGCTGAACGGCACCGGCCATTTCTGTCATCACCCGCCGCAGCCGACGACTCCCGCGGGCTTGTGCCCGAAAATTAAAGCGCCCGGATCCCTATCAAGGAATCTCGGGCGCTAGAGCAGCCCTCCCCCAGAACTGCCCACGGACCGAGAGTAGGTTCAAACGCGTTGAAAGGCAAGCAATCTTAGGTAATCCGGCCCGTGATCACCAACGATAGGTCATGTACCACTTTTGTGGGGGAACGCGTGCGAATTTCGATCAATCAATGCAAGCATCCGCCAAAAGATCGCTTGAAATTAAACGACTTGTTAGTTGGAACTCGCGCACGGAGATTTCCTGAATCCCATGCCACGATCGAGCTCCTGCGCTTTCTTGAATTTTGCTTATCCACAGCAATCACGCCAAAGTTGCAGGCATCATTGCGAGGCTTGCATGCACGTCCGTATAGTGCCTTCGCTTTCAAAGCTGCACACCATCAACTCCGGCTCGGCCATATCGCGAAGTGCTGCTCGAATCGCCTTTGCGGCGGGCTCAAGACTAGCCTCCCTCTCGACAACCACCAGGATGGCGGGCCCCGCGCCGCTCAGCGCTGCTCCCAGGATTCCCGCTTCGCCCGCCAGAGGCAGCAGGCGCGGCAACATTGGACAGATCGCAGCCCGGTACGGCTGATGAATGCGGTCGCACATCGCGATCCGCAGCAGATCCCCTCGCCCCTGCGCAAAGGCCAGTCCCAGGAGGCCCACGGATTGCAGGTTGGCGATCACGTCTTCGCGGCTGTAGCTCGCCGGCAGTACCGCGCGGGCCTTGCTTGTCGCCAGAGGTTCGGCAGGCAGCACCACAATCGCACGCCACTTTTCCGGGGGCGTCACCCGCGCAACGTGCACAGTCCGTCCTTCGGTCGCCGCACTCACAAACCCGCCCAGCCAGCACGCCGCGGCATTATCCGGGTGCCCCTCGAGCGCCGAAGCCTCTTCGAGAATCTCCTCGTCACGCCAGCCCAACTGGCCGAAATGGACCGCCAGCGCGATCGCCGCCAGCCGTCCCGCCGCCGATGAGCCGCACCCCATTCCCAGAGGAATCTCGTTGACCATGCGAATCGCCAGGGGAACCACCGGCCTGCTGTTCTCCGCGAGCAGCCTTCGATAGATCCCCAGAATGAGATTGTCTTCGAGCTGCGCGCAGCGCTCCGCATCCCGTCCTGTCACCTGGATTGAAAACTCCGCGGCCGCCTCCGCATCCACATCGAGGTAGAAGTCGAGCGCAACCGCCGCCGCGTCGAAACCCGCGCCCAGGTTGGCGGAAGTGGCAGGCAGCCGCAGCCGGATCGGTCCGGCGTCGAATCCAGTCTTGCCGCCCATTACGCAACACCCTTGACCGTGGCCAGGACCGCCTCCGGAGTCGCCTCCAGCGAGATGGCGTTGCGACAAAGACTTTCAATCAAGGCCTCATTGCCCGTCTTCTCTTCGTCCCGCAACAGCGTGCCGCGATGAAAATCGATGGTGTAATCGGCGTCTTTGAGCGTATGGCCGGTCAGCACCAGCACTACTGTTTCGCCGCTCGAGACCAGGCTCTTCGCGCGCAGTTTCTTCAGGCCCGCCAGCGTCACCGCCGAAGCGGGTTCGCAGCCCAATCCCTCCGCCCCAAGTTCCGCCTTGGCGATGGCAATTTCCGCTTCGGATACGTCGATGCACCATCCGCTCGTGTCCTGCACCACGCGTGCCGCTTTGCGCCACGACGCCGGATTGCCAATGCGAATCGCTGTGGCCCGCGTATGCGCCTCAACCGGTTCCAGCGATGCGCCGTGCTTCAACCCCAGGCTCCGCACCAGTGGATTCGCACCTTCAGCCTGGATCACCGAGATGCGTGGCACCCTTGCTACGAGCCCCAACTCTTTCAGTTCTCGAAATCCCTTCCCCAGCGCCGAACTATTGGCAAGGTTCCCTCCCGGCACGATCAAATGATCCGGCACCGTCCAATCGAAAAACTCTGCAATCTCGAACGCGGGTGTCTTCTGGCCTTCCAGCCGGTAGGGATTGACCGAGTTCAGCAGATAGATCGGCGCCTCTCGAACGATCTGCGTCAGCACCCGCACGCAGCCATCAAAATCGGTCTTAAGCTGGCACGTGACCGCGCCATAATCCATCGCCTGCGAAAGCTTTCCCCACGCGATCTTGCCTTCGGGAATCAGAACCAGGCTGCGCAGTCCCGCCCGCGCGGCGTAGGCCGCCATCGCCGCCGATGTGTTGCCGGTTGAAGCGCAGGCCACCCACTTGAATCCCCGCTCGCGCGCCACGCTCAGCGCCGCCGTCATACCCGTGTCTTTGAATGACCCGGTAGGATTCATTCCCTGGTGCTTGGCGAACAATTGATCGATGCCCAGCGCTTTCGATGCCCGCGGCAACGAATAGAGCGGCGTGTTTCCCTCCCGCAGCGTCACCGCATCGCCGAAGCTGTCCAGGATCGGCAGCAGCTCACGAAACCGCCAAACCCCCGAGTGGTCCAGTGCCTCGGACGAGCATTTACGTTCCCGCCACAGCCATTTGAGCGCTCCCGGATTAGGCCGGTCATGTCCTTTTTTCTGTCCCCACCCCGGGTAGTCCACTTCGAACAGATCCCCGCATTCGGCACAGCGAAAATCCGGCTGCGCCTCCGTGCCGGAGATGCGCACCCCGCAGCCGAAACAACGTAACTGGTGCAAATTGTCGTTCATGTCTGGTGTTAGCGTATCAGTGAACGGCCGGCTTTCGCTGCGCCATGGGCAGGAGGAAATTCGGTGCTCACGAGAATTCTTGCGGTCCTAGTTGCGCTGCCTTGTCTGCTGCCGGCGATCGCTCAGACGCCTTTGCGCGTAGCCGCGGCCGCCGACCTTCAGCCGGTTCTGCCACCGATCCTTGACCAGTTCCGGCAAGCCACCGGCATCAGCCTTGACGTCACCTACCAGGCCTCCGCCGCCCTGACTGCGCAGATCCAGAACGGCGCTCCCTTCGACCTTTTTCTATCCGCGGACCTTGGCTATCCCAAGCGCCTCATTGATGCGGGACTCGCCGACGCCGCGGGTTCATCCGACTCGACCACCCCCATCACCTATGCCAAGGGCACGCTCGTGCTGTGGACCCGCAAGGACGCCCATCTCCCTCCGCCTTCGCTCGATCTGTTGCGCAGCCCTGAGCTGAGACGCCTTGCCATTGCCAATCCCGACCGTGCGCCGTATGGCCGCGCCGCCGTAGCAGCGCTCACCAGCCTCAAGCTCTATGACCCGCTCAAGCCGCGCCTGGTGACTGCGGAAAACATCGCCCAGGCCGCGCAGTTTGTCGACTCCGGCAACGCCGACGCCGGCCTCATTTCGCTTACCTCCGCGCTCACTCCCAAGCTCGCCTCCAGCGGTTCCTGGTTCGTCATCCCGCGCGATCTCTATCCCCCCATCGAACAAGGCGCCGTCATCATCACCAAAACCACGCAACGCGCCGCCGCCCACCGGCTCCTCGATTACCTGCTCTCACCTCCCGTGCAGGTGCAACTCGCCAAGACCGGTCTCACCCCGGTGAAATGAATTCAACCGGCTGTCAGCAAGCGCCGGTCGCTCATTCATGAACCTCCGTGCCCGATCCATTTCACAGTCCGATCGTGAAAAGGATGGGAAACCACGAATCCCGACCCGTATCCTTCTCTTTAGACTTCATGGACTGGCAAGCCTTCGCTCTCACCCTCCGGCTCGCGACCGTCACAACGGCGATCTTGCTGGCCGTCGCCGTGCCTCTCGCGGCACTGCTCGTGCTGGGCCGCGCACGCTGGCTCCCTGCGCTCGAAGCCCTGGCCGCCCTGCCGCTTGTCTTGCCGCCCACCGTGCTCGGCTTCTTTCTGCTGGTCCTGCTCGGGCCGCGCACCGCCTTCGGTCGAGCCATCACGACCTTGCTCGGCCACCCACTGGCCTTCTCGTTCTCAGGCCTGGTCGTGGGTTCCGTTATCTACAGCCTGCCCTTCGCCGTGCAGCCCATCGTCGCTGGATTCGCTTCCGTCGATCGGTCCTATATCGACGCAGCGCGTCTTCTCGGCGCCGGCTCTCCGCGTCTCGTCTACTCTCTGCTGGTGCCTCTCGGCCGCCGCTCCATCATCGTCGCCGTCGTGCTCACGTTTCTCCACACGGTTGGCGAATTCGGCGTGGTTCTGATGCTCGGGGGAGACATTCCCGGCGCCACCCGCACCCTCTCCATTGTGCTCTACAACCAGGTGGAGAACTTCGACTACTCCGCCGCCAATCGCACCGCCGCCATGCTCCTCATCCTGAGCGTTGCGGCCCTGGTGGCCATCTATGCCGGCGTTCGCCCGCGCGGAGGCCGCCGTGCTTGAGTTCGCACTCGACACGCGCCGGGGCAGCTTCCACCTGCACATCGAATGCCGCTTCGCGTCCGATTGGACCGTCATCTTCGGCCCCTCCGGCTCAGGCAAGAGCACTCTCTTGCGTCTCCTCGCCGGTCTCGACCGCCCCGATCGCGGACGTGTCGTTCTAGACGACGAACAACTCACCTCTTCCGATACGGGCGCATTCCTCAAGCCTGGTCGCCGCAAAACTGCTCTCGTGGCGCAGCAGCCTGCGCTCTTTCCTCACATGAGCGTCGCAGCCAACGTGTCTTACGGACTGGCGAGCCTCGATCGCGCCCGACGCACCGCACGCGTTGAAGAAATGCTTGCTCTGGTAGGCGCCACCGACCTGGTGCATCGCCATCCGCAGCACCTCTCTGGCGGAGAAGCCCAACGTGTAGCTCTGGCGCGCGCCCTCGCCCCGCAGCCGCGATTGCTTCTGCTTGATGAACCTTTCTCCGCGCTCGACGGCAGCTCCAGCGACGCCCTGATTCTGCGCCTTCGGACCTGGCTTCACGATCAACGTGTGCAGACCATCCTGGTGACCCACGACGCCACCGACGCCTACGCCACCGACGCCGAGGTCGCTTTGCTTCACGAAGGCCGGCTGGCCGCTCTCGGACCCGCCGAGGTTGCGTTGGCCGCCGAACGCCGCCGCATCATAGACCGCCTGGGACCGAAGCGGGCATAATGCTTTGCTTCAAGCCTCGTTCCGCCAATAGCCCGCCAGTCAGTTGGCTGATACCACCACAAGAGTGGCGTCATCTTGAAAATGGCCACCGCAAAAGGCGTTCACATTTTCAAGAAGGCCGTTGGTGAGCTCCCGTGCCGATTTTTACGGTTGTTCGATCTCGCGAATGCGGCGACGCCTTCTTCGCCGAACTCCGCGGCATCGGCCCCTTCCGCTTCGGTAATGCCGTCGGTGAAGAGCAAAAGCCGGTCCTGAGGCTCGAATGGAATCGCAGTGTCCTCATAGGCCCATTCGGGAAAAACGCCCAGCACGGCGCCGCCGTTGTCGAGCATGCGCGCCTCCCCATGAGAGACGAGAATCGGATAAGGATTCCTCGCATTGCAGTAGCTGAGCGTGCGCGTTTCGCTATCGAGAATGGCGTAGAAGAAGGTCACAAATTTTCCCGTCGCGATGTTTTCGCACAGCAGCCGGTTGACTCGGCCGCAAAGCGTCGCCGGGCTATCCGATTGGCTCGACAGGGCGCGAACAGCAGCCTGCGCATGCGCCGTCAGCAGCGCCGCGGAGACGCCCTTCCCCACCACGTCCGCGATACAAATGCATAGTTTGTGATCGCCCAGCGGAAACACGTCGTAATAGTCTCCGCTTACCACCCGCGCCGGAAGCCACGCTCCCGCCACCTCGAATCCGGGGAGTTGCGGAATGGTCTTCGGCAGCAGCGATTCCTGGATCTCCCGCGCGCGCTCCAACTCCTGCTGCTGCATCTCGAGTTCGGCCGTGCCTTGAGCGAGAGTGCGTTGCAGTTCGCGGTTGCGTCGCTCGAGCCGGTCGCGAGTGGTCTCGTACAGAAACATACCCGCGCTGAAGACCACGGTGATCAGGATGGGAAATTTCCACCCCGTCCGAAGATAATGTTCCAGGGTTTGAGGGCTGGGCGGTGAGATCCACCAAACAAGCGTGGATGAGATTAAATAGATCGGCGCCACGAGCACAGCCAAAACGAGCGAAAAGATCAGCCAGTTATGCGGAAAGCGGCGATCGCCGTACAGGGGCGCAGCCTTTTCCATGGCCGTCTTGGTCAGGTCTCCCAGGCAGAGCGAATACACCAGGATGGTCAGGGGATTAATCTCCTGGCCGACGGCCCAGAAAATCGCTGCCACAACCCGCGAGCGACAGGTAAAGACTCGGCGCTGGAAGAACCGAATGAGAGATGGACGGCTTACGCGCATGGAGCCCACACGATCGGAATCTGAGTAGATGGCCTCAGGATTCTACCGTTCAGTCACTCAGGGAAGTCGGTACCCGCCGTCGCGCCACAAAATCGATTGGAACGGTCTCAGAATCCCACCAGCACCGGCTCCCTCTCGAGTTCGATCCCAAACCGAGCCTGCACCCCGTCCTTGATCGTCTCCGCCAGCGCAAGAATCTCTTCTGCCCTCGCCCCGCCTCGATTGATCAGCGCCAGCGTGTGCCGCGATGAAATACCGGCAGCGCCCAGCACATATCCCTTGCCAAATCCCGCCTGCTCGATCAGCCAGGCCGCGGGTATCTTGACCATCTGCTCATCATCGGCCCCGACTCCGGCGGAAAAACGCGGCAGCTCTTTCTCACTTCCCTGCTCGATGCGCTCCGCTTGCTCTCTCTTCACAATTGGATTCCTGAAGAAGCTCCCCACGCTGCGGCAATCGGGATCCCCCTCAACCAGCAGCATTCCCTTGCTTTGCCGAATCCGCCGCACCGCTTCCGCAACCTCGGCTAGGCTCGGCTCTGCGTTCGTCCCGAGAGCCCGCTGCACATCTGCATAGCGCAGCGTTGGCGCACCGCCGGGCGTGAGGCGAAAGTCCACGCGCGTTACGACGTATCTCCCGCGATCCACGGTGTTGAACCGGCTGCGCCGATAAGCAAATCCGCATTCCGCCGCGGTAAATTCCACCCACGCATGATCGCGAAGATCGAACGCCCGAACCTGAACGATCGTCGAAGCCACTTCCTGCCCATACGCGCCCACGTTCTGCACCGGCGTTCCGCCCACCGAACCGGGAATCCCCGCCAGGCACTCCGCTCCGGCGCCGTTCTCCTCAACGCTGCGCTGCACGAACCGGTCCCATTCCTCGCCGGCCGCAACCCGCCAGATTCTCTCAGTACGGTCAAAAGTAAATCCGCGTAGGCCCACGCGCACCACCAGCCCGTTGAATCCGCCATCCGACAATACCAGGTTGCTCCCCCCGCCCAGCACGAACAGCGAAATCCCGCGCTCGCTTGCCCACGCCGCCGCCTCGGCAATCGTGTCTTCCTCCGTGGCCTCAACGAACCACCGCGCCGGCCCCCCGATGCCAAGAGTCGTAAGCGGCGCAAGCGGCTTGTTTTCTTCAATCAGGCTCTCGAGAGACATCTCCCTAAGGCTACATCACCGTTTTTACCGTAAAATGAGGTCAGGCAATATCTCTGCCGGAGGAATGAATGTATCCAGAGCTGATGGTGATCCCGATGCGCGAGGAACTTGTCCGCGCCGGTATCCAGGAATCCCGCACCGCCGAAGAAGTCGACTCAACGCTGGCCAAGCCCGGCACCACTCTGCTGGTCGTCAACTCGATCTGCGGATGCGCCGCAGGCAAGATGCGCCCCGGCGTGCGCCTGGCACTCGCCAACACTGCCCACCAGCCTGATCACAAGATCACCGTCTTTGCCGGCCAGGATCGCGAAGCCACGGAGCGCGCCCGCAGCTACTTTGAAGGCCAGCCGCCCACTTCGCCCGCGGTTGCCATTCTGCGCGACGGCAAGCTGGTTTACTTGATGCAGCGTTTTATCATCGAGCAGGCCACAGCCCAGCAGATCGCCGGCGAACTCATCCGCGCCTTCGACGAATTCTGTGCCAAAACGCCGGCGTAAAAACAGGTTCGCCTACAGTTTCCGGATTGGCCCTGGATAACGTGCAATCACCGGATCCGCAGTCAAAAGAGTGATCCCTTCGACTAGGAACCTGTCGGGCATAGCGTTCTCGCCAAGGCCGATC
>Ga0206902_10084_pt2 | contig 11386 bp, 6 predicted proteins | sample Alteio_BWOrgHeat_44_FD_153242 | JGI IMG/M metagenome (GOLD analysis project Ga0206902, IMG submission 153242) | Enriched cells from forest soil in Barre Woods Harvard Forest LTER site, Petersham, Massachusetts, United States -... | ecosystem: Environmental > Terrestrial > Soil > Temperate forest >... | reverse complement strand
ATTGGGAATGTATAATATCATGATACGTCGTTTCAGTTATCAGTGATGGCTTTTTTTCCAACAATTTTGTGATTTCTTTTCTTAATGAATGTAGGTGGATAGACCTTTCTATCTTTTTCTCTAAAGCGGTGGGTTCTTCATCGTCTAATTTAAATATTACCAGTAGATCTTTGATTGATTTGATTAAGAATTTTCCATCCTGCATAATACGTTGCTTTAATGCGTTAATCGAGAAGTTTTCAGGTTTAATTGATTTATATTTATTAATAAATTCAACTGTTTTATCGGTACATAACTTAATAATGTCCTTAACTAACTTCTCCTGCTGAGCTTTCCGCGTTGTCAATTGTTCGCTTATCTCATCCTGAACGTTTGCTACTAGTACTGGATTTATTAACTCTTCAGTGTCGCTATCGTTGAGGGTTTCCTCAATTTCAAACTCGTTAACAAGATTGCTTAACTCTTTTATTATGTTTGGAGCATTAATAAGATGTTGTGCTTGATCTCCAGAATTAAAGGCCTGCTGTTCTGGATTTTCTAATTCTTCGTCCTTTATATCATCATTTTGTAAGGGTTGTGGTAAAGGCTTGGCATTTGAACGAGGGGTGAAAAGAATCTCATCAATATCTTCTTCCCCCATGCCATTGTCATTTTCTGACACACGCATTAGTGAGGCTATTAGACTTGATTTAGGTTTATATGTATTATCAGTCTCTTGTATAAGGATATTATTCTGAAGTGCTTGTTTGAGAATATCAGACAACGTTTTTCCGGAAGGGTTACTACCGCTGCTGTAAGCATTATAATATGGGTTGTTTAGTCTACTATTGATGAAATATGAGTGGTTATCGCTGTTATCAGCATTATATGAGGTGTCTGGTTCCTCCATGCCCTCATCGTTTAAATGTAGATCCTCTACACCCATGCCCTCGTTGTTTTCAAGTATTTCTACACCCATGCCCTCGTCTTCTGAAGCTGGATCGTTTGATTCAATATTTTCTGTTTTCGAAATATTATTCGATATATCGGAAAGCAAATAAGGCTCTATTTCTGCGTTTTCTTCCTTATTTTCATAGATCAATATCTTAGTCTCATTCAGGGAGTCTTGTGTTACATTTTTAATACTAGTATTAATTGTATTATATAAATAATTCTCAGTTCTTACTTTAATTTTTTTTATTCTCCTTTGATTGTTGTTCAGTATTATATTCTGATTATTTTCTATTCTATCATTATTAATGATCGTTAGATTGTAGCTATTAATAGGTGTTATACTGCGGCTTACATCTATATCTATTTTATAAATATTTATGTCATGTACGTCTGCTCTATTATATTTTTCATAAAATATTTTATTTAATAAATTTTTGTTATTTTTAACACTATTTCCCATGTTGCTATATGTTTCATTGGAAGAGGATTCAATATTATGTTCCGCTGTATTTAGATCTTCTAAGCCCATGCCACTATCTTGTTGTAGACTTGGATCCTCTACACCCATGCCCTCGTTTTCTGGATCTTCTAAACCCATGCCTGCATTGTTTGATTCAAAATCTTGGATATTTTCTGTTTTCACAATATCCCACGGTGTATCAAAAAGCGGATGAAGTTCTACTTCTTTGTCGTCTTCAGTAACTTTTTGGGTCGATATAGGCTCCTCAAAAGTTTTAGTCGATACATCGTTATCCTTTTGATCACTATTTTCCTTAGAATCACATTTTCTTTTTAGTGATTTTTTATGATTTTCGATGTGTCGAGTAGTTTCTTCTATATGCTGTCTACCGTTGTTTAAATTTGTATTCTCTGAGCCTTTATTATCATCGGTTTCATTATCAGGAACAACAATAGGTTCTTCATAGTTCGATGTGTTTTCTGGAAGATCAGCTGAATCATTTAGTTGATCCGTGCCATGGTTGTTCGAGATTGGATCTTCTATATCACTATCGTTTGTTTCTCTATCATTAGTGAAATTATAAATTACATTCCAGTCTTCATCGGAATAACTATCGTTATCGTTATTATTGATTTCAAGATCAACAGGGTCAAAAACAACAATAGTTTCTTCCTCATCCGATGTATCTATTAAGCTAGATGAATCATTTTGAGATGAGAAATCGTCGTTTTCATCCTCTGAAAAAGTAGGCTTATTTCTGCCCTTACTATTATCGCAATCAACAAAATCTTCATCATCAGAAACATCGGGTTGATCGAAATTGTTGCTTGTTGCTTGGCTACTATTATTAGTATTAAATTGCGTCCACTTAGCAAATGAATCATAGCAAAATATACCTGATTTTATAGCAAGTTTTAGAGCCAACATACTCATAACCCAAAGACAATAGTAATGGCATAAATTCATTCGTTCGCTTTTAAGTGCTGTATTGAATGGGTCTGCACGATATGCCTCTTGCAATTGGTAGATTGCAAATGAACCGGCCAAGGCCACTGCGCCGTTAGTTGCCCAGGCTACTGTACGACGATGTGCTGGGGAGACAGTAGGAAGACTAGGACAGGAGTTTTTAAAAGTGTTAATCGCATTATTAATTCTGTTCATGATATTTGGTTTGTTTTTTGTTTAAATATGTTTTTATTTATTAAAATAATTTTAATTACCATTATCTATATTTTATTAAAATAGTCAACAAAATAATAATTTATATATATAAGACAGTAAAAGAAATATGTAGAGGGCCTAATCGAAAACTCTTAAAGATTAGGAGAGGAGCATCTCTAATAAAAGAGGTAGTTAAGCCTATGTGATTGGGGGGCGGATTGAGGACTTCTAGCCTGGGGTTAACAGTTATGGTGGATTTGTCAATGGTGAGACGACTCTTAAGGGAGAGTAATGTGGGTACCTTTTAGGCTGAGTCTGTGATTGTGATTGGCATGATCCTTTTATGGTAATCATATTATTGGGTAGAGATTGCTGATTAAATTTCATAAGATATTTACAATCAAGAAGTTATGTATATTTCAATTATGGCCTTAGGGCTCTATTATTTCATAACTTATTTATTATCAAATAGTTAGGGTTATTTTATATTTTCTGTCCCATCGTACGAAAAAACCTACAAAATGGCGCCCTTCAGCTGAAAAAAGCAGAAGGGCAGCGGTTGTTCTTAGTTTAGAAATGTTTTTTTGATTGTGCTTTTATTTTGAGTATTTGTACGATGCCCTCTTTAAACGAGGCTTCAATAAGGGGCAGGTTACTCTTCAATGCTCCGGTCCCGCTTGTTTTTAGAGTATAATATGTTAATGGCAAGAGGTAGGTTTCTATGTAATTGGAAATCTCATCCACTTGCTTTTGGGTTATTGGTGATTGTTCTTGAGCTTGTTTTACTAAATCTAACGCATTGTCAATGAATAGTTGCATATATGACTCAGTGTCTTTAACGAAGTGGGTGGTATTACCAAACTGAATAGTGTTATCAGGTAACTTATTGCATATATTAACAATTTCATTAACTAACTTTAATATAGTATCTTGCTTTTGGAGTTCTTCTGGCGATAAGTTATCCAATAGGTTAATAATATTCTTAACTGAGTTAGTTTCGAATATCTTTATAATGTGTTCTTTAAATGCCGCTTTAATATTGAGCATGTCTGTCTTTAACATGCTGGCGCCACCTGCCTTTAGAGTATGATCTACTGATGGTAAGAGCTGGGTTAGTATATAAAAGGAGACTTTAGTAGCTTGCTCTTTGGTTATTAATGATCTATTTTGTGCTTGTTCTAATAGATCTGTAGTGTCTTTGATAAAGTTAGCGGGATTACTAAAACTACGATGATCCGCAGCAAACTGGATGATTTTATTAGATAATCCATTACGTATATTACCAATTTCGTTAACTAATTTTACTCTAGTTATAGGGATGTTACGCTCTTGAAGCTTTTGCGGTGAACTTTGAGTGGGGTATTGTTTCTTAGCTATATTACGATTACGGCGTTTTGGTAATCTATTCGTTGACCCATCCTGAGTTGCTGTCAAGGATTTCGAATGTATTAATGTCCCATGGGTCCTTAGAGAGGGGGTAAAAGGAATTTGGTCAACAACATCTTTTTCACCCATGCTATCGTCATCTGAGAGAGTGGATGCTGCTATTAGGTTTAAATTTTTAATGTTTGTAATGGGTACTTCAAGAATGTTTGACGAATCATTCTGCTCAGTAGTTGTAGCCCTATTTCCCTTTATTGTAAGCTCTTCGCCTGAAGATGTTGATTCATCACCCTGACTTTCGATTCCTTCAAGAATCTCTTTTCTTAATTTATCTACAGCGTTTTCTATAATAGGAAGTGTGAATAATGAAGAAGGAGCTTCTTCTATAAGAACAGTCATATTCTCATCCGTCCACAAGCTCTGAGCAAACCTGGATTGGGAATGTATAATATCATGATACGTCGTTTCAGTTATCAGTGATGGCTTTTTTTCCAACAATTTTGTGATTTCTTTTCTTAATGAATGTAGGTGGATAGACCTTTCTATCTTTTTCTCTAAAGCGGTGGGTTCTTCATCGTCTAATTTAAATATTACCAGTAGATCTTTGATTGATTTGATTAAGAATTTTCCATCCTGCATAATACGTTGCTTTAATGCGTTAATCGAGAAGTTTTCAGGTTTAATTGATTTATATTTATTAATAAATTCAACTGTTTTATCGGTACATAACTTAATAATGTCCTTAACTAACTCCTCCTGCTGAGCTTTCCGCGTTGTCAATTGTTCGCTTATCTCATCCTGAACGTTTGCTACTAGTACTGGATTTATTAACTCTTTTATTATGTTTGGAGCATTAATAGGATGTTGTGCTTGAGCTCCAGAATTAAAGGCCTGCTGTTCTGGATTTTCTAATTTTTCGTCCTTTATATGATCATCTTGTAAGGGTTGTGATAAAGGCTTGGCATTTGAACGAGGGGTGAAAAGAATCTGATCATTATTTTCCTTAGAGTTAGATATGGTTTTAAGTATCTGTGCAATCCCTTCTTTGAATGCTGTTTCAATATCGGGCAGCTTATTTTTCAACATGTCAGTTCCGCCTTCTTTTAGTATACGATCTACCAATGATAAAAGCTTGGTTCGCACGTAATTGGAGACCTCATCAGTTTGCGCTTTAGTTATCAGTGATTCTGTTTGTGCTTTTTCTAACAAATCTGAGGTTTCGTTAATTAAAGATTTTCTATACGATTTAAAGGTTTTTTTGTAGTGAGTGTAAGTTGCGTTACTGGAATTATTTTCAACAAGCTGAATATACTCATTAGATAATTTATTACATAGGTTAACAAGGTCGTTTGCTAACTTTACTGTAGGTACATAGGAATCACCCTTTTTAGGCTTTGCTGGCGACCTTTTAGGGCTATGTGGTTTCCTGGCTTCTTTAATAGGACTGCGCTTTGGTGGTCTTTGGAGATTATTTGTTGGCTTATTGTGGTGAGTTATTCTCGTTTGAGTATTATCGTTCTGCAGTGTAGGAGGTAGTAGTACTGTGCTAGAGGGGGAGTTATTCTTTGTTTCTTGATTACTAGTAATTGTTTCTTCAGCCTTATTTTCGGTTGGTAGTGGATTTTGATCAATAATAATGTTTTCTACAGCATTTTCTTGAGATTCCTGTGATAATGAATGTTGATTTGGGGCATTTTCTTCTTGAGAATTCTCTTGAGATGTAATGTCAGGTAAAGACAGAGGGTCTGTTTCTTGATTATCAATAATTACTTCTTTAGGGTTCTTTTCGGTTGGTAGTTGATCCTGATTATTGGTAGAGTCTTTCTCTTCAGGATTTTCCTGAGTTAGAGGATTATCGTTTGTTTCATTGTTGTTGTTAGTTTCCCTTTCGGGGTTATCCTTTTTCTCCTGCGATTCCGGTGGTAGTATGTCTTGGTTGAGGTCTTTTTCTTTTTTAGGGTTTTCCTGTGATGTAGGATTGTGCAGAGGATTGTTTTTTTGATCTATAGTGGATTGAGTAGACTGTATTGCTGTAGTACTGCTGTCACTAGCTATTTGTTGATTAGCATTAGCCTGTGATGAATTTCTGTTAGAAAATGAGTTATAGACAGATATGCCCAATCTTACTGTACATGCAGAGAGAAAAATGAGAGAGCAAGTATTAGCTGCGTCGATTCGCTTGTTTTTAAGTTCGCCGAGGAGTGGGTCTGTAAAATAAGCTCTCCTGTATTGCTCGGCTGAAAGGATAGCGGATAAACCGATGACGCTGTTAACTGCCCAGGTTATATGACGTGTAAAGGTATTAGGACTAGCAGAGTTAGGCCTTACTGAATTAGTGTTAAGTGTTTGAGAGAGATTAGTTATTTTCATTATATTTTTATTTTTATTAAATACAGTATCTGATTATATTTATTTTTATTGAATATTCAACAATAATTTTAAATTCAAAGTTAAATTTAATAAACCAGTGTCTATTTGAAGTATTGTTAACTCATTAAAAGACTACTATATGATCTTTTGTGAAATACCGTTGCAAAGACCACTGCACAGCACGCTTGAGCGAGAGGAGTGCAAAAGAAGCCACGGAGCGCAAAGCTTGAGCGTACATACGTACGTGATGGCTTGAGCGCCGGAGCGACACACCAATCCTCCGTTCAAGTAGAGTTGTGCAATGGTCTTTTGCAGAACCCATTTTAGTGGAGGATACCTGCGCTCACCCGACGCTCGGATCGATACATATTGTGCATATAGGCTCTGACCCTGCACTTCGGTGGGCTTTGGCCACCTCTCACTAAAATGGGCTCAAGCAGAAGGTCGTTACTATTTTTTTATCGTCCTACAGTGACGACATACATGGTAACATCCATGTTAACACCATTAACGGCAAAAGGCACTCTTACAGGCGTAATGTGTATAAAGAGTTTCCTTTGCCTACCATTAACGATAAGGTCAATACCAACAGTGTGAGTTGCGAAGCCGATACGTCTGCCTTCTATATTCTTTCTCTCAGTCCCATCAACCATAACCACAAGCTCTTTCCCTTCAGGAAATCCTAGCGGTGCATAACCTTTGTATTGACCACTAATTCTATCTTCAATTTCTGAAACATTTGCAGGATTTATATCTGGCTGATTTCTTGCGAAAGGCGACAATGCTACTTTAACAATTCTTCCGCCAAAGTTGTACCCATCACCATTAGGGTCTAGCGCTGGTTCAGCTATTACATAGCCTTTTTCCATCACTTCTTGAACCAGAGCGTCCCCTATAACGGATACTTTATCACCAGCTGGCTTAGTAGGTTGCGTTGATGTCCCTCCAGCTGCTGGAACTTCATCAACATTAGGACCAAAACTGACATAGTAGCAAGGAGCAGAGATGACCGAACCCCAAAAACCTCCTACTGCTACTTTAACTGTGTTTTTTTTAACTGTTATTGTAAGCGTATACTTTTTGCCATTTAAGGTTGATACTGCATTATCTGTACCGTCTATGAGCGCCTTAGAAAATTCAAGGGTACCAACAGTTGTTGGAACTTTTACAGTTACTTTTGCATCAGTTTCACTTTCTAATACCCCTAAACACTTATACCCCCAAGAAGGGCCTGCAGTAACTCCATTCAATACACCATAAGAGATGTCATCACACTTTACTTCTGAAGCTTGCGGGTTTACTGATACTTCTAGAATGATAGAGGCATTTTTAAAGAGCGCTCTTTTATTTTTTTCTACATATACTATCGGATGATCCTTAAACTGTTCTTGGGAAAGTGATGACGTAGGAGGTGGTGTAGGCCCTCCTGCTGCTGGATCTTCTTCAACTTGGTCCCCAAATTTAACATAATAACAGGGTATAGAAACGGTGGATGTATTTCCAGCGTTTGTAATCGTAGCTTCGACATTGTTGAGTCCTTTATGAGTACCACCTCGCAATCTATAGCGTTTACCATTTGTAGTCGTTGCTATAAAATAATTATTCGTGCTAACTGGCATTTGGAAATTGCCAGAAAATGTGAGTTCACCTATAGATGATTTGACTAGCACTTTTACAGTGGCATTCGACAAATTATCTATTAAACCTACAAAATCATAATCAGGCAGGGGCTTCCCTATGTCACTAAAACCACTAAAACTACTGACATAGTTCAAGCTCAGATCTTTATCCTTTAACTTCTCAACAACTACTTCTGCTGGTGCATTTTGACCTTCAAACAATACTTGGTTTTTAGCCATAACATATACAGCAGGATGCTCTTCAAAATATTCTTTTGTGAATCCCTGTGGCGAGGTCCCTGTAGACATCTCTTGCGAAAAAAGCGTTAATGGAAGACTTGCTATTAATATTACAGTATTTAGCAATAAAAAATACAAATTTTTGTTTAATTCATAATTCATTTTAAATTAATATAAATTATAATTTAATTAAAGTCAAATTAATTGTAGAAGACGAGTACCATTTTTATAGAAATTCTCGAAATTGAAAAATAAATATATTATGTAAATGTTCACTTTTAAGGGTTTTAAAGAGATTTCATAGATGATAATTTAGGGAGGGATGTGTATAGTCCTGTTACTTTAAATCTTCGGGAAAAAAAGGTTCTCCCAGGCTGATAAACCGGTCACTAAAGTGGCTAAGGGCATGTCTAACGGTTCTGAAGGAGTGGCCAAGGGTGGAGTAGACTTTTCCAAGTCCATAACGTTGGGAGAGGGGGTGAGAGCTGACTAAATGGTACTGAGTTTTGCCGATAGATTCGTAATAAGCGAGACTGGGGGCTCCCCAACGTTCTTGACGGTATTGGATGGAGTTTTCAAAAAGACCGCTTAAATAGAGTGTTTTATCTCCTAAATCGGCTCGTTTATAGAAAGCCACTTCACCTGTAACCTCGGCTAATTCTTGCAAGTAATCGATGATATAGAAGCCATTTGTTTTTTGAGTAGTATTAGAAGGTGAGGAGCTTTCAGATTTCATGCCTTTTATAAGGATCATAGTGAGATAGTCGGCCACAGATCGGTCATCAATGCCAGCTTCCATAAGGACTTTTCTAATGAGAACGTAGAAATAAAAGCCTGGGGAGACAGAAAGTTGTTCTGGAGATTCTATGAGGGCTTTTACTAAAATAGGGTCTTCTAAAAGGAGGCTTCTAGTTTCGAGATCATTTAGTTGCAGCGTGAGCGTCTCTGGATCGGAATGTTTATCGCGCAGAACTGTTTCAAGCAATTTTTTATCTTCTGGCTGTAGATTCCAGCGTCCGCTCCATTGCTGCCAATTCATAGCTTGTTTTTAGGGGGTATAGGGAGAATAGTGAACTTTTCACTGAAACCCTAGCATGTTTTGCTTGAAAATGGAAACCAAATATATACAATTATGGGCATGGCTTCGGATAAAATGGTACATTTAGACACGAGTAATTTTGATAAAACGATTAGCGACTCAAGCTTGCCTTTAGTGGTTGACTTTTGGGCGGCGTGGTGCGGGCCTTGTAAGGCGATAGAGCCCATACTGAATGAATTAGCTGAAGAGCTAAAGGGTGCCGTCCAAATTTGCAAAGTAGATGTCGATAAGAGCGCTGAAATTGCAGCACGGTTTAACGTGCGAGCCATTCCTACATTATTATTGTTTAAAAATCAGCAAAAGGTCGGTGAGATTGTGGGCCTTACAAGTAAGGCTGATTTAAAAGCTAAATTGCAGAAGCTAGTCTAAAATATACCCAAAGTCTTTTGAGGCACCTCGTTGTTGAACTTTGGGATTCGGCTTCGTCACGTACTGATGTATGCTCCGTCAGCCTCACTATTTATTTTTCTAGAAACACCTCAAAATGTTTGGTATATGTCCTTTCAAAATGAGGTATATTTTCGTGTTAAAAGAATGCAATTCCTAGCGCCAGGGTTAGGTTATAGAGGAGGAGGAATTGGCAAGTTTGAGCGAAGAGAGGGTTATATTCGCTGTCCGTTTTGATCTGCTTGAGCTTTACTATAAGATGGATAGCAAAGGGCACAGTAAGCACCGGCAGTAAGACAGGCAGGCTATGACCTTTTCTTAAATATAAATAGGCAGGGATTAAGTAGGCAGCGAATAAATTGAAAATGTATTGATTATGACTAAATTTTCGACCCAGTCGTACTGCCAAAGTGAGTTTACCAACTTTTTTATCGGCATAGATATCTCGAGCGTTATTAAGGATGAGTGCATTCATGGCTAGAAGGCCAGAGACGATGCCAGCTAAAAGCGAGTCAGTTGAGAAATAGTTGGTTTGTACGTAGAAAGTGAACATTACGGGGAGGATGCCAAAGAAGATGAAGACGAATAAATCACCTAGTCCCAAATAAGCTAGAGGAAAAGGGCCTCCTGTGTAGAGAATAGCTAATGAGGCACATAAAACGCCTATTAATATGAGCCACCATCCACCATAAGCTATTAAGATGGAACCGAGGACGAGGGCTGTGGCAAGCGTAATGTACATCGCTCGCTTCATAGTATGTGGTTGTATCCATCCAGAGGCGACTGCTCTAGGGAAGCCGATCCGGTCTTTTTTATCGGCTCCTTTGACGAAATCATAATAATCGTTGGCAAAGTTGCAGCCGATTTGTATGAGGAGGGCGAATAGTAGGCACACAAGCGCTGGAAGGAATTTAAATTCTCCTATTTGAAGCCCTAGCGCCCATCCCAGTATAACAGGGGAAACCCCGATCCAAAGGGTTTTAGGGCGAGCGGCTTTTACCCATACATTGTCGAAAAAGGCAAAACGAGTTATGGAACGGTCTTGTGTAGCAACTTGAGATTTATTCATGGTCAAAGAATAATGTTGAAGAAAATATCTTACAGAGAGATGGGCCTTTTAGACAAGGAAAAAGATTTATACCCCTCCATGGAAAAAAGCATTATCCAAATTTTGGGAACTTTTATAGGTGAGCTAGAGTTGTTTTTTATAGGGATGGCGTATTCACAAGCGTATTGTGGCTTTTTTGTTTTTTAAGGCAGCTGGGAAGGAAATATGATCAAAACTAATTTACATTTGGCTGGAAATTAGTTGGACTATCCGAAAGTTTAACAATGAAGTAAACAGCCTGATTTTTATGTCGATAGGGGGTATTGTCAGGATGTAGGAATATATGATCATCATCAGCGACAAGAAAAAGAGTGTCTTTTTCGACAAAGGTAAGACCTTCAAGTTTATGAGGAAAGAATAGGGGATTACCTTCTGGAGTTTTTACTAATATTGGAGGTTTTTGAGCGAGTAAGTCATCAAGGGAGAGGGCCCATAAGAAAGTTCCAATTTTGTCGTTTGTTCCGTGGTCATCGATTTCGTAGGTTGTTAAAAGGAGAATTTGGTTATTGTACTTATCGTATTCTAATGCTGCGAGTCCTAAAGGAGCGGGAGTTTTTAAAAGAGCGTGAGGATTGATTTGGTAAAGAATTTCGAAATCATTAAATAAAATAACTTTCTCATTAATG
>Ga0206902_10267_pt1 | contig 11486 bp, 8 predicted proteins | sample Alteio_BWOrgHeat_44_FD_153242 | JGI IMG/M metagenome (GOLD analysis project Ga0206902, IMG submission 153242) | Enriched cells from forest soil in Barre Woods Harvard Forest LTER site, Petersham, Massachusetts, United States -... | ecosystem: Environmental > Terrestrial > Soil > Temperate forest >... | reverse complement strand
CAAGGACCATGTGTTCCTTGACAGTATTTTTGGATATGCCTAGTTCCGTGGCAGCTTCGTCATAGGATTTTCCTTCCTGACGGCAAAGCATAAAAACTTTGCGCCTTTGCGGAGGCAAAATATTCAATGCTTCTTCCAGCAGTTGGTCATAATGCTTCAATTCTTTTTCATTAAATATTTCATGTGATTGAATGGTGCGCAGGTGTTCAATTGCTCTGCGTCGCAAATTTTCGTCGCTGGCTATTTTCTGCAAAACAGTTATTGCCTTATTGTGGCAAATGCGAAACAGGTAAGCAGAAAACGAGTGCTCGATTTTTACCCTTTCGCGGATCTCCCAAAGCTTTATAAACACTTCGTGCAGGACGTCTTCCGTAAGTTCCGGATCTTTTACAAATCGCTTAATGTAGGCATAGACAGGCGAATGATAACGATGATAGATCTCCGTAAATGCACGCTGGTCGCCCACTTTCAGGAGTGCCAGCAGATGTTCTTCTGTATGGGTTGAATAGGTTTCCATGTATATCCTTTGATAAAGGTAGTTGCGTTTTTGAGTTAAGAAAATAAAAAATAATAATTTCTTAAACTTTTATTCACTTTAGATACCACCCGCAACAGCCCTTTATATGTCTAACAAAGTTGAACATGTTTGTGCACATTCCATTCAAAAAAAAAATAAACTGGAATTCATAAAAAAAACAACGGAATTCATAAGAGGGGATTAATATTTTTTCCCATTCAAAAATATTTTCGTTCGATGTAACCTTTTGTGAACCCTTTATAGTCTTTAGTTTGTTGATATTGGCCTATGGGTTATTATTACCAGACCCAATCGTTTTTTCTCATGTGTGGACTCGAGTATGTACCAGGGGTTCTTTTTAGTTCGCCCTGTTTTTTTAAAGCTTGTTGAATTCAAATAAACATTTTAAGCGCTTCAGATAGTAGACCACCTATCTTAAGCAGGGTAGTGTTTCCGTGAGGGAAACTACTCACGGGGGGTGTTTTTACAGTCCCCCTCATTTTTTTAACAAACGGAAAACCAACATTACGCTGAACGCAATTCTAATATTGATAAAGAGGACAACAGTTTTTTCGCATGCAAGCTTTCTTGTCCGGTTGCCTGGAAGTTGCTGGCAAACATTGTGTGAGAACTCGTTTGAAGTTTAGAACTCGTGAGCATAAGATGCTCGCACCGGGGAGCGGTTTCTACTGCACCCTCTTTTGTTATATTTCGCAACAACCCATTCGATAACGCAAGACTGATGAATGCAAACTTCCTCGAGCTGTATGAGTTAATGGTCATAGATCTGAAAAAGATCTTGGAAAGCGATTTGCCCGAAAAGCAAAAAATGGAAGATTGCTTTCGCGCCGCCATTGGTCACTGGAATGAAATCAAAGTGCTTATTAAATCAGAAGGATTTTCCAGCGATGAGGGAGAAATTCATTTTTTTAAAAATATCAAGCCGCGTTTCACGGCCGAAATTGAATACTATACCCTATGTTATCATGCCCTGCAGTTCCTGCCCGATGGCGATAATACAATCAAAGCAGCCTTTTGGTCTGGAGAATTGAGCCGATTGGAGAAATTTTTTAGTGTTTACCACGATTTTATTTCTTATTGCCAAGAAGCAAGGAGCGATAAAGACAACTTATATTTTTTGCGCCGCAACACTGAAGAGAATGGTCTCGCTCCAGCCAGGGTGTTTGATATGGATGCAGAAACAACAACCGTTCATAGTTCTCTGCTATCCATATTAATCGGTTATACAAAATATAGAAATCATGTGATGGCGGAATCGGAAAAATGTAAATATCAATGATTTTCTCATGTGGTATCGTTCAAAATGGCAAAGGGGATATCTTTATATTCTCCTTTTAGAGTTGGCAAACAAAGCAGGTTTCAGGCAAACACCCTGCTGACGGGGAACTCTTATGTTCCCCGTTTTTACCTAAAAAGCTATCAACCCTATTAAAGATGAGCTTCACAGAGACCATTAATCTGAAAAATATTTCGAATAAAGACTGTGTGAACGATATGAACGCCGTTGCAACCTGTCCGATTATACCGAATTCTACTGCGGACAAATGTTGCCGTGCCAATCTTTTTAAACCGTCAAAACCAACAAACTATTCGCGTATGAGTATCGATGCACTCCCCGAATTCATTCGCTTTAGCGATTTTCTTTCCGGAAATCAACTGGCGCAACTCGCCAGTTGTGCAGCCTGTCAAACATATGACCCAGAATTTATCGACCCAAGAACCAAAGCATTACTTAGCTACATGAAGGGAGAAGCGCTTTCCAGAAAATTGCATGAATATGCCAGGGAACTGATGGATCAAAATAGGATGAAAGACGCGTGGCAGGTATTATTAAGTCATCCGCAACATCATCAGGAAATAATATCCAAAAACGGTTAAGTAAAAAAAATGCAGGACAGCATGACCGGACAATTTACTTCGCATAAGCCATTTCCGTTGGAATCGGGTGAACCACTTTCTTTCATCACGCTGGACTATTCTACTTTCGGAAAGTTTGATAAAAATAAGATTGCCTGGATTTTTCCCGGCATTGATAACGAATGGCATGAACTCCAAAAATTAATTTATCAGAAGAGATATTTTCTGATTTGTGTAAGGATGCCTTCGGGCAAAGGCCTTTTTACACTGAAGGACATGATGCGTATGTACCAATTGCTAAAAAAAGAGCTGGAAATAGAGCGTATCCACATGGGTATCGGCGCCTCAATGGGTGGACAATTGATGCTGGAATGGGCAACAGAAGAACCCGAACTCTTTGAATACCTTTTTCCCATCGCCACCAATGCCGTTCAATCCGCCTGGTGCATTGCTTTTAATACGTCACAACGGTTGTGCCTCGAAATGGGCGCAAACGGAGTCATCGCCGCTCATGCGGTCGCCTCTCTGTTTGACAGCCAGGTTGAGAAAAATTGTGTCTCTACCTATTACAAACTCACTAAGAGCATGGATACTCATAATCTTTCGCGGGGACGACAAAGCCTCCAGCAATCGCTGCACAAAATCAAATCAAAAACCTTGGTAATGAGTGTAGAAGGGGACATGTTATTTCCAAAACAGGAGCAGGAATTTTTATCAACCCATATCCCCCACGCCGAATTGCAAGTCATACCATCTGCTTTCGGTCATGCAGGTTGTGTTCTCGAAATATTAACCATCTTGAAATCAATAGAAGAATTTATATGCAGGCACACAAACCATTAACAATAGGACTTTTTGGTTTTGGCGTAGTCGGAGAAGGCTTGTTCAAAGTACTCCAACAAACTCCGTCATTAAATGCCACGATCAAGAAAATATGCATCAAAAATCCAAAGAAAGAGCGCAATGCGCCTGCTAAATTATTTACAACCGATAAAAATAAATTGTTGCTTGACCCTGATATCAATGTAATCGTTGAAGTCATTGATGATGCGGACGCCGCTTTCAGCATCGTTACCACAGCGATGCAAAACAACAAATCTGTAGTCAGTGCGTCTAAAAAAATGATCGCGAATCATTTTTCAGAATTGCTCATCATGCAGCGGGCAACACGACAGTCCTTTTTATACGAAGCGGCAGCCGGTGCTTCGATACCTATTATCCGCAATCTCGAAGAATATTATGACAATGATTTGCTCCATTCCATGAGAGCCATTGTCAATGGCTCTACCAATTTTATCCTGACAAAAATGTTTGCCGAAGATCTACCTTACAAACAGGCATTACTCATGGCCAGGCAGCTCGGATATGCAGAGAGTGATCCGACGTTGGATGTGGATGGTTTTGACGCTGCCAACAAGTGGGCTTTTCTCTTAACCCATGCGTATGGTATCATCGTCAAACCATCAGCAATTGTATTTACAGGAATTCAAAATATCCAAAGTAGCGATGCAGCCGCAGCAAAAGAAAAAGGATTTGTCATTAAACTGGTCGTTCAGGCAAAAAAATTATCAACTGGCAAGATCGCTACGTTTGTATTGCCGCAGTTTGTCAGGCAGGATGATCACTTGTCCTTTGTGCAACATGAATACAATGGGTTTGTGATAGAAAGTGGCTTTTCCGACAAACAATTTTTTTACGGTAAAGGCGCCGGCAGTTTCCCAACGGCTTCGGCTATACTCAGTGATCTTTCCGCACACCGGTATGATTACCGATATGAATATAAGAAGCTATATCATCACATTCCCCATGAGTTAAGCCACGATTTCTATCTACAGGTCTATGTGGGTTTTAATGATAATAAAAATGTGCCGCTGGAAAAATTTAAACACATCAGCGAAATGCACAAAAGTGGGGATAGAAAATACGCTATAGGCATTCTATCTTTTAAAGAGCTCCGCGAAAACCGATGGTGGAAAGAAAATCAGGTATCCCTTATTGTAATGCCTGAATGCATTCTGGAAGAGAGCGATATGAACATATTTGACCCGGTTATTCTGGAAGAAATTCAGAATATTGAAATATAAATACAGCAATATCAAAAGAATTGAAGCCAGTAAACCAGTCTTTCCAGGTAGAACAGCGATCATTAAGAGCGATTTTCCGCAAATGAGTCATTAGCAATAAAATTGATTCTCAGGTATCTACAATAACATAATTGGAACATAATGATATTCATTTCAAGGTTTTTCAGTATTCCCATGGCAACAATATCTGTGACTTAAGAAGTGGGTATCTGGATTATAAATTCCGTTCCTTCTCCTTCTCTAGTTTCCGCCTTTATCTCGCCTCCATGCGCTTTGATGATATCGTAGCTTAAGCTCAGCCCAAGTCCTGTCCCCTGCCCCGCTGGTTTTGTGGTAAAGAATGGCTGGAATATCTTATCTATAATATGCTGGGGAATGCCGTTGCCATTGTCACGAATGCTTATAAATACTCGGTGGTCTGTTTTTTTGGTTTGCACCGAAACGACTGGTTCAAAGGTATCCCCGATCTTTTTCCTCTTTTCATTCACGGCATAACAGGCGTTGTTGTACAGATTCAGGAGCACCCTTCCGATATCTTGGGGAACGATATTTATTTTACCCACACCAGGGTCAAAATTCGTTTGTAAGGCCGCATTGAAATCTTTTTCCTTGGCCCGCATGCCATGGTACGCCAGCCTCAAATATTCATCGCACAACCCATTAATATCGGTAGGCTCTTTTATATTGGTGCTTGACCTTGAGTGTTGAAGCATCCCTTTAACGATGGCATCGGCACGTTTGCCGTGATGGTTTATTTTTTCCTCATTTTCCTTTATAGCGTTGGCTATCGCAAAGGCTTCTGTCGTGTTCCCGGATTTCAATTCGCTTTGCAATTCATCTGCCAGCTCTTTATTGACTTCTGAAAAATTATTGACAAAATTCAATGGATTTTGAATTTCGTGGGCAATGCCCGCGGTGAGCTCGCCCAGTGATGCCATTTTTTCGCTTTGTATCAACTGCGCCTGCGTTGATTTCAATTCTGACAAGGCAATTTCTACTTTTTGCTTTTGTCTTTCGAGCAATAGGTTTGCTTTTCTCTTTTGATTGTTGTTGCGCAACTGGATGAGCGCAACGATGCCGATGATGGCAGCCACGCCTATCAACCCATATAATTTCAAATTGCTTTTATATTGTGCTTGGGACGCTTCAGTGTCCTTTTGTTTTGCCTCCTCATTGTAGGCTATGTTTTGCAGTTCATTATTTTTTTGATTGTTGAATAAAGAGTCTTTTGCCGCAGCAGCCATTTCCAGATATTGCATGCTCCTGTGTTCATCCGATGATTTATAAACGTCATGCAAGAGCGTTGCAGCGTCTATGATCACTGAAATACATTGATTGCCTCTGGCAATGTCCAAAGCCTGTTTTGCGTAGTAGGTGGCAGAATCCTTTGACCCGCTTTTGTAGTAAAGGTTCGCTACCGCAGACAACATTTGGGAAACGCCCAGGGGAAATCCGACCTTTTTTGCCAAGGGAATGCCCTGCCAATAATTAAGAAGACTATTCGGAAAATCGCCTTTTTTGGCATAAATATCACCCAAAGCCTGAAAAGCCAGGCAGCGATAAAATTCATTATTGGATTTTTGGCCGTTATAAATGGCACGATTGCCAAAGTACAATGCGGAATCCATCATATTCAATTGCAAATAGGATTTGGCGACGGTGCTCAAATCAAAAGCATCGCTATCCGGAAGTCCCCTTGCCTTGGAAAGTGCCAGGCTTTTCATTGTATATTCCATGGACTTCCGGAAACTACCCAGAGAATAGTAAGTATTCCCCAGATTACCATATTCTGCATTTATCCCTCTTTGGTAGTCTATTTGTTCGCAGATTTTAAGTGCCTGCATGTATTGGTCAAGAGCCGCTGTGTAATTGTTGATGTTCCATAAATAGTTGGCCATAATATTTCTTGCACGGCTTTCACCTTTCAAGTATCCATTTTTTTGAGCCAGGGCGAGGGCTTCCCTGGAAAAAAGAAGACTGCTGTCAGTCATGGTATTACCTGCCAGCGCTATAAGCGTATTTATCCTGTCCGTATCCCTTTGACTCTTTTTTAAAACCAGCCAAAGACTGTCATATTCTCTTTTTTGCTCAGCCGTATCCTGCGCAAAAGTAAAGCCTGTGAAGACCAACGTAAAAACAAAAAGAAAATAACATCTTTTCATTGTCATCATGTATGCTGTCTGGGTTGAAGCAATAAATATAATGATAAGAAGAGAACCATGGACAATTTTGTCTTTGTACTGGCATTTGAAACCAATAAATGTTGTCCGGCTGGACGATACACAAAAAATGATCCCCCAACCCGGAAAATAAGCAAACAATAGATGGAGCGTTGGATTCGGATAACCTTTCGTTATTACGGACAGCTTATTCTGTTGTAACAAATGGTAGTACGTTGTTGTGCCAGATTTGAATGCGATTGCCCTGGCCAATTGTAAAAACAACGGACATATTTTTATATTTGTGCGCATGGAAGTACATCATCATCCTGAATCGCACCATGGCAAGAAAAAATGGGGAACCTATCTGCTCGAGTTTTTAATGATATTCGTGGCGGTGACCATGGGATTTATTGCGGAAAATGTCCGCGAACACATCACTGAGCGTTCCAAAGAAAAACAATACATCCTAAGTTTTATCCGAAATCTGCGCGATGATACCGCTGCCCTCAGGCACGATATCAGCTTTGACACGAAACAAATAAAAGGTCTGGACAGCCTGCTGCTGCTCGCCCATGCAGACATGTCCATCCAATCCAATCTCAAATCTTTTTATAGTCTTGCTTTTAATTATTTATACAGTTCCGCCACCTTCCGGAGCAGCGACGCGACCTTACAGGAGCTCAAGAGCACGGGGGATTACCGCCTGATTGAAAAGGGTCATGCCGCAGACAGCCTGTCAAAATATGATGCCGAAATCAGGGGGATTTATGAAGAGGGGGATTACTATGTTGCCTATTTCAAAGAAATCCTTTCCAGACTCGACGAGCTGACCGACTTGACGGTGCTTACCGATACATCGTATATGCAAAATGGGAAACTGACGGATAAGCCTCTACCGAGTTTGCGGAACGACGGCAACAAACTGCCTGCCCTTTTTAATAAGGTGCTAACTTTCCGGGTGATTACCGGATCCTATAAGGATTTCAGCATGAAACCTCAACTTGATTTTGCGGATAGATTATTGGCCTACCTAAAAAAAGAATACCATATCGACGACGACGCCAAGGAATAGCATTTGGTATGTTGCGACTGCCTTCATCGTTTTATGATTCTCAAAACCGAATCCTCACTGGCCACGTATATTTTATCTTTATTTTTTATATTCATTTTAAATTTCAATTCGGCTCACCTATAAAATTAACATCATGGAAACTTCACCTGTCACGGTGCAGGACACCGTAAAAGCTTTGTATAACGCATTTGGTACCGGAAACATCCCTTTCATTTTAGATCATGTTGCTGAAAATTTTTCCTGGTTCGATCCTTGTGATCCCGCCATCGTCCCTTTTGGTGGCATGCACAAAAACAAGTCTGGATTTCTGGAATTTTTTCAGCAAATGGGCGGCAGTACAGATACCATCCTCTGGGAAGTAAACGACTATATCAGCGACGGAGATAAGCTGGTCGCCCTGGGCAGGCACGGTATCCGTTGCAAAAAGACAGGGAAAGAAGCAATCGCCGATTGGGCGATGGCCTGGAATTTCAAAGACGGAGTGCCATCTTCCGGAAGGTCCTATTATAACAACGCAGGATTTGAGAATGCTTTCCGGTAAGAAGAGCGGACTGGACGGGTAGCGTCATTTGAAGTTTGTATAATTCAAACTATCATCCAAAGGAGTCATTTTTGGCATCAGCAGGTGTACAAATCCCAGTATAAGAATATACGAAAAACCTGCGATCATGAAGGCCCAGAAATAACCCGAATTACCCGCCGTATCCAGCACCGCCCCCAGGGCAATATCAGCGATTATCGCCACCGCCACCCCAACCATTTTTCCTATCCCGATTACAGAGGCAATGGCTTTCTTGGGAAAAACATCGGGAACCAGTGTATATCCATTGATTGACCATGACTGATGGCCCGCAGCAGCGAGAGCAATTAAAAAAATCGCCATCCATTTGCCTGCAATAAGAGGGACAATGCTAACGGGCAAAATAATAATCGCACAAACCAGCATGGTTATTTTCCGGGCTTTGTTGATTGACCAGCCTTTTTTTATCAATGCACCGGAGGCATATCCTCCAAGGAGGCTTCCGGCATCCGCCATAATAAAAATAACCAGGAACGGAGGCCCAATATTTTTTATGTCTACGCCAAACTGTTCTGCCAGAAATTTGGCGCCCCAGAAAAGGTAAAACCACCAGACACCATCAGTAATGGTCGTTAAAGCGAATGCCCATGTTTCTCTCTTTGATAATAATTTAAACCAGGGAATTTTTTCGGTAGTTTCCTCTTCGGAATCGCTGTTAATATACGCTAACTCCGTTTTTGATAATTTAGCATGCTCTTCCGGTTTTTGATAAGTGCGCAACCACAAAAATATCCACAGGCCACTTAGTGCACCGGTAATAAGGAAAGGTATTTGCCAGTGATCTCCCTCCACAGAAACAATAGCACCCACAATAAACGGAGCCAGGATCGCACCAACGCTGGTTGATGCATCAAAAATGCCCGTCGCAAAAGCCCGATCTTTTTTTGGAAACCACTCTGCTACCGTTTTAATTGCGGCGGGGAAATTTCCGGATTCGCCAATTCCCAGCCCGAATCGCGCCACCATAAAACCGATTAAACTGAAAGACGGCCTGATGACGGCATGCAGCATCCCGAAAAAACTCCAGGTGACAATGGAAATGGTATACCCTATCCTGGTACCAAAACGGTCAATAATGCTACCCATAAACAGCAAGCCTAAACCATAAGCAATTTTGAAGGAAACGATGATGGCTGCATAATCCTTGTTTGACCAATGGAAAAGCTTCTGCAGGGTCGGAGCCATTACTCCTACGATACTACGGTCAAAGTAGTTAATCGTAGTAGCCATAAATATCAAGGCAAGGATTCGGTAACGGTAACTGCCCATACTATTTAAATATTGTATTTCCGGGTTGTCTGCAGTTTACTCTCAACTTTTCAAATTCACTTTGAAATTCTTTTAACCTGTCCCCTGTTATTTTATGTCCGGATATCGTGACGGGGTCAATGCATACAATGTTTTTACCTGTTAGCGCCGCAGCCAGTGAAACATCTCCCCATTGGAGAAAACCAGGTATGTGGATGGCCGCGCTGTAAAAGTCAATGCCTTCCCGGGTATCAAATAAATAGCTGACGGGGATCTCACGCAGCGTAAGATGACCAATATGGCCTTCCATAGCACTTAGGAATAATCCGGCCAGCCCGGCTTCCTTACTTCCATCGATGCTTATTTTCACGTTATTGTATTTGGATTCGAGGAACTGGGTAAGTATCTTAAGTTCTTTTACCCATTCACCCATCATCGTTCTTCCAAACCATAACTCCGATCGGGCAATGGTTCGTAGTCTTCCTAAACGATAATCATTCCCGGCAAAAGTGGAGGAAGCTTCTCCTGTTCCCGAAAGGTCCACAATCGCAATTCCTTTACCAGATTTAATGATGTCATCGATTACACCAGGGGGTATCCTGTCTTTTCCTTCCGGATTGCAGAGGATTTCAAATTCTTTAGTATTATCTGCCGGAGCGCGCAGCAGCACCGGAATAAGCTTGCCATCAGAAGTCGCTAACGCAAGTCGGTTCCAGCCGTTCATTGCGGGATAATCATACACACGATGTAGAATGGATGTTTCGGAGACTCCCAATATGTTTCTTAGTTCCTTTCTCTTCAAGGCAACATTGGTGGAAGTTGAATTCAGAAAAACAGATCGCAATTCGTTCCCCCTTCTTTGGCAGTATTCTACGGTACCCGTTACATTAGGATCTCTTTGCCCTTTGGGAAATACCATGAGTTGTTCCTCCGGCAGTAACTCAAATGGAATTTCCTCTTTAGGGGAACCGTTCCCGATGCCTTTCAAATGCATGTCAAACCATCCGAGCACAGCCTCCCGGTCTGCTGCCATATATCCATGTGGAAGATCAAACAACTGGAAACTGATATTGTCTTCAACGCCGTATAATTTAAATATCGGTTTGGCATTGGTGTAACTGCGTATCATTTCAGAGGGAAAAAAAACAGGGTTGTCATCTTTTTTATGATTGCACATTTTTATCGCACGGGGCGCAATCAGCGCCAGTATGCCTGCTTCTTCCGTCATGTCAAAGGCATCAGCCACCACCTCACAGATACAGGGGGTTCCCATAATATAGGATTGAAAGGTTCCCACACTGACAACAGGCATGGCAGCTTTAATGCGTTCATCGAGTGCTGTCAGCCACATGGTTTGATTTCCACCTCCACTGGCTCCCGTTGCCCCGATGGCTTTGGGATCCACAAAAGGTAAAGAACAAAGCAAATCAACTCCTCTCATATTGTCTGAAATCTCCATGCCCATTAATGTTTCTCCGATATTCATCAGGGAAGATCCGAGGTTATTCTCATCACCATGGTCTTCAAAAACTCCATGATTCGTAGTCCGTTCGCCGGAACCCCAGGGGTCGATGCTCAGGCATACATATCCATTGAGCGCGAGGCTATGACCGACTGCCTGTGGCCCTTCGGCATCTATCTTGCCTTTAAGCCAATGGCCAACCATAAAAACTACTCCTGGAAATGGCCCTTTACCATCCGGTATGTAGAGATCTGCGGTGGCATAAATCCCCGGCCGGGTTTGAAAGGTTATTTTTTTTATTGAATAACCTTTCATCTGATTGGTACCTGTTTCCTTCATGTTTAAGGGCAGGCTATGATTTATGACAACCCCTGTTTTTTTTACGATCCCGTTCTTTAGTTCCGTCTTGCGCAATTCCCAATCCTTTAAGTTTGCGGGCAATTGATTGACTCCAAATCCTAATGCGCCGTCAAGTGTTAGTTT
>Ga0206902_10066_pt2 | contig 11532 bp, 9 predicted proteins | sample Alteio_BWOrgHeat_44_FD_153242 | JGI IMG/M metagenome (GOLD analysis project Ga0206902, IMG submission 153242) | Enriched cells from forest soil in Barre Woods Harvard Forest LTER site, Petersham, Massachusetts, United States -... | ecosystem: Environmental > Terrestrial > Soil > Temperate forest >... | reverse complement strand
CGAAAAGAACAAGGTATTGGCCAGATCTGCCGCCGGATGGAAGGATGCCCGCAGATGAAGACAGGCACGACCATCGAAAATGCCGGGGCGCTGAAATTTTGCAGTGTGACTTGAATCAAACCAACCGAACCACCTCAACCAAACAAAAACGGAAAAACATCATGAACCCGCATCACAAACTCTATACCCCCGAAGACAGTGCCATCGTCTTCATCGACCAGCAACCGCAGATGACGTTCGGCTGTTCCAACATGGACCGGGCGACGCTAATCAATAATACCACCATGCTGGCCAAGGCGGCCAAGGAATTCAAGGTGCCGGCCATACTCACAGCCGTGGAGACCGAATCGTTCAGCGGATATATCTGGCCGCAATTGCTCGATGTGTTTCCCGGCCAGCCCATCGTTGAGCGCACCTCCATGAACTCATGGGATGATGCCGGCTTTCGCAAGGCCATCGAAGCCACCGGCCGCAAGAACATCCTCATGACCGGCCTGTGGACCGAAGTCTGCATCACCTGGCCCACCATCGAAATGCTCGGCGCGGGATACAATATTTACGTGGTCGATGATTGCTGTGGCGCCACCTCGCCCGCCGCGCATGAAGCCGCTCTCTCCCGCATGGTGCAGGCCGGCGCTGTGCGCGTGACCGCCCTGCCCGCCATCCTCGAATGGCAGCGCGACTGGGCGAAACGCGAGCACTACAACAATCTCATGGGCTTGTTCAAGCAACAGGCTGGCGCTTATGGCGTGGGTGTGGAGTACGCCTACACCATGGTGCATCACGCTCCGCAATCGGCGCAAAAGCCACAGGTGGTACCGAAGAAGGCGCACTAAAAGCCATCAACTGACAAAATCATGAAAGCGAAAATCATTATCGCTGTCCTGGCGTCTTCGTTGCTGGTGCTGGCCGCGAAAGCGGATGCGCCCAAGGAAAACGTCTTCGACGCCAGGCCGCTTGGCATCACCACTTCCATCAAGATGGTCGGTCCTTACATGCAGGAGGCCGACCTGCAGATCATTTGCCTGTTCAAACACAAATCCGCCGGCGATACGTATCAGGGCGCCGCGAAAGAAACGGATGAGAAGCTGGGCGGGTTGTTGTCGGCCTTGCGCAACCGCGGTGAATTTGTGGGCGAACTGGGCGAGACGTTTTTCTTCACACCCGCCAACGGGTCGATTCCGGCCAAAAAATTCATGGTGATCGGGCTGGGCGAGGAAAAGGACCTGTCGCTGGATTCGTTGCAGGTGGTCGGCCGGATCGCGGCGCGGGAGGCGGTGCGATTGAAAGCGAAGCGCGTGGCGTGGGCGCCGGTGATCCGCGATGAAGGCAACACGGTGGTCGAGGTTGGCGATGGAGATCGTACATTCGTGGAGCAATTTCTCTCGGCGTACGATACAGAGAAACGATTGCAGACGCAGGGGCTGGCACCGAAATTCAGCATCGAGAGTCTGACGATCGAGGCCGGTCCATCGTACTTCAACAGCGCGGTGGAGAAAGTGGGCAAGGGCATCGAGTCTATGAGCACCGAATTGGGCCAGCGCGACAACACACCCTACGTTTCAACCGGCAAATAACAACGTCATGCGCAATGAATGGCTGATCTTATGGCTGGTTTTGATGCCATTCATTACGCTGGCGGATGATAAAGTGAGTGCCACAGGAGAGATGCCAGCGCCGCCGCCGGCCTACGACATCCTGCGGTTTAATGAGGATTATTCAATCCTCAGCAATCCATCGAACCGATGCGACTGGTTTGATCCCATCAAATATATTCCGATTTGGACCAATCATCCGTCGTGGTATCTGACATTGGGGGGCGAATTGCGGGAACGATTTGAAGCGTACCATAATCCGAACTTCGGAGTGGACGTTGATCACGATGCGTACTGGCTGCAACGGATCACCCTGTTGGGGGATCTTCATCTGAGCGAGCGGCTGCGGTTTTTTGTCGAAGGCATTTCAGGGTTGATGGAGGGAGAAACGGGGCCGCCGCCCCCACCACAGAAAGATCCGTATGATCTGCAATTTGCGTTTGCGGATGTCGTCCCTTATTTGAAGGATGATGAAAGCCTGACCTTGCGGGGTGGCCGTTTTGGCATGAGCTTTGGATCAGGCCGGCTAGTGGCGACGCGCGCGGCTCCGAATATTCCCTTCAAGTTTGACGGGTTTGAGGCGTTGTACAAGCGGCCAGCTTGGGAAGCGACGGCATTTCTGACGCGCCCGGTGCTGGAGCAGGCTTACCACGTTTCGAGTGCTGATTCCGGCACGGCGTTTTGGGGGTTGTATGTCACCCACTGGTTCAACCCGGCGCGGTCGCTGGGGTTTGACCTGTATTATTTCGGAGTTGAGCGGGATAAGAACACCTACGCATCGGGAACTGCGCGGGAAGACCGGCATACTCTTGGCACTCGATGGTTTGGCAATCGAGATCATTGGGACTGGAACGGTGAAGCCATGTTTCAGACGGGAACCTTTGGCAGTGAAACCATATTGGCATGGGCGGCAGCCATGGATGCGGGATATACGCTGGATGCGAAGTGGCAGCCAAGGTTGGGAGTGAAAGCCGGCGCTGCGAGCGGCAACACGGGAGACGATCATCAGGGCACTTTTGACGCGCTGTATTTCAAGTCCGGCTATTTTAATGATGCCAGCCTCTTGCGACCGGAAAACATCATCAGCGTGCATCCGAATCTTAAGCTCCAGCCGACGAAAGACCTTTCGGTTGACGGCGGCGTGGCGGTTTTCTTGCGGTATTCAAAGGACGATGGCATCTACAATCCACCGGGATTCATTGTGTTGCCGGCCACGCAGAGCGGATCGTCCTACGTGGGAACGGCACTTGATGTGAATGTGGAGTGGCGGATCCAAAAGCACGTTTCCTTTCTGGCGTCCTATGTCCATATGGCCACCGGCGAATACGTCAGTTCGGCGGGAGGTGGGAATGTGGATTATGTCTCGACCACCCTGAGCTTTCTTTTTTAACCCATGGAAAAACCGATTCATGTAGCGATCCGGCGGCAGGTAAAACCGGAACGGGAAGCGGAATTCAAAAAGATTCTGCGCGAGTTTATTCAAGCTTCGTTTGACCACGAGGGCGTGCTGGGGGCGGGCATGCTGGTGCCACCGGCGGACGCGGCGGTGCGCGAGTACGGTATCCTGCGCACGTTTGCCAGTGAGGCAGCGAGGGACGAATTTTATAATTCCCACCTGGTTAAAACGTGGATGGAGAAATGCAGACCGCTGACGGAAGGGGAACCCCGATACAGCCAGTTAACAGGGCTGGAGGCGTGGTTCCGGGATCCGAGTTCCGCGCCGCCGCCGCGCTGGAAGATGGCACTGTTGACCTTTATCGCGGTATGGCCGGTGAGCATGGCGGTGCCGGCGGCATTGACTCCATTGATCGGCCAGCGGGTCTCGAACATTATTTTTGCCGGGGCCGTGGCTGCCGGAATCGTGCTTATCCTAACGTGGGTGGCGATGCCGATTCTGGTGAAGCTGGCGGCTCCCTGGCTTCAACCCAAATTTAAACCAAACAAGGAATAATCATGAAACAATCCAAATATGCCGATTTAGTTCTGCATAACGGGAAAATCACAACGCTCGATGCCCGATATCCACAGGCAAAAAATATGGCGATCAAGGATGGACGCATCTTGGGCGTGGATGACGCGGAAGAATATGAGCAGGGGCCGGGTACCAAGGTGATTGACTTGAAAGGCCGGCGGGTGATTCCGGGTCTGAATGATTCGCATCTCCATGTCATTCGGGGCGGCCTGAACTATAACATGGAATTACGTTGGGATGGCGTGCCTTCGCTCGCGGACGCATTGCGCATGTTGAAGGAACAGGCACAACGAACACCGCCAGGGCAATGGGTGCGGGTCGTGGGCGGTTGGACGGAATTTCAATTCGCCGAACGGCGTATGCCCACGCTGGAGGAGATCAACGAAGCCGCGCCAGAGACACCGGTATTCATTTTGCATCTATATTGCCGGGCATTGCTGAACAAGGCGGCGTTGCGAGCCTGTGGTTACACCAAAGACACGCCCAATCCCCCGGGTGGAGAAATTCAACATGACAGCCAGGGTAATCCGACGGGCCTGCTGATCGCACGGCCGAACGCAACGATCCTTTACGCCACCCTGGCCAAAGGGCCGAAGCTGCCGCCGGAACACCAGTTGAATTCTACGCGGCATTTCATGCGGGAACTAAACCGCCTGGGATTGACCAGCATCATTGACGCGGGTGGCGGATTTCAAAATTATCCAGAGGATTATGCAGTCGTCGAAGAACTGCATAAGCGCGGAGAGATGACATTGCGGATCGCATACAATCTGTTCACGCAAAAGCCGAAGCAGGAGAAGGAGGATTTTGCGCGCTGGATCAAAATGACCGGGCCGGGCAAAGGTGATGATTTTTTCCGGTGCAACGGCGCGGGCGAGATGCTGGTGTTTTCGGCCGCCGACTTTGAGGATTTTCTGGAACCGCGTCCGGATCTTCCGGCGACGTTGGAGGGCGAATTGAAGGACGTGGTCTCGTTGCTGGCCGCCAATAAATGGCCGTTCCGGTTGCACGCTACGTATGACGAAAGCATCACTCGTTTCTTGAACGTTTTTGAAGCGGTCAACCGCGAGACACCATTCAAGGGGTTGAACTGGTTTTTTGATCATTGCGAGACAATCTCGGAACGCAATCTGGAACGTGTCAGGGCGCTGGGCGGCGGCATTGCCGTACAACATCGCATGGCGTATCAGGGGGAATACTTCATGGACCGTTACGGCCAAAAGGCGGCGGAGCGGACGCCACCGATCCGGCGGATGCTCGAACTCGGCATTCCTGTCGGCGCGGGAACGGATGCCACACGCGTTGCCAGTTACAATCCCTGGGTGTCGCTTTATTGGATGGTCACCGGCAAAACCGTGGGCGGCGTTGCAATGTATCCGGAAAAAAACCGGCTCAGCCGGGAGGAAGCGCTCAGACTCTATACGCAGGGCAGCAGCTGGTTCTCGAGTGAAACCGGGAAAAAAGGCGCTCTTTCACCAGGGCAGCTCGCGGATTTTGTGGTGCTGACGGATGATTATTTTTCCGTGCCGGAAGAAAAAATCAAAGGCCTCGAATCCGTCCTGACCATTGTTGGCGGCAAAATTGTCCACGCTACAAGTGATTTTATTTCTCACGCGCCGCCGGCGCTTCCCGTGCTGCCGGAGTGGTCGCCGGTGAAGGTTTTTGGCGGTTATGGCGCGCCCTTGGACATCCGCAAAGCAGCCCATGCGGGAGTGCCGGTCGCGCAAACCCACCAGCACGGCACGGAGTGCCGTCAGCATGGTTGTATGAGCTCATGGAACCAGCTGATCAACGCAGCGGAAAGCGCGCGCAATCGGTATGCCGATTTTTGGGGGACGGGCTGTGGTTGTTTCGCTTTTTAAGCCCATGAATGTCTTTAAACAATCATTGCCGGCCGAAAAGCAGATTCTTAACGCCGATCATCGCCGAGATCGGGTTTCTCGAACAAATATCTGCGCGGCGACATCTTGAAATGCTGGCGGAAGCAGGTCGCGAAGTATTGGCTGGAATTGAAACCATTGGAGAACCCGATCTCCGTGATGGAAGCATCCGGCTTTTCCCGCAGTTGCCGGGCGGCATGGTTGAGCCGGCATTGCTTCAGATATCGCATTGGTCCCACATTCACCAGTTCCCGGGTGTACTGGGTAAAGGCGGTGATGCCCAGGCCGCATTGCCGTGCCATCTCCTCCAGCGTCTGAATTTCCCGGCAAGTTTCCGGATTGGTCTCCAGTTCTTTGAGAAACAACTCGACGGCGTGCTGACTGGAAGCGCGATCGGCATTTTCCTCCGGAAGCTGTTCGGTCATCACGTCGAGCATGCAAACGAGAAGCTGATTCAAGTTGGCGGCCAGGCGTGAAATCGTATGCGGACGGTTCCAATCGCTGACACAGCGTCCGATCTGCTGAAAGATGCGGGCAATTTCGGGAGAGGATTTCCAAACGGGTGTTTTACTCTGGCGCAGGAGCCGGGTCAACTCGGCCAAGTCATCCGATGTCATCGTAATCCAATCCGGCCAGCGCCACACTTGGTTGGGCTTTTCCGCGCCGACGTCCAGGATCAGCCAGTGCAATCGCCCGGGTCCGATGTGCGGGTCGCCGAGTTTGTGCAATTGCCAGGGGCGGGTGACCGTAAAATCACCCGGATGGAGGTCATAGTGGTCATTATCCGCCGAAAAACCCATTTTCCCGGTTTCCAAGAAATGGATCTCAATTCCTTCGTTGCGATGCGCTTCCAATCCCCAGTCCTGCTGGCCGATACCATCCCAGAAACCGATGCTGCTCAATCCGGGCAGGACACTTTGAGAAACTGGCTTTCCTGGGTAATGTCCTTTGGTCAGAGCAGTTAACTTGATTTTTCCAGACCGGATGGCGCGCATCTGTGATTCACAAGTGTCGATACCCAAACCGGAAATGCGGCTGGCCGGTGGCGGATTAACAAGCAACTTTTGCATAACTCACACTTTTACGCTGCATCCAGATTTATTGAAAAAATTGGTCAGGCTTATTTTTTTTGCCCTAGCCGATTTATTTCGTGCGTCATCACTGGACATTTAAAAGTATATAGACTAGAACATTATCACGAACAATGGACTTTTAAGGAAAAGATATGACTTTTTTGGTCAATTTATAGCGGTTGCAAATTGATGAAAAATTCGGTTCATAAATCCCGTCGTCCCCGGGTGGCGTTATTGGTGGAATCTTCACGAGCTTATGGACGTGGCGTGCTTCTGGGCGTGGCCCGATACATCCGCACTCATCAGCCATGGTCGGTTTTTTTCCAGGATCTGAATTTGTGTGATGATACGCCCGAATGGCTTGGGCATTGGCAGGGTGAGGGTATCATCACCCGCCTGGAAAACACTGACATTGTGAACGTGATCCAACGGCTAAAGGTTCCCGCCGTCTATCTGCGACAGGTTCATCCGGCGATCAAAACACCCTGTGTGCTGACGGACAATGCCGCGGTTTCGCGCCTGTGTTTTGAACATTTAAAAGAACGCGGCTTCCGGCATTATGCATTTTGCGGATTCAATGGCGCGGATTATTCGGATGAACGCCAGGATGCCTTTGTCCGTTTGGTGACCGGCGCCGGAATGGCCTGCCATGTGTATCGTGGCACGGAAGTGGACCCGGTTTCTCATGGCAATACCGCCACGTTTGAAGAATTGGGCATGCAGGATGGCGGTTGCGTGATGCAATGGCTGCAAAAACTACCCAAGCCAGTAGGGCTGATGGCCTGCAATGACATGCGTGGCCAGCAGGTGCTGGATGCCTGCCGGGTACTGGGCGTGGCGGTGCCGGAAGAAGTGGCGGTGGTGGGCGTGGACAATGACGAGGTAGTTTGCACCCTGTCAGATCCGCCGTTGTCCAGCGTGGTTCCAGACACGGAGCGGATTGGCTTTGACGCTGCCATGATCCTGGCGCAGATGATGGCCGGTGAAAATTTTACGACGGTAAAATTTACGGAGGGAAAGGTTTTTGTGCCACCCAAGGGAATCGCCACCCGTCGCTCGACCGAAGTGCTGGCCATGGAAGACCGGCAGATCGCAGCCGCAGCGCGTTTCATCCGTGAACACGCCTGTGAGGGCATTGATGTGGGAGATGTTTTGCGCGCCGTTCCGCTGTCGCGCAGCACGCTGGACCGGCGATTCCTACAGATCATGGGACATTCGCCCAAGGACGAAATCCTGCGTGTGCGGTTGAATCACGCCAAGCAATTGCTGGCGGAGACGGATTTTTCCCAGGCATTGATCGCGGAAAAAGTGGGCTTGGAACACGTCGAATACCTGAGCCGGATTTTTAAAAAACGCGTGGGGCAGACGCCTTCCGAGTTCCGGGCGCAGTCGCTGGCCGGAAAAACGTAGAAATTCAATGTTCAATCTTCTTCGCTGAAGGAAATCGCAAGACCCCCCTGCTCGGGTGGGATAGATTGGCTTCATAACCACTGCCAAAGTAATTTGAATATGAACCGAAAGTCATCGTTAGTGCTGTCGTACCAGCAGGTTGGGTGGTTGGCTGTGGCCTGACTGACAGATTTTCATTTTTTATCCATGGTTGTGTGCGAATTTGACGTAAAAAGAAAGATGCAACTCAAGACAACAACCCGCAGCGGCTTTACTTTGATCGAATTGCTGGTGGTAATTGCAATTATTGCGATTTTGGCTGCGATGCTTTTGCCGGCCCTATCCAAGGCAAAAATGCGGGCCACGCAGTCGACCTGTCTTAACAACCAGAAACAATTGGCCCTGGCCTGGAGGATGTACGGAGACGACAATGGGGATTTGATGGTCAATTTTGATACGGCCACCAACAATGGAGTCGTCGGAACTCCTTGGCGTTGGGCAGCACCCAACAACCCGGCACCTAATCTGATTGGACTTTCGCCGCAAGACAAGGATAAGGCTACTTTACAAGCCGGATACCAACAAGGGGCCATATATCAGTATGCACCCAATGTCAATGTGTTGCATTGCCCGGGAGATTTGCGTGCCAATAACAGCCTGTTTAACAATGCCGCTGGAAACAGTTTTGCCTGGGGCAGTTATTCGGGTGCGGGTGGCATGAATGGTTTGATAAACGCGCCCAATACCGCGTTGACCAAGATAACTGCGCTGCTTCATCCCAGTGAGCGGTATATATGGATTGAGGAGAACGATCCGCGCGGGGAAAATAAAAGCTCGTGGGTGATGCAGACACCCGGTCCACCTATCACCTCGTCAACTGGTTTCGAAGATTCGACGGCTTCCTGGCATGGGGCCAACAGCACCTTTAACTGGGCGGATGGCCATGCCGAGAGTCATAAATGGCTAAACGGACCTACCGTTGCTTTTGCCTTGAGCATGAATGGCAACAAGTATTTTCCACCGAACCCACCGCCGACTTTTGCGCAATCTCCCGACGATTTGACTTGGCTGGCCAATGGCTACGCCTCGGTGCAAAACCCCTGACACCGTCTCCCAGTTTTCGCCGCAACCAACCCCCCAAAAACTAATGAAAACGCAACGTTCAATTGACCATCTCTGCCGCCGGCTGCTGGCTGTATTCGGGCTCGCCCTCGTGCCTGTCCTGACTGCGCGGGCGGATTACACAAATACAGTCATCAACGATCATCCCGTAGCATTTTACCCCATCAACGCCACGGTCGATCCCACCAGCACCACGGCTACCGACCTGTCCGGCAATGGTAATAACGGTCAGTATGTCAGCAATGACCCTCAATTTAACTCGGTGCCCGGCCCCACAGCGTACCTTCCTAGTGCGTTCGCTTTTGACGGCGCCAGTTCTTATGTGGACCTCAGCAGCATTGCGAATCCAGGTCTATTGAACTTTGGTGGCACCGTCACCATGGAAGCCTGGGTGCAGCCAGCCAATGCCAGTGAGGCACCAGCGGACATTTTTGCCAAGGGGTACGACAGCAACCAAAATTATAATGAGATGGCACTGCGGGCCAACGGCGGAAATTTTTATGGCGGTTCCTTTAATTTTACCAACGGCAGCGGCAATGTTAGCGGCGGTGTGCAAACGACAAACTGGTCTTACCTGGTAGCTACTTATGATGGCACAAACTGGAACATCTACCAGAATGGACAGCGGGTCAACCAAAGCCTCAGTTCGTGGGGTTCCATCAGTTTTGCGGGCAACTGGAACATCGGTGTCGGCTCGGCGGATGCCGGTCCTTTTGCCAGTAATCCCCGTTGGTTTGCCGGCAATTTGTGTTATGTGGCGCTTTATACCAATGCCCTGACGCCGGCACAGGTATTGAACCACTTTTATTCTGCGGAATTGAATGCGCCCCCGGCAACTTCCATCCCGATCATCACCGCCCAGCCGCAGTCGCAGGCCGGTTTTATCAATGGCTCGATCTCATTCTCGGTCAGTGCGGTCAGCGCCCTGGCGACAACCAACCAGTGGTACAAGAATGGTTCGCCGATTCTCAATCAGACGAATACCACGCTGACGCTGAACAGCCGCCAATTGAGCGATGCGGCAAATTACACGGTAAGAGTGGGTAGTGCCAACGGCATCACGAATAGCGTTGTGGCAGCACTGACTGTATCCAGCGGGAACAATTTGAAATGGAATGATGGCGGCACGAGCGGAGCATGGGACACTGCCACGACGGCCAACTGGCTCAATACCGGCACCAGCGCGCAAACCACCTTTAACCCGGGCGATGCCGTGCTGTTCGACGATACGCCGGGTGTTTCCACGAGCATCAGTGTCAACGACAACGTTTCACCAAGTGTTATTACGGTCAAATCCAGCACCAACGCTTATACGATCGGTGGCCAGGCCATCGCTGGTTCCGCTGCCTTGGTCAAGCTGGGATCGAGCACGCTGACCTTTGTCACTCCAGGCAATTTCACCGGTCCGGTCACGGTTGGCGGCGGTGTGCTTTATGCGGGTAATAACTGTCTTAGAAGCGCTGGTGCCGTGGTGGTGAGCAACAATGCATCGCTGGATGTCGGCGGCGGTTCATTTAATTCCGGCGAGCAGCTCACGATTGCCGGTAGTGGTACGACAGGCCAGGGGGCTCTCATCAACAGCTATCCAGATGGTCCGGGTGAAAATTTCAACGCCACGCTGGCGGGAGACACCGTCTTCGGCGGCACTCAGCGCTGGGATTGGATCGGTGGCTCGGTCACCGGCGCCCACAAGCTATCTGTGAGTTGGAGTGACACAAACGGTTATGGTGAATGGAACTCGATCTCGATCAACAACAGCGTGGGTGATATCGCGCTGACCACCGGCAAGCTCGGTCTCAAGAGCATCGGTTCGGCCTTCGGCAATCCGGCAGCCAATTTTACCGTCAACACGAACTGTGAACTGGACGTCTGGACGGGTGATGGCGGCTATGCCAAGAACTGGCATGTCTATGGCGGCGCCAAACTTCAATTCGTGGCGGGCAACCAAAATTTCCCCGGAAATACAATCTTTGAAGATGGCAGCCAGTTCACAATCTATGGCGGCAGCGGCAACCAGCTTCTCAGTGGCACCATGGTTTTGAACGGGAACGTACATTTTGTGCTGGGTGACGCCAACAATTATGTCCCCAATGTCATTAGCGGCAGTGGTGGTTTTGTCTGGGATGCTTATAATCATCTGCTGGTGTTCTCGGCAGCCAACACCTATAGCGGTCCAACGGTGATCGGTGGCGGTTTGACGCTCGCCTTGACCAACTCCGGTTCCATTTCACATAGCTCGACGATCTTCTTCGGTGGTGGATCGCCGGGGAACATCTCGCTGGATGTGAGCGGTCGCACGGACAATACTTTGACCCTTGCCAACGGCCAGACGCTGGGTGGCATCGGCACTGTCAATGGCAAGCTGGTTGTTTCGTCCGGTGCGTTCATTGCTCCAGGTGGCACAAATATCATCCTGGGCATGACGGAAGGTTCCAGTGTTACTGGCACGTTGTCGGCCAGCAATGATGTGACCCTGGCCGGTAATACGGTCATGAAGGTGA
>Ga0206902_10265_pt1 | contig 11669 bp, 13 predicted proteins | sample Alteio_BWOrgHeat_44_FD_153242 | JGI IMG/M metagenome (GOLD analysis project Ga0206902, IMG submission 153242) | Enriched cells from forest soil in Barre Woods Harvard Forest LTER site, Petersham, Massachusetts, United States -... | ecosystem: Environmental > Terrestrial > Soil > Temperate forest >... | reverse complement strand
ACAACCCGCACCGAACAAGTCTGTTCACAAAACCCTCCTCAAGTTCCTTATTGCTTCTTTTCCCCAGACGACACCCGTCGCTTCCCCTTGACCAATACATCCGCAGAATCCGGCGACCCATTCCAGAATTCCAGCCGCACTCGTCCGTCCGGTAGCATATTTACTCTCGCAGGAATCGCGCTGGCCGATACATACCATCCGGTCGGCAGCACCACCGCATTCCGCGGGCGCCCCAGGCTCCTGTCAAACACCAGTTCCTCCTGCTCCATCCGGTAACTTCCGACCGCGGTGTACGTCTCCCAAATCCGCAGCCGGATCGACTTCCCCTTCGTCACCGGCGTAAACCGGACCACCACCACCTGGGCCGCGGGCGCCACCGCTTCTCCCGCATCGATCTTCGCCGCGGCCAACTGCTCGCCACTCATGATTTGCGTCTCTAGTTGTTCTCCGGTGTCCAGCACATACGCGGACGGGTCGGAAACCGTGCTGCCCGCACGCACCACATTCAAGTACTTGTCGACGCCCGGCCGCGACTCCGTGTAATCGTGATACAGACGGAAGGCATGACTCTCGGGCTCCTTCAGAAAATAGACGATGTCGCGATCTTGATGCGCACGTTCCGAGAGCCGCTCCTTCTCCGTCTCTCCCTTGAATGGCGCCTCCCAACTGACCGCGGCCGTCAGAGGTCGAGGCACCGCTGTCGCACCGGTCTGCGCGCCCAACTTCGCGCGCACCATGAGTTGCGCCTCTCCCGCGCTTGCATTCAGAAAACTTATTGCGATCCGTCCATCTTTCTCGGTCAGGATTTGTGAGGCCACGCTGCAGCCAATCACTTCATACCCGGCGGGCAATACAACGCTGTTTCTCTTTATTCCCAGCGAACGGTTGAACACGATCGCATCCCCGTCCCGGTAATAGCTTTTCGCATCCTTATACGTCTTCAGAATGATCAGCCGTCCCTGCCCATCGTTTGGCACCGGACGGGCCAGATGCACCTTGATGTAATTGGTCTCCGAATCGGCCTCCACCATCAGAGGGTCCTTCCGCGCCTCGTTGCCACTCACAATTTCAAATTGCAGCGAGTCTCCAGTCATCGCGTCGTAGACGGCCTCGTCGGTAGCTATGCTGCCCTTTCGTATCGGGTTGTAATAATACTTTGCCCCTGCGGTCGTCGCCGTAACCTCGTAGCGAATCCTAAAACTTGTGGTCTCAGGTGACAGCAATTCGTACCTGGTGTACTCATCGGCTTCCGTCTGGCGCGCTGCACCAGACTCTGTGCTCGGCACATTAGCCTGGCCCCCGCGCAAAACCGCGCTCGAAAAGAGCAGCACCCCACTCGCACAAGCCGCAATCCATTTCCTCACGACGTCTCCTCGCCACACAAATACAGCGCCCGCATCATCCCCGACTCGGTCTATGGAGTAAATACCCAAACACGCGCCCTATTTTCCGCTTAAAATCTTGGACGAGAGTCCCATGCAGCCGAATTTCTGCATCCGTCCTGCGGTCCCATCCGACATTCCCGTTCTCCGCGCGCTGATCGAAGCGTCCGTCCGCCAGCTTCAGGCCGACGATTACACGTCTTCGCAAAGAGAGAGTGCGCTCGCCACCGTCTTCGGCGTCGATACCCAGCTCGTTGCCGACGGCACCTATTTGGTTGTGGAGTGTTGCCCTGCAGAACCGCTAGCGTCCTCGGTCGTAGTCGCCTGTGGCGGCTGGAGTAAACGCAAAACTCTCTACGGCGCCGACCAGTGGACGGATCGCCACGACGACCTTCTTGATCCTCAGCGCGACGCCGCCAAAATTCGCGCCTTCTTTATCCACCCGGACTGGGCGCGCCGCGGCATCGGCACTCTCCTGCTGCAAGCCTGCGAAGATGCCGCAAAGTCCGCGGGCTTCTCGCGTTTTGAGATGGGGGCAACCCTCACAGGCGCGAAGCTCTTCCGAGCCCGCGGCTATGTGCCGGTCAGGAACCTGGAAGTTCCTCTACGCAACGGCGAATCCTTGCGGATCATTCAAATGGAAAAAGTGACGTAGGCGGTAGCTCGCCGGAGAAACAGGTGGGTAAATTGTCGACTGAGAGTGCCGTGACGCTGGTTTGCGTCACGTTCCTACTTGCTTCTTTCGCACCAGCGAAGGCCGATGCTTGGCGTGCTCGTTCATGCGCTTCATGTACCGGTCAAGGACCACCTGAGCAATCTTATGCGTGAAAAACGTCTTGTTGGATCGCACCGCGTGCACCGCGGCGATCAGGTCGCGCATCGCATCGGATTTCAGGACGTAGCCCTGCGCCCCGGAATCGAGTACCTGCTGGATCACGTCCTCGGAATCGTGCACCGACAAGATCAATATCTTCGTGCGGCAGCCACGCCGGAGGATCTCTCGCGCTGCATCCAGCCCATTCATGCTCGGCATGCTGATATCCAGCAAGGCAATGTCCGGCTCCAGCAAGAAAACCTTGTCGACCGCGTCTTTGCCGTCAGCCGCTTCCCCCACCACGGACCATCCGAACTGCGATTCCAGCAGGTTTCGCAACCCAAAGCGCACAATTTCATGGTCATCAGCCAAAAAAAGGCGTAGCGGAACCATCGCTCACCTCACAAACTATCTCCCTAGGCTCGAAAGCCCGCTCCGGGCTATACGAACTCTCCTTCACACCGGCACTACGAAATCAGTAGCATACCGCGCCCTCGGTGACTATCAGGCGTTTACTGCATCCGTTCGCCTATCGACAAGCCGGGTTGTCCAGAAACGCATTTCGCCTCGCCTCAACAGTCGTACTAAAGGGGTACTAAAAAAAGAGGAAGCTTGCGCTTCCTCTTCGCCATCATTGGCATCTTGCGCCCGAGTTACTCCACTCCGCCGGCTCCTCGCTTCATCGTGCGGTCTGGCGTCGACGTATTCACGGACGCTTCGCTGGTTGAGGAAATGTCCTCCGCACTGGTGCTTTGCAGGATCTGCTTTGCACGCTTCACTTCATCGGAACTCGCGCAATGCACGGACAGCAGGATCCCGCCCGTCTGGATCCGCCCCTCATATCGCTTTGCCTCATATTCCGGAATTCCCATTCCTACGAGCGCCCCGGTAATGCCGCCAATCGCGCCGCCCACTCCCAGCCCCGCCAACGTGGCCATGATCGGGCCCGCTGCAATCAGGGGTCCCACACCCGGAATTGCTAACGCGCCAATTCCGGCCAGCAGCCCCAGCGTACCGCCCAGCAACGCGCCGGTGGTTCCGCCAGCCGTCGCTCCTTCCGGAGCTTTCGTTGCTTTTTCCGTCCCAATCGCGTGCTTCCCCAGATTTTCCGGCAATAAAACGGAAATGTCTGACGACGAGAACCCCGCGTTCACGATGGCGTCGGCACCGCGCTCCGCGGCTTCGCGACTCGGATAGATTCCAAATACTGCGGTCTTCTTCTCTGCCATTTTATTTCTCCTTGTGACTTCTCTCTTTTAGGTTTAGAAACCTAGTACTTAGGCGGCGCCACTTCCAACTCATCGGTCACGTTCCCGGTACCCGCGATTTCCGTGGCTTTCGCGGCGATTGCATTTTTTTCATCTTCCGAGCGAACGGGGCCCTTCAGCGTCACCTTCCCGTCTTGCGCCAAGATTTTGACATTGTGGGCGTACGTGGAAAGCGATTTGTCTTCCATTATGGAAGCGCGAATCCGCCTGGCCAGGTCGCGGTCGGTTGGATTCATCTTTTGCCGGTCCGCTGTTGGCGAATTCTTGTCGCGATCTCTCTTGTTCGTTCTGGTATTGTCGGGCTGCTGGGTATTGTCCTGTCGTGGTAGTGGAACCGCCATCAACGCGACGCCCAACAAAGCCGCCGCACCACTGAATAGAAAGCCCTTGACCATTCTTGATGCAAAACTCATCCCATCACCTCCTGCAAGGCGCAATTGACTGCTTTCCTATCGTTACGAGTATTTTGGGATGAGATTCAAGTGGGGTAGGACTACGGAGAAGGAGCCTTTACCCATCCCGCTGGGCGACCTAGGAGCAACGTTAGTCCCGACGCTTCAAACAAGCCATCCGGTCGAGAATGTACTATTACTAGCGTCCGGCTGTAGACACCATTAGTGCCTGGCGGCATTTAATGCTTTACAATTTTCTCTTTGCTCGCCGTGCAGCAAGTGCTGGCCGCTTCAGCGCTCTTTTCCTCAGCGGCTTGACGCGTTTCTTTACACTTGTAGTGGCTCGCTTGGCGGCCTTAGTAGCGCGCTTAGCTACGCGCCGCATCTCCGGCTTTGCCTCGGCAACCTTCTCTGTAAAAGCCCTCTGCACCGCCCCGGCTTTCGCCGCAATCGTACCCAGCGTTGACCCAATGGATTCCGCTACGCTTGTGAGAATTGGCTCGCTTCTCGATGCTTTATGGCTGTCCACAGAAACACTCCTTTACCAACAAAAGTCTTTTCGCGATCGCGCCGGCAAAACCTCTCCGAGTCGCCCGTACTTCTAAACCGGTCGCCGCCCCTGGATCACGCGGATCAAAATAACAATGATCGCCAGCACCAGCAGGATATGGACGAACCCACCGAGCGTGTAGGAGCTGACCATACCCAAAAGCCACAAAATAATCAGGATTACCGCAACCGTCCAAAGCAAGTCCATGTCTTACTCTCCTCTTCGTGCTGGTTCTCTTGACCTAGCCCCAGGCCCATAACTCGAATACTAGGAATTTCGCGCTTCTCGATAAGCTCCCTGGCCCGCTTCCACCGCGTCGTTCACGAATTCTTTCGCGCCATCGGCCGCTTTTTGCGCCTTCCGCACCACTCGCTTTCCTTGTTCAACGGCTCCATCGATCCCTTCCTGCGCTTTCTCGCGCAGTAATGTCCTGGTCTCCTCGCCTGATTGGGGCGCCAGCAGTAGTCCCAGAATTGCGCCTACTCCGATCCCTAACGCGAATGCCGCCGTAATTTGCGGCCAATTTTTGCGCATCCTCACTTGGTCCTCCAGCTCGTTCCGTCATCGCGGCCGAGCACAAATCCCGGCTCGTCATCCAGCGCCTCAAACCCACGGCGCCACCAATCACGCAGCCTATCCCCGGACCCTGCTACGCAACCATCCGGTAAACGGCGTAGAGCCTGCTCGCATCTTCTTGTACTCCGCACCGAAATTCTCCGACCACACACGCGCGCCGTCCCTAATTCGTTCTTGTTTCCACGCTATATCGTCGAATCACCCCATAACATTCACAAGCGGCTCTTTCCAGTTCAGTCCGATTCAAAATCTTCACTGACCCGCGGCTGTATTCGATAATTCCGCCCTTTTGCAGAATCCCGGCCGCCAGGCTCACGCTCGGCCTGTCCGTCCCCAGCATCGTCGCGAGGAAATCGTGTGTGATCGGCAGCAGCTCCAAACTGAGCCGGTCCTGCGCCATCAACAGCCACCGTGCCAGCCGTTTCTCAATTTCATGGAGACGGTTACACGCCGCCGTCTGCGCCACCTGCAGGCCCAAGACGACCGAGAAACGCTGCAATTTGTGGTGCAGTTCCGGCGCCGTCGTAAGCAACTCCCGCAGGGTTGTCGCGGGAATGCGCAGCCCGTCTCCGGCGATTTGCACCACCTCGCGCAGCGGACTTCGGCTCAGCCCGGCAATGGCCGGAATCCCCACCAGTCCCTCTTTTCCGACGATCCCTGCCTCCACCGTCTTTCCGTCCGCCAACACCACAACCAAAGAGAGCAAACCGTCATTGGGAAAGTACGCGTACTGCAACACCTCATGCGCTTCGTGAAGGACGCGGTGTGACTCAAGTTCCATCGATTCCAGATGCGGCCGAATTGCCCGGAACTCGTCATCCGGAATAGCGAGCAGAATCTTATTTCCTACACGCCTGTTCAATGCGTCTCTGCGCTCTTCGCGAGGGAAGAACTGTATCTGATGTGCCACAAGAAACCCTCTTGATAGGATTCTCGGTCGAGCGCAAAAGTTGGCGAGGCGGGCCAACCATTTTCGCACCCTGTTAGCTCATTGCCTGCGTCGCGACTTTCGCCACAATCTCCTGGCTTCTCTGGTCGAATACAAAGTATTCACCTGGTGCCGCGCCAGCCAGATACGCGATGCGCTCCTCCGCCACTCTGAGGTCGCTGACCGCTTCGATCCATACGAAGCTTCCGTCGCTTTGCCTTCTTAGGATGTCCAAGTGGGGTGCTCGCATGAGCCTCCTCTTCGCGATGCCTGACGCCGCACGGAAACTGCATGTACGCTTCCAATTTTCACTTCCCATTGAAATGTTACGGTTAGCAAGCGCGCTCAGGCGCTTTCTACGTGGTGCTCGGGCAAACTCTGTAGAGCGGAAATTCTAGGCTCTCATCGCAATCGCTGTAGTTTTTACCTGTACCATCGATCCCGTATGAGCACCCAAACGGGAGGGTTTTGCGTCCATTCGCAAATGGGAGGTACGTGCTCGAGAGAATTCGGAATCCCGCACAAGTTCGCTTTCTGGACGAATCCTGACGCCCAGTGCTAACATTGGTTGAGGAGTGCAACTCGGTGGGGCCGTGGCGCAGTTGGGAGCGCGCCTCGATGGCATCGAGGAGGTCGTGGGTTCGAATCCCATCGGCTCCACCAAATTTTCTGATTCCGTCCGTCTAGTCGGCCGCCGCGCTTTATTTCGGGCTTCTTTTCCTCTCTGTGTTCTCTGCTCCCTCTGTGGTGAAACCTGTCCCGGCAGTCCGTAAATGCGCCAGAAACGCCCGCTGCAGCCGCGTAAGGGACCTTCCCCGCAGCACCACGGCGCCGATCGTTCGCGATGCCTCCGCATCCTCAATTCGTACAAATCGGCAACCCGCTCTTTTCTCCACCGCCATCTCCGGAACGATGGATACTCCCATCCCTGCGCCAACCATGCTCAATATGCTGCTGAACTGCCCGCTCTCGAACACAATTTGCGGGTGCACCCGCGCCCGGTCGCAAGCCGCGACCGCCGTGTCGCGAAAACAGTGACCATCGCGCAGCAATAGAAAAGCCTCGGCTCGAAGCTCCTTCAGCGAAACCGAAGCTCTTTTCGCATACGCATGCTTTTTCGGCAGCGCTGCAAACAAATGTTCGGTAAGCAGTGGAAACGTCTCGAACTCGTGTCCGCGAATAGGCAATGCCAGAATCGCCACGTCTACCACGCTAGCTCGCAACCGCTCCAGCAACACCGGGGTGATCTCTTCTACAACGGTCACCCGCGCCTGCGGAAATCGCCGCGACAAAAATGTCAGTTGCACCGGCAACAAATAAGGCGCGATTGTCGGAATCACTCCAACGCAAATCGCCCCTCCCACCGAGTCCTTGCGCTCCACCACATCCCCGCGCGCCGCCTCCAACTCCCGCAGTACCGCTCGCGCTCTCGGCAAAAAAGTTTTGCCCACCTCCGTCAGTCGTACGGAACGTCCCAGCCGGTCAAACAGCCTCGCCCCCAACTCATCCTCCAACTTGAGTATTTGCTGCGACAAGGATGGTTGCGAAACGTGCGACTGCTCCGCCGCCCGGCTGAACGACGCGCTCTCCGCCACCGCGCAAAAATATCGAAGTTGATGCAATTCCATGCGTTTCCCACCTATAGGCAATGCCTATCTTTCGTATCCAATCTATATATTGGCAGTATACCGCGCGGGGGGTCTACAGTATTAGCCCGCAGTGCTGAGGAGGATCAATGCCTGACGAAAAAAAGAAGATCATGACCACCGACGCTGGCCGCCCGGTTGGCGACAACCAGAATTCCCTGACGGTTGGCCCCCGCGGCCCCGTCGTTTTCGAAGACTTCCTGCTTTTCGAAAAAATGGCCCACTTCAATCGTGAGCGCATTCCCGAGCGCGTAGTCCACGCCAAAGGCTCCGGCGCCCACGGCTACTTCGTCTGCACCAACCCCGACATGCCCAAGTTCACCACCGCAAAACTCTTCAACTCCGTCGGCAAGAAAACTCCCACCTTCATCCGCTTCTCCACCGTGGGCGGCGAAAAAGGCTCCGCCGACACCGAGCGCGACCCCCGCGGCTTCGCTCTCAAGTTCTACACCGAAGAAGGCAACTGGGATATGACCGGCAACAACACGCCCGTCTTCTTCATCCGTGACCCGCTAAAATTCGGCGATTTCATCCACACGCAGAAACGCGACCCCGAAACCAACCTCAAATCGCCCACCATGATGTGGGATTTCTGGTCGCTCTCCCCCGAATCCCTCCATCAAGTCACCATTCTCTTCTCCGACCGCGGCACTCCCCACGGTTACCGCCACATGGACGGGTTTAGCAGCCACACCTATAGCCTCGTCAACGACAAGAACGAACTCTTCTATGTGAAATGGCATTTCAAAACCAAGCAAGGCATCAAGAATTTCACGCGCGAATCCGCCGACGAAATGCGCGGCCAGGATCCCGATTACGCGCAGCGCGATCTATTCAACGCCATCAAGGAAGGCAACTTCCCCAAGTGGCGCGTCTCCGTGCAAATCATGCCGGAAAAACAAGCCGAGACCTATCACCTCAATCCATTCGATCTCACTAAAGTCTGGCCGCACAAAGATTATCCGCTCATCGAAGTCGGCGAACTCGTTCTCGACCGCAATCCGGACAACTATTTCGCCGAAGTCGAGCAGGCCGCCTTCGAGCCGCGCAATATTGTTCCCGGCATGGGCTTCTCGCCAGACAAAATGTTGCAAGCGCGCCTGATTTCCTATCCCGACGCGCACCGCTATCGGCTCGGGGTGAACTACGACGGCTTGCCCATCAACAAGCCGCAATGCCCGGTGCACACCTACAATCGCGACGGCGCCATGCGCTTTGACGGCAATCACGGCGCGCAACCCAACTACGAACCCAACAGCTTCGGCGGCCCGCAACAAGATGCGAAGTATCGCGAACGTCCCAAAGAAGTCGCCGGCACCGTCGACCGCCACAATCATCGGCTCGACAGCGATTACTACAGCCAACCCGGTAATCTCTTCCGCCTGATGGCCGCCGACGCCAAAGAGCGCTTGATCGGCAACATTGTGGCCAGCCTGGGCAACGCCCCGCGCCGCATTCAGGAGCTGCAAATCCAGCACTTCTACAAAGCCGATCCAGCCTACGGAGGCGGAGTAGCCAAAGGCCTAGGCCTAAAGATCGACGAAATCGTAAACCAAAAGCGGGAAACCGCAGCCACCGCCGCCGACTAACCGGTGGCACAGCCACTCTTGGCTGTGCGCCGTTCATCCCCGGAGGGGCGCAGCATGCTGCGCCCCTTCTCGACGCGATGTAATCCACTCGCCCTGCCCTATCTTTATCCTTCTACTATCCTGTCTTTTTCTGGTCTGACCTCTGCGCCCTCTGTGCCTCTGCCTTACATTTTCTCTTTAGCACCTTCTGATCTCCGGCCGCTAGCCGCGCTCCCGCTTTTCTGTAAAATAAACTCTCTATGCCCAAACTCACCTTCCTCGGCGCCGCAGGCACCGTTACCGGATCCAAATATTTAGTCGAAGCCGCCAACAAACGTCTGCTACTCGATTGCGGCATCTTCCAAGGCACTCCCGAACTGACCGACCGCAACTACAAACCACTTCCCACCGATCCCAAAATCTTCGACTACGTCGTCCTGACCCACGCTCATCTCGACCACACCGGCCTGCTCCCGCGCCTCGTCAAAGACGGCTACCGCGGCCCAATCTTCGCTAACCCCGCCACCATCGAGTTAGCCACGCTGCTTCTGAAGGATTCCGCCCACCTGCAACAAGAAGACTCGCTGCAAGCACAAAAACATCCGCACAACAGCCATTCCAATTCTGAACCGCTCTACGCTCCCGAGGACGTCGATCCCGTTTTGCGCGCCATGAAACCCATGCCTCGCACCGGCGGCTTCGATATCAGCCCCGAATTTCACGTCGACTCCTACGACGCCGGCCACATCCTCGGCTCCTCCAGCCTCGTGCTGACAATCACGGAAAATGGCAAGAAGACGATCGTCATTTTCTCCGGTGATATCGGCCGCTACGACCAGCCCATCCTCAACGACCCCGTCACACCTCCCGCAAACGCCGATGTCCTCCTCTGCGAATCCACCTACGGCGACCGCGATCACGAAACAGGCGATCCCGCCGAGCTCCTCGCCGCCATCGTCAATCGTGTAGCCAAGCGTGGCGGCGTTATCGTCATTCCCGCCTTCGCCATCGGCCGCACGCAAACCTTTATGTATTACCTGCGCCAACTCGAAGACCAACAGCGCATCCCGCGCCTGCCCGTCTACATCGACAGCCCCATGGCCCTCAGCGCCACCGATCTCTATCTGAAACACACCGAAGATCATGACCTCGATTACACCCGCGAAGATGCCGGCGGCAAAGGGGATCCGCTCGACGTCCATCAATTTCATCTCACCCGCACCGCCGACGAATCCATGCAAATCAACAATGTGAAAACGCCATGCATCATCGTTTCCGCCAGCGGCATGGTCACCGGCGGCCGCGTGATGCACCATTTAGCCCAGCGTCTCCCCGACGCGCGCAACGCCGTCATCCTAGCCGGCTTTCAAGCCCAAGGCACACGCGGTCGCGCTCTACAAGAAGGCGCGAAGACCATCCGTCTCTTCGGCCAAGATGTCGCGGTCAACGCGGAAATCGTCCAGCTCGGCCAATTCTCCGCCCACGCCGGAAAAAGCGAACTCCTTCGCTGGCTAACCGCGCTTCCCGCGCCACCCAAACAAACCTATCTGACCCACGGCGAACCCTCCGCCGCACAATCCCTCCAATCCTCCATCCAAGAAAAATTCCACTGGAAAGCGTCGGTAGCCCGCTACCTGGACACCGTCGACCTCGCTTCAGCGTTGTAGGGGCTGCGCTTCCAGCGCGACCCAGCGAGTGAGCTAATCTCTTTCTGTATTACCGTGGCCCATACAGTCCCTAGTTGTCATCCTCAGTGACATCCGATAAGGATGCCCTAAGGACCGCGCGAACCCTCCACCCGCGTCAAAATCCCGTGACCAACAGTCGAAATTTCTTTGGTTTCCCAGGAAACTAATTCCCTCCTCACCTCGTCTATACCAGCAAGACCACTCGCGGGGTAGGGGGCTAACCACCACAGGGCAACCGACCGTCAGTTCCCTACCCCAAACTCTTTCCCTTGCATCTACAATGACTTACGGTGCGATACACCGAACGAAATATCGGCAAAACGGGGGGATGCGTCGGCCGCAAGAGGGCGAGGCTAATTGCTCTGCGGGAAAAACTTCGCTACAAGGTCGTGAAGCGCTAACATCGGAACATCGCGAAACTGCACGTAAATGACTTCGTCCCAATAGACCGCGCTGCGCGTCGGCATAAGATGCGTGCGCCATTGATATACCAACCCTAAATTCCAGATAACAAAAGCCAGAATTACCGGCGCGACGCGGAGCAAAGCGCGTCGGTAATCACGCCAAAAAAATCGCTCCGCGAATGCCAGCGTGCACGCCAATCCCAAAACAAACAGCGGCGTCAACGAAACAAAATAGCGATTGCCGAAGCCGAATACACTGCTCCACCCAGGATAAGAGGATACTAGCCAATAAAACGCTAGTGCCGCAGAAAGACAGATGATTCCGACGGTTCGATCCAGGCGATACAGATAAAACAGGCCCACAAATGCCAGCAGCACTATGGGAGTAAACACAAGGAGACCGTGCGTCCCCGAAAACAAAACCTTCCCAAATACCGGCGTACCCCAGTTCCA
>Ga0206902_10262_pt1 | contig 11728 bp, 4 predicted proteins | sample Alteio_BWOrgHeat_44_FD_153242 | JGI IMG/M metagenome (GOLD analysis project Ga0206902, IMG submission 153242) | Enriched cells from forest soil in Barre Woods Harvard Forest LTER site, Petersham, Massachusetts, United States -... | ecosystem: Environmental > Terrestrial > Soil > Temperate forest >... | reverse complement strand
AGCACCGGCCGGGCCATGATATTGATGGCATTGGCCAGCCCGATATTTCCGAAGCTGTCCGCCGCCTTCAACACGAGATTCGTGGCCGGTTGTGAAACGGTGAGATTGCCGGTCCACACACCCTTGACGAAACTTGCCGAGACCGGCGGGTTGACGGGTATTCCGCTCGTGGAAGTCAAGGTCACCGTGCCGGTAAAGTTGGTGACCACGTTGTTCGACACATCCTGTGCCTGGATGACCGCACTGAAAGGCACGTTCACAAATCTTGGCGACAACAGATTGCTCCAGTGGAAGTGATCCTGCGCGTAAACGACCAGGGTGTTCGAGCTGATGGCCGTGCCAACGGGATTCGTCGCCATGAAGAAATAAACACCGGCACTGGCCAGTTGCACGTTGGTCAGGGTGAGCGTTTGATTCGTCGCGCCGGCGATGGGGTTGTTCGTTGCCGTGACGCACCATTGGAAGCCCAGGGGCTTTGAACCGGAGGCGTTGGCCGTGAAATTCACTGTCGTCCCGACCTTCACCGCCTGGTTGGATGGCGACAAGGTGATGACCGGCGGCACGGGACACTTGCCAGTGACGCCACCATTATAAATGGATTGAATCTCAGCCGCCGAAAGCGCGCGATTGTAGATGGAAACTTCATCCATCGCGCCCACGAAAGCGCTGTCGGTCTGGGAATTCGCCCCCAGTTCCAGCGGCTCGGTGTTCTGGGTGATGGCGCCGGTCGCCGCTGCAGAGGCATCCAACGCCCCATCCACATAGATATACTTATTGGTGCCATTATAAACGGCGGCAATATGATGCCACTGGCCGTCATTGACGTTCTTGCTGCCGCGCAGATCCACCTGGCTCGGACCAGTGGTGTCAAAAGCAACCGTATTGCCGCCCGTGGAGCCCATGATGCGCCAGGAGGTGTTGCCCTTGGTGACCATCCACATCCAGTTCGGATTGGAACCCGCAGTGTAAGATTGCATCCAGAACTCGACTGTGATGTTGGTGGTGAACACATCCAACGAGGATGAATCGGGGATCGAAACCGCGCCCGAGCCATTGAGTTGGAAACCCAGGCCGGCTTCGCCATTGGTGTACGTTGCGCCGCCAGTCAATGTCCCGTTATTGTTGCCGATATTGTCGGTGGCATTGCCTTCGCCTGCCCACCAACTGACGATTCCCGTGGGTACCGGTGCGCATGGCGGTGGCGGAACCACGGTCAGCACGACGGTCGAGTTGGTCGCGCCATAGGCATTGGTGACCACCACGGAATAATTGCCAGTCTGGCTGAGTTGCAGGTTGGTCAACATCAGAGTGCTATTGGTAGCCCCGGTAATGGGATGCGTGCTGTTGTAATACCATTGATAGCCCAATGTAGGTGGGCCGACCGCAAAGGACGCAAAGGTGACGCTGCCGCCGGTCAGCACGGTCTGGTTGGTTGGTTGCGAAACAAAGAACGGCGGATTTTGGTCCAGACATTTGCCTTGGGCGCCCTCATTGTAAATGAGCAGGATATCGGACGGCGACAATGCGCGGTTATAAATGGAGACCTCATCAATCGCCCCCTGGAAAGCGCTGCCCGCCTCGGAATTCGCCGCCAGTTCCACCGGCTGGCTGTTTTGCACGATGGCGCCAGTCGCCGGTGCAGTGGCATCCAGCGCGCCGTCCACATAGAGGTACTTGTTGGCGCCGTCATAAACGGCGGCGATATGATGCCACTGGCCGTCATTGACATTCTTGTTGCCGGTCAAATCCACCTGGCTCGGACCGGTGGTATCAAAACTCACCGTGTTGCCGAAGGTGGTGCCCATGATACGCCAGGACGTGTTGCCCTTGGTGACCAGCCACATCCAGTCCGGATTGGAGCCCGTGTTATAAGACTGCATCCAGAACTCGACCGTGATGTTGGTTGTGAATATATCCAGCGAAGGTGAATCAGGGATGGTGACGTCTACATTGCCATCGAATGAGAAAGCCGAACCCACTTCACCGCTGGTGAAAGTAGCATCGCCCTCCAGAGTTCCGGTGTTATTGCCCGCTACGTCCTGGACATTGCCTTCACCGGGCCACCAACTGACCAGGCCGCTGCTGATCGGGGCGCAGGGAGGTGTGGGGAGCACTGTCAGGGTCGCGATTGCGCTGTTGGTGACGCCGTAGGCATTGCTTATTTGGACAAAATAATTGCCACTGTTGGCCGTTTGCAGACCGGTCAATGTCAGATTGGTGCCATTGGCGCCACCTATGGGATTGCTCAAATCATTTATATACCATTGATAGTTCAGTGGCCGGCTGCCAATGGCAGTGACACTGAAGGTCACGTTTAAGCCTGCATAGGTTGTTTGCGTGGCGGGCTGAGTAGTAACGACCGGCGGATTTTGGATCGGGCATTTGCCCTCGGCGCCCACGGCGTAGATAAGCTGGATCTCGGCTGCCGACAGGGCGCGATTGTAGATCGAAACTTCGTCCATCGCCCCTTGGAAAGCACTGCCCGTCTCGGAATTTGCGCCCAATTCCACCGGCTGGCTGTTTTGCACGAGGGCGCCAGTAGCCGGTGCGGAGGCATCCAGCGCGCCATCCACGTAGATGTATTTGTTGGTGCCATCGTAAACGGCGGCAATATGATGCCACTGACCGTCATTGACATTCTTGTTGCCGGTCAGATCCACCTGGCTTGGACCGGTAGTGTCGAAACTCACCGTGTTGCCACTAGTGGTGCCCATGACACGCCAGGAACTGTTGCCCTTGGTCACCAGCCACATCCAGCCAGGGTTGGAGCCTGAAATAGCCGACTGCATCCAGAACTCGACCGTGATGTTGGTCGTGAACACGTCCAACGAGGGCGAATCAGGGATGGTGACGTTCGCATTGCCATCGAACGAGAAGGCCGAACCCACTTCACCGCCGGTGAAGGTGGCGTCGCCCTCCAGGGTTCCGTCATTATAATTGCTCACCGTATCCTGGGCATTGCCTTCACCAGGCCACCAGCTGACCAGACCAGTAGTGACCGAAGCGCAAGCTGGCAGAGGCAGTACCTCCAACTTCGCGATTGCGCTATTGGTAATGCCGTACGCATTGCTTATCTGGACAAAGTAATTGCCGCTATTGGCCAGTTGCAAACCGGTCAATGTCAGGTTGGTGCCATTGGCGCCATTTATGGGGTCGCTCAGATCGTTGAAATACCACTGATAGTTCAAGGGCTGGGTGCCATTGACGGTGACACTGAAGGTCACATTCTGGCCCGTATAGTTTGTCTGGCCGGCCGGTTGAGCGACGATGACCGGCGGACTGAGGAAGGGATTTATATTTTGGTAGATGGAAATATTGCCGTTGCTGAAATTGTCGAAAATGATGTCAGGCCTGCCATCGCCATCCAGATCCCCGACAGCGACGCTATAGACATTCACGCCGGATGAAAAGACCACGGGCGAAGCCAGGGAATTGCCGTCAATGGTGCCGGGTGTGCTTGTGTTCGGGAACACATCCATCTGGCTGGAGATCTGCAGCCCGGCGATCACCTCAGGTTTGCCATCTCCATCCAGGTCGGCGATGGCCACGCTATTGACCCAGCCGCCGGCGGCAAAGTCCACGTGCGGCGCAAAAGAACTGGTGGTGATGCTCCCCGGCACGCTGGTATTGCGAAACACCGATACGGACACTCCATTTGGCTGGGAACCGACGACTACGTCCGGCAAACCATCACCGTCCAGATCGCCGATCGCCAGGCAATAACTGTTGGGCAGGCCAGCAAAATCAATGTGGTCGGCAAAAGCGATGTTTCCCGGTGTGCTGATATTTCGCACGACTGACATGCCCGGGTTGAGGCTGCCGTTGTTGGCGGTCACCGCATCGGGCAGACCATCTCCGTCCATGTCCGCCAGGGCCACGGCCTGCGGATTGGAACCGGTGCTAAAATTGACCGCCTGGGCGAACGAATTACTGGTGATGAGACCCGCAATACTGGTATTACGAAGTACGGAGATGGTGTTGTCAGTCCAGTTGGCGGTGACGATTTCGGGTTTGCCGTCTCCATCGAGGTCCCGGATGGCCACACCCCGCGGGCCGTTGCCCACCACGAAGTTTATTCTGGGTCCGAAGGAATTGGCGGTGATAGTTCCCGGTGTACACAGATTCTTGATCACCGCGACCAGGTTTGAGGTCTGATCGAGGAACACCAGGTCCAGTTTGCCGTCGCCGGTCAGATCACCGGTGGTCATGATGTTATCGCCGCCGCTAAAAAAAGGCACGATCACCGGCGCGGCAAATGAGCCAGCGTTCAAAGTACCATTCGTGCTGATGTTGCGGTAAATGTACATGGAATGGTTGCCGATATTATTCACCGCGAGATCAGGTTTCCCATCCCCGTCCAGGTCGGCGACGACCGTGCAAAACGGACCATTGCCCGTCGGAACGCTGATTTGTGGTCCCAGGGACGAACTGGCAAAGGGAGATTGGCTCGAGAAAGTTGGCAGGAAAGAAGCGCCAGAGAAGGCTGTCAGATTTTGAACTGTCTCGGTGATGGGGGCGAAGGTTGCGCCCGACGGCACGGTCACCACCAGATTGTTTGAACTGGCGGACACGACCGCGGCCTGTACAGCGCCGAAATAGACAATGTTATTGCTTGGCACTGGATTGAATCCAACTCCATAAATAGTCACGTTGGTTCCCGGGGCACCTGATCCAGGCGTGAAAGAAGTGATCACCGGAACGATATAAACGTTCAACGTGGCATTGGAACTGACGGCTTTCCCCTGCGCATTGGTGATGATGACCGCGTATGTGCCTGTCTGGCTGGGTTGTACGTTGTTCAATGTCAAAGTGGCATTCGTGGCTCCAGGAATGGGGTTGCTGGTGCCGTTGAAACTCCACTGATAGAAGTATGGGCTGGAACCGATGACTCCCACCGTGAATCGAGTTGTCGAACCTGATACCGCGGAATGGGTGACCGGCTGAGTGACAATCACCGGCAGTGACGGCAGGATGGATAGTGAGGCGTTGGAACTGATGGTGCTGCCGGCATAGTTCGTTACCATGCAGGTGTAGGTGCCAACATTATTGGTAGTGACCGGGCCGATGACAAGGTTGGTGGTTGCGGAGCCGGAAATATTTCCTCCATCGGTCAAACTTATTCCGTTGCGACGCCATTGAGCCGAAAGAGGCAAACCACCCGCAGCTTGCACTTGAAAACTGGCGGCGGTTCCTTCCAATACCGACTGACTGGCCGGCTGGGAAGTGATTGAGGGAGGGCTGATGATGTTCAAGGAAAAGATCCGGCCCTGGACGATGTGATCGCTGCGATTACTGAACAACACTGTGGCGGCATAAGCACCCACGACCAGGTTGCTGGCAGCCGTGTTCAAACTGACGGTCACCTGGGAGGATGGCCCATGAGCGGCCAGCGTGCCGCTGGCTGGTGAGGCAGTGAGCCAAAGCGAGGTGTTTACCAGCGACCAGTTTAGTGAGGTGGTTCCGTTGTTGGTGAGGGTCAGGGATTGTGATGTCACCGTGAAAGGTCCACCCGCACCACCGATGGAGGTGAAGCCATTGTTTGGATTGATGACCAGCGGCTCAGGATTGGCCAGGGCATTGATCAGAGCCTGCCCGTTGGGTGTGCCCAAACCGGTGCAGAGATCGTAACCGGACACCGCTGAAAATTTGTTTGGACTGGACGGACTTTTATTATTGCCCGAGGTGATGTCATGGAAATCGGTGGTATAGCTGGTTGAACTGGCAATGGCATAGACCAGCGGGTTGATGAAACCGATGGAGGAATGTCCGGAAGCCAGGGCCTGCTGGTTGACGAGAGCGGTGAAGCCCGCCCACAACGGCGCCGCACAACTGGTGCCGCCAACGGAATGATCAACGCCATCAGCCCGTACATAGACATTTTCTGCCGTCATGGCCACGTCAGGCGTGTTGCGCATGGTGGTTGAGCCCTGGCTGGCTCCGGTGATTGCATTGGTCTGCCAGCTGGGGATGGAGTATTGCGTGCTGATGCCACCGCCGGTGCCAATGCCATTATTCCGGTTCCAGGTGGTTTCCGAGGACCAAATGCCGCCGGCACCGAGGGTGCTCAAGGTCGTCCCGCCCACCTGTGTGATGTATGGCGAGTCGCCCGCGAAACTGATCAAGCCGGTAAAGGCATCGTCATCTCCCGAGGCATCATAGAAGGATTGCCCCTGCGCCGCCATTTGCTGGAAAATGCCATCGGCCACCGGGTCAGCTCCACCCCCGGGAATGAACCATGAACAGCTGAGTTGCCTGGCCAGATTGTCCGTGGCCATGCGATTCAGGATGTCATGCCAGTTGCTGGCGGGGCCGGCCATGTACACAATGACCTGGGAAAGATTGGTGGCCATGGAAATGCACATTTCAATGTCCAGCGATACTTCCACCTCTCCGCCACTGCCCGTAGGGCCGCCGCCGAATCCATCAAGCAGGACATTGTTTAACGGAACATTCGGCAGGCCGGCATGGCTTTCGTAGTAGGTGATGTCGCTGGCGGTATAACCGTCAAATTGCAGCAGACCCACCGCTTGTCCGGTACCATTCAGGGTGACACCGGGAACATACGCCGTACGAAAATCCTTGCCCCGATACGTTCCACTTGGACCGGAACCTGTATTAGGCGACGCATTGGCTCTGGCATTTTCATTCGCCAGCGGATTCATGACAAATTGCGGATGCGGCAGGGCGTAATTGTTCAAGCCGCTGATATCGGCGATGGGCAGGGAAGCAGACATTGAAGGGCCGGCATTGGGCGCGTAGAACGTGCGGTTTTCCGTGGGATGTTTATAAACCTGCAGGGTAATATTCAGTGCTTTTTCGATATTGGCTACCGAACCTTTGACATCCAACAGCACGCGGTTGGGCGTGGTGGCCGTCACTTTCAGGCCATGAGCCATGGCGAAGTTGACGACCTTGTCATAGTCCTGCTTGGTGGGACCAAAACGAGCGGTGAACTCGGACGGAGTCAGATAATGGTGATAGTTGGTGCTATGCGGATCGTAGATTTGCTGGAGCAGGGCAGTCAAAGCCGCTTGGTTACGCAGCGGCAGGCCGATGGCCAGTTGGAGATTGGTCGAGCCGGAGAGCTGCCCGACCGGTGTCATCTGCGCCACGGCCGCCGGCACATGGCTGCTTAACGTCCGGGTTTGTGCCAAAAGTCCGAATGGCGTGCATAGCACGAACGCTAGAACGGCAGCGGAGAAGATTCGTTTGGATTTTGGATTCATACCTTGGGATTTAAACTGAAATTGTTCTTAAATGACCCCGACCCTGACAAAATTACTCTGACAATGATTTCACCTTTTTTATCACAACTATCTGTCCAAAATCAAGACGAAATGCGCTGCGTAACAATTTGTAACATATAAGGATAAAACGAGAATGGGAGCTGCCGGTTTGGTGGTAAAATGAGGTTTTATGGCCATTATCTGGAATTGCTTCCGGGCGAAAATTTAAGCACCCTGCAACTTTACAAATTGCGGGTGTTGAATTTTACGGGCAATGAGATTTTTGTTGCAACATCGTCTTCTGGCGGCCTTTGTGCTGGCCTGGCTGCTTTGTGGACTCAAAGTCCACGCGCTGAACTATGATATCATCGTCACCAATCCGCCCGCGTCCGCCGTCGTCAATGGGACATTGATCTATAACTTTGCCGTTACCAACGAGACGGGAGCTTTTTTCAATGATTTGGAAGTGAGCAACGTCTTTTCCTCGAACGTAAACATTTTGGCGGTCAGCAATTCAGCCGCGACCAATACCTTCATTGCCGTCACCAATGCGAATACCCTGGCGTTCCAATTCGTCTTCTATCCCACGAATCCTCCCATCATATTTTCAGTGGTCGTACAGCCGGTGGTTGCCGGCACGTTGACCAACACGATCACCGTAAGCTCGTTTGCGGCTGCGCTCACAAATATTGCCATCACAAACATCGTGACTCAGATATTCACCGGCACAGCCGACCTTGGCGTCTCGCTCACCGGACCGTTGCAGACGGTGATCACCAATGACCTCACTACGTATACTGTCTCCGCCACCAATTTCGGTCCGCAAAGCGCCTCTGGTGTCCTGCTTACCAATACCCTGCCACCGGGTGTGATTCTGAAGGGTGCTTCACCGTCAAATCCGGGCTTGTCCGGCAGCAACATGGTTTTCAATCTGGGCACGCTGGCCGCTAATACCGGGAAGACTTTTACTATCGCCATCCAGCCTACCAACGTCGAGACGGCCACCTTGTCCGCCAGCGTCGGCGCACCCAGTATCCAGGAAACAACTACCACTAATAATTTTGCCTCGACCAATGTCATCGTAACCAACTATCTGCCCGGTGTGCTGGTGGCGTTCACCAACACCGCGTCCACGGTCAATCTGCAGAACGGTTCACGCGAACAATCCATCGTGGTGTCCAACGCCGGCACCGTGGATGTTCCGGCGGTACGGGTGGTGGTCACCGGCCTCACCAATCAACTGTTCAACGCCGTGGGCACCAACAACGACAGTCCGTTTATCTATCTGAGCACGAACCTGTTGGCCGGCCAGAGTTCGGCCCTGCGGCTTCAATTCATGCCGCGAAATGGGTTTCCTTTTACCAACGGCCAGTTGCATGCGTTTGCCGTGCCCATGCCGAACTGGACACCGCCCTGGCTGGGCGCCAGCAACAGCATGAGCACGAACATCAATATCCGTCAGATAGCTGTGATGCCCAATGGCGAAGTACTACTGGAATTTGCTGCCACCACGGGAAAGACTTATACCATCGTTTACAGCAGCGACCCGACATTCTCCAACGCCTTGATTGCTCCGCCATCCATTGCGACGCCGGTCAAGGCTAATGCCATACAATGGGATGATTATGGCCCACCGGCCACGGTGAGTTTTCCGGGCAGCGGCTCAAGATTCTATCGCGTTTACCAAAATCCCTGACGCATGCCCGGGCAATCATCCAATCTGATAAAAATGACGCGCCTCTTCAAAGGTTGCCTGCTTGTCGCCCTAGTCAGCCTTGCGCTGGCTGCCAAGGCGCAGCCGGATGTGGATGGTCATCCGGATTCATACAAGTTTTACCTGATCCCGCCGGATACCGACGATTGGACGCGCCATTTTCATGTCGGCGGGTTTGCCGCGTTCAATATCAAGGGTAGTTTTAAGATGGATGGAAATTTCAACTCCAGCGGCAACGATGTCGCTAAAGGAATTTTCGATAATGGTTATGTGCGCCCGGATAAAACCGGCAGCAGCGACGGTCTGACCAGTTTTTGGGGGTATAATAGTCAAACCCAGGTCAGTGGCCAGGACCTGATCTTGAGTGCGACCACCGGTTATAAGACCGATGGTCCCGTACATGGGAATGCAGACGCCGGGGTGTCACCCGGTTTCGATATGTCTTATGGCGCCAACTACTGGTACTGGAAACACGCGCGTGTGGGGTGGGAACTGGGATTTAATCTGCTGCCGATTAGCATCAAGAATACTCAAAAATTCACCGTTAACGCGAACCAATCCACCTACACTTTTCACACGGGCAATGCCTTTCTGCCTACCGAACCATACCAAGGTGGTGACAGTGGCAGCGGCATTTTGATCCGGGATAATAATTTCAATGTCTCAAGCAATTCCTCTTCGGCTTCGGTCACCGGCACCCATTCGCTGGATGCCATCGTTTACTCTGTCCGTTTGGGCCCGACTTTTGACTGGGATCTGGGATCGCACGTGGACATGCAGCTTGGCGCTGGCCCAGTGGTGGGAGTGGTAGATGGGGAATATTCTTTTGATGAAACGGTCACCGTCGGTGATGTCGCCTCGCACAATCGCGGCAGTTTCAGCAGCGTTGGTGTTCAGTATGGCGGCTACGCCAATGCCACCTTCAACGTTCACATCAACCAGAGCGTGGATTTTTATCTGGGCGCGCAGTACGTGATGATGAACAACTACAATATCAGCTCCGGGGGGCGATCCGCCAACCTCGACTTGGGTGGCCAGATCCTTGTCTCCGCCGGCATCAACTGGCCGTTCTGATCACTTCTTCCGTCCCACCCGCAGGGCCAGCGGCCATTCGACCAGTCGTTGCGAATCTTTTCCGCCCCAGAGCGGTTCCAGATGCGCCGTCAGTGATTCCAGCGGATTGAAGCCCTTGTCCTTGATGAAACGATTGGTGGCCGACCACGTGCTGAAATAGCCGATCAATTGCTCCAGTGTCCAGCGGGCTTCCATCTGAAATCGCGGCGGCGTGATCTCCGCAAAGGGGAAGGGAATGGTCTGATAACCTTCCTCCACCAGCGTGCGTTCCGGCGGCCAGTAGGGTCCCACAGTGTTCGCGTAATAATCCTGGATCGTTTCGTTGATGGCGCCGCCTTCCACCTGGTTGATGCCATAGGCCCAGACGGCTAACACGCCGTTCGGTTGCAGCACGCGATTCACTTCAGCATAAAACCGCGGCAGGTCGAACCAATGCATCGCCTGCGCCACTGTGACCATGGCCACCGAGGAATCGGGCAGGCCGGAGTTCTCGGCAGGCGCCACGCGATATTCGATGTTCGCGCGTTGCGTGGCGGCTGCGATCTGTTCGCGGCTAGCGTCGGTGCCGATGACACGATGATGATGCGCGGCGAGATCCACCGTGGCCTGGCCATTGCCGGCAGCGCAGTCCCACACTATGCCATTTCGGGGAACCAGGGTCGCAAGGTAATCGAACAACGCGCCGGGATAATGCGGACGGAAATCCGCATAACGGGCGGCCACGTTTGAAAAATGATCCTTAAATGTCTGACTCATAAACCAGCACGGCTAATTATTTTACGGAACGACACACAACGTCATTTTCCGGCAGGCAGATGGCGATGTATTCCGCGCCTTCCGGATGCGGGGTGCTGTATTGCACCCATTCGCCACGGCGTGCCACCACAGCGTTGCCGGCGATCACGTCGATCATCCCACCGTGATATACCACACGCAGCATGCCTTTCAACACCATCGTGTATTCATCGGACTCGGGGGTTAGTCCGGGTTCCGCCCAGCCGCCGGGACGCCGCATGCGCGCGATGACCATGCGCGGCTCGGTTTCCTGGGTACGGGCGATGTCGTTGATGGATTTAACCTTGGGAGCCAGCATCGGCAAACGCGCTGGCGCGGTGATCAGTTTGGGCATGTCTCAGTTCCTTTTGTCTTCCATGGTGGTCCACATTCCCGCTGTGACCAGTTCCAGCACATTACCGGCCGGGTCGCGGAAGTACAGCGACCGCGCGTCATTGGGCCAGGTGATCTCGGATTCGATCGCCACTCCGGCGGAACGAAGCTGTTCGCGCCACAAATCCATGTCGGCGCCATTCACCTTGAACGCCATATGTCCGGCGCCAGTCGCGCCGTGGAACGGGATAACTCCGCCATTGATGACCACGCGCTCGGTGGCGGCGTGCCGGTGATCGAAGATGAGCAGGATGCTTTGCTCGTTGCGGAACACCAGCTGTCGTCCGGGCACCATGAAGATTTTTTTCAGGCCCAGTACATTCGTGTAAAAATGTTCCGCGGCCGCCAGATCGTCCGTATACAACGCCGTTTCCATGATGCCCTGCAATGCCGGCTTGGAACCGGTCGTTTTCAATGCGTTGATATCCACACTGGCCCAGCGTTCGACGATCTTGTTGCCGGCGATTCGCCAAAACACCATGCCGGTGATAGTCACCGGGCCGCCCGTCGGCGCCAGACCGAACAGCGGGCCTTTGAACGTTCCGCG
>Ga0206902_10261_pt1 | contig 11740 bp, 7 predicted proteins | sample Alteio_BWOrgHeat_44_FD_153242 | JGI IMG/M metagenome (GOLD analysis project Ga0206902, IMG submission 153242) | Enriched cells from forest soil in Barre Woods Harvard Forest LTER site, Petersham, Massachusetts, United States -... | ecosystem: Environmental > Terrestrial > Soil > Temperate forest >... | reverse complement strand
ATGGCTCGTAGAGCTATCCAAGGCAAAGCTTTGGCCACGCCATTGATTTCTCTGAACAAGAAAATTCATGGCAGAGAGGTCTATCTCAAAGCGGAGTCTTTGCAACCCGGAGGCTCATTCAAGATTCGCGGTGCATTGTACAGCTTATCCAAAACCACTCCAGAGCAACGTAAAAACGGAGTTGTCGCCTACTCAACAGGAAATCATGCTCAGGCTGTGGCTATAGCAGCAAATCTATATAATACCTCAGCGACTATTGTCATGTCGACGGATGCAATGCCCTTTAAGATCGAGGCAACACGCCAGTTGGGAGCAGAAGTCGTTTTAACAACCACTCAAGAGCGGAAAGCGGTTGCAGAACAGTTAGCTGCCAGCAGAAATGCCATTTATATCCCACCCTATGACCATATTGACATCATCACAGGACAAGGAACGATCGGTTTAGAAATTTTAGAAGCTATGACTCCATCAGTGGTATTCGTTCCTGTTGGCGGTGGAGGACTCATTGCAGGCATTGCGTCGGCTATAAAGCAGAAAGATAAATCTGTAACAATCATTGGAGTCGAGCCGATCGAAAAAAACAGCGGAACCATTGCTGATGCTGTCAATATTCCCTCTCTGGGTGCGTTGACAGAGCCCTTAATACAAAAATATGTGGACGATATGATTCGCGTTAAGGAATCTGAAATTGCGTCAGCAACGATTTCATCAATTGAGTCTTCACACTTATTCCTTGAGCCCTCTGGAGCCCTTGCTCTAGCCGGAGCCTTGATTTATCCTTTTGCTAAGATCAAAGCAGTGGGACCCATTGTTTGCATCGCCAGCGGCGGCAACACGACAATGGAAACGCTTTCCTCTTTTTAGAAGTCAGAAGTCGGAAGGGGTTGTTGCACAAATAAAATTTGCACCAAAGTCAGTTTAAGAATTGCAGTTAAGCCCGTAGGGCGTCTGCCTTTAGCCCACAGTGACCGAAGGGAACTGTGGGTATGCTAAGTTAAACATTTGAGCCCTTTAGGGCGACTGATTTTCGTGTTTTCAGTCGCCCTACGGGCTCAAATGCTTTTATCAACCACCCACAGTTCCCTTCGGTCACTGTGGGCTAAAATCAGACGCCCTGCGGGCTTAGCTAATTTATTTGTGCAACAACGCCAGTCTGAAGTCAGAATAAAAATGCATATTCTGCGCGAAGCGTTTTTTCTTCCGACTTCCGACTTCTGACTTCTTTTTTTTGTGACTGTTTACTTTACTTCTGATATGCTTTTCCCCTTATGAAAAAATTTAAAATTTCTACGTTAGGATGCCGTACAAACCAGTACGAATCCCAAGCATACCAGGACCAACTACTCGCGATGGGATATGCCAAAGCGGAAGAGCATGAAGCTGCAGACCTCTGCATCGTCAATACCTGCACCGTCACCGAATCTGCCGACAGCCATAGCCGCCATGCCATTCGCCAATTGGCGCGAGAAAATCCGGGATCAAAACTTGTTGTCACGGGATGTTTTGCAGAACGAGATCCGCAGCTGATCAAATCGATCGGCGGAGTTACCGAAATTGTTTCGAATAAAGATAAAGAAAATCTCCTAACAAAAATCTTTCCATACGAAGAGGTTCCTGAGTTCTCCATCAAAAACTTTGATGCCCATACGCGCGCTTTCGTAAAGGTTCAAGATGGATGCAACTCTTTTTGTACGTACTGTATCATTCCCTATGTACGCGGCCGATCGCGCTCACGCACCATTGCAGAGGTTGTTTCCGAAGTCAAGGATCTCATTGCTAACGGCTTTAAGGAAATTGTTCTTACAGGCATTAATATCGGAGATTTCGATGGAAATCCCGCTGAAGGTGAGCCTCCAAGCACACTAGCGGATCTTGTTCGTGCTGTTGATCAAGTGCCGGGATTGGAGCGTCTGCGCATCTCTTCCATTGATCCTGATGAAGTGAATGACGATTTAACGGATGCTGTCCTTAACGGGAAGACAACCTGCCATTCCATGCACCTTGTGTTGCAATCGGGCTCCAACGTAGTTTTAAAACGGATGAATAGAAAATACACGCGGCAAATTTTCCTAGATACCGTTGAAAAACTCAAACAAAAGTGCCCTGACTTTACCGTGACAACTGACATTATCGTCGGCTTTCCCGGAGAAACCGAAGCGGACTTTGAGGAAACTCTCCATGTGATGAAAGAGGTAAAATTCGCAAAAGTGCATATGTTTCCCTACAGCGAGAGAGAGAGAACACGGGCAGCAACCTATCCGAACAAAGTGCCTCCACAAGTAATTAAAGAAAGGAAACAGACGGTTTTGACAACTTCTGAAAAAATTGCCTATGAGCTGCGCGAACAGTATATCAATCGGCGCATGACCGTGCTAACTGAAAGCGTCGATCCAACACAGCCGCATCAGATTACAGGGCACAGCAGCAACTTTTTGTCAGTGATAGTACAAAGTAACAACTATAAACCCAACGAACTCGTTACCGTCGACCTCATCGGGAATACCCCCGAAGGCCTTATTGGGATACCGGTGTAGAAAATAGGTAAACAGTACACAGTAAACAGTATTCAGTAGAAGATTCTTGGCTAACAACTACTACTGTATACTGTTTACTGTGTACTGTTTACCTCTCAAAAATAGTGTTAACAAAAAAGCAACGTCATGCAGATTACGATCGCTACAAGATTAAGGCCTTTCTCACATACTCCTGGAATATCTTTTCTTCTGCCTGGCTCTTCGCTGCGATTCCAGATTTTTCCTGCCAAAATTTTTGTTCATGATTTGTCTGTTGATGAGGCTAGATTAGTAAAAGAAATTGATATGCCTTTAGAAGGACCTGTAGATGGGTTTACGGCTTTGCAGGACCTGGAAAAAGGATTTCTGCTCGTGTGGGGATGGACTCCGAAAGGATTTGTGCGTTACAGAATCGAACGCCAAGATGCCAATGAAAAGGAGTTTGCCATTATTTATGAAAAACACACTCAGGATATTGCTAAAACTGATTTTTCTGGATACAGAATAAGTGATGTAGAACGCCTATCCTTAGGCAATCATAAAGCACAAGATTGGGACCTCATCCAACGCAGAAAGAGTATGGTCGAAATTTTTCCCCTCTGGATGCGCCTAGGCAAAATCACACCAAAAACAACAAACGATGCAACTGAATCCCTTTTAAACCAGTGCCAGAAAGCGATTTCCACAAGAGATAGAAAAGCGATCATTCCTCTTTTTAGACAATTATATATGGCTGGCTTTGATGTGGGGCTGTCTCCAAGAAAAGAGGATCAGCATCAAGGTTTTAAGCTGCCTGTTTGTCACCACCCTTTAGCACTATTGTCAGAGGGTTCAGATCAGATTCGAAAATTATTCGTGCAATCAGATCAAAATCTAATTGAAATTTTGCCCGTTTTGCCTCCAGAGTTTCACAGCGGAAGAATCATTCAAGTGGAATGTGAAGGTTTAGGGACGGTGGATTTAGAATGGAGCAAACACCTTATCCGCAGGATGGTATTTACAGCGTGTTGCGATAGAGAAATCTCTTTCCGTTTCCAAAAAGAGATCCAACGTTTCCGCTTAAGAGAAAATGCAAAAGATAGGGGCAAAATCATGACAGCAGGGGAAGTGGTTGCGGTCAAGGCAGGGCAAAAGTATTACTTTGATAACTTCGAAAAATGATCGCCACAAGGCACAAAGAACACAAAGGAAGAAGTCAGAAGCCAGAAGTCAGAAGAAGAAAAGTAACATTAATTGCGACTTCCGACTGGCATTATTGTATAAATAAATATAGCTAAGCCCGTAGGGCGTCTGATTTTAGCCCACATACTCTAATTGCGCACAAAAGCGCGCAATTAGAGTATGTGGGCTAAAATCAAACGCCCTACGGGCTAATACAAAAGCATTTGTCTAGTGAATATAAATGATTTATGCAAACAACGCCTTTCCGACTTCCGACTTCTGGCTTCATTTTTGATTTTATAATAACCCTAATTATTTGTTGCAATTAATTATTTAATACACTATCCTCTATGTTTTTATTAATTAACTAATAAGGAAGGTTATTATGTCTATGCATCCAAGTAATTTAACAGCAGGAATACAACAGGACAACAGAATCAATACTTATCCGCATGCTTTATCATACGGCCAAGTTACCAGCGCAAAAGGGAAATGCTGGATCATCGGCAAAGTTGCTGTTGTCGAAGGAACAAGGATTGCTTTAATTGCAGCTGCTGTATTTTTTGGTATGGCTCCATTTATGATTGTAGGCTTTAAGATCAAGTTTGCTTGGTCGGTTGTTTGTATTATTTCAAACACATTAATGGCCTCTCTTGGTGTTGGCGCTCTCTCTTATAAAAACAACATGAGAAGCTACACTGGAGTCGATGGTGCTGACATTGCAAAATTTATTGTGACTGCAGCATTGGTAGCAACAGTTATTCCTGGTGCTATCAACTTAGCAAGTATCCTTTAAAAATAGTATTGGTTATCTATGCAACCGTTAAATGACAATATGTCCGCCACCGAAGCGTGTGGCGGACAATTCAAAAGTCAATCTCATCAACGTGCTACTCAGCAGGAATCTTCACCGCCAGCAGAGTACGTAAGCGACAATCTATTTGTACCCTTTGATGACAAACCACCAGTAACACAAATAGTAAAGGTAGTTGTTTATAGCGGCAGAAAATGGACAGATCTTACTTATTGTGAAAAAGGAATCGTTGTAGGAAAAATGGTTTTGGTTGCTGTGACAGTGGCTTTTAATGCTTTGATTGTTTTCAAAGCCATGCCCTTGCTGCTTGCTGTTGTCTATACCTTATTCGTAGCGACATTTTCATTGGGAGGCGGAGCCAACAACATGCACCAGTTTACGCAACACAATTTGCAAGATTGTAAGGACTTTCTGTTGTTACAAACGATATTCGTTGTAGCAAGTTTTACCCTATTCGTTGCTCCATACTTATAGGACTGATAAAAGGGATCAGACGTGGAATCGTGGAATTCCGAAAGTTTTTTTTGTTACATACTTAGATTGGAATTCCACGATTCCACGTCTGACCCCTTTTTTTCTGTCTTCCGACTTCTGACTTCTTTAAATAAAAACTATTCCAATCATATACAAAAAAATTTAAGATCAGAAAAAAAAGAGGTCTTAAATGTCGCATCTCTCTTCCAAAACCGAAACGAAATCCGTATCCATCATCCCAACGCCAACACATGAACCTCTTCGCCTGATGCACGGAGAAAATCATGATCCACACGCTATTCTAGGGATACATTTTGCAGAAAACGCAGAAAACAAGGTAATTCGTCTCTGGCGTCCCGGAGCAAATCAAATTCATTTCGAACTGCAAGGCCAGCAAGTAGAAGCAAAAAAAATCCACGCCGCTGGCCTTTTCGAATATTCCGTTCCCACAACTATCACAGCGTCAGATTACCGCGTATTTCATCATAATGGAACCCTATCTCACGATCCCTATGCATTTTGGCCAACTATCGGAGATCTCGATCTCTATTTATTTGGCAAAGGTGTCCATTATGAGCTCTACAAAATGCTTGGAGCACGCCTCACTAATCATCAAGGAGTCGATGGTGTCAAATTTGCGGTGTGGGCTCCAAATGCAAAACGCGTTTCTGTTGTTGGGGACTTCAATTTTTGGGATGGACGGGTCAATCCGATGCGCTCAATGGGCTCGTCAGGGGTGTGGGAGCTATTTATTCCCGGTTTGCGAGAAGGAGATAAATACAAATTCGAAATCAAATCCCAAAACAACGAAATTTTACTGAAGTCCGATCCACTTGCCTACTCCAGCGAATTGCGTCCTTCTACTGCTTCCGTTATTGCTCAGATCAATCGTTTTGAGTGGCAAGATCAGGAGTGGATCGAAAAAAGAAAACAGATAAAATTTGAAACACGCCCTCTGAATATCTATGAAGTGCATTTGGGATCATGGAAAAAAAAGGATTCCAAATTTCTCAATTATCGCGAATTGGCCATTCAATTAGCAGAGTATTGTCTTGAAATGGGATTCACGCATGTTGAACTTCTTCCGATTCAAGAGCATCCTTTAGATGAGTCTTGGGGCTATCAAGTGTCCGGATTCTACGCAGTAACAAGCCGTCATGGGAATCCGGAAGATTTCCAATGGTTCGTTAATCATCTGCATAAGAATGGCATTGGAGTCATCCTGGACTGGGTTCCAGGGCATTTCCCAACAGATGAATTTTCCTTGGGACGCTTTGATGGAACGGCGTTGTATGAACATGAAGATCCCAAAAAAGGGCTTCACCCACACTGGTCGACGTTAATTTTCAATTACGGCAGACATGAAGTTTCAAACTTTTTGGTTGCTAACGCACTATTTTGGATTGAGCAGATGCATGTGGATGGACTGCGTGTTGATGCGGTGGCTTCGATGTTGTATTTGGATTACGGCAGAACTGATGGCGATTGGATTCCGAACAAATATGGATCGAATGAAAACCTTGAAGCAGTAGAGTTTCTGAAACATCTAAATTCGATCGTACACCAGCGTGTGCCGGGTGTTATGATGATCGCAGAAGAGTCCACATCGTTTGCGCGTATCACTGTTCCTGTAGAGTATGGTGGGCTTGGATTTAACATGAAATGGAACATGGGTTGGATGAATGACACTTTGAGATACTTCTCAAAGGACATGCTATTCCGCCACTATCACCATAACGATTTGACGTTTGGTTTGCTCTATGCGTTTACAGAGAAATTTATTCTTGTGCTTTCTCACGATGAAGTGGTGCATGGGAAAAACAGTTTGATCGGCAAAATGCCCGGCGATGTGTGGCAGAAATTTGCGAACCTGCGTTTAGTATATAGTTACATGATCTGTCAGCCTGGTAAGAAGCTTCTTTTTATGGGCGGTGAGATCGCGCAATGGAATGAATGGTCCATTGCAAAAGGTATTGAGTGGGATTTGTTAGAGTACATTCCCCATCAAGAGACGCAACGCATGATTAAAGATCTGAATCATTTTTATCTTGATAATCCTTCTCTTTGGGAAAGAGATTTCCATTGGACTACATTTGAATGGGTGGATTTTTCAGATACAAAAAATAGTGTGATCAGTTACTTACGCAAATCGGATCACGGCATGTTGTTATGCGTTCATAATTTTACACCCACCTTTCATGAAGATTACAAGATCGCTTTAAAAAATGTCGCTTCCATCCACGAAGTTTTCAATACTGATGCCACAAAATATGGGGGTTCAGGAAAACTGAATACAAGTCCTGAAATCCTTTCCAACAAGTCAGGTCATGCTGAAAGCACAAAAATTCAACTTGCACCCCTTGCAACGATGATTTTTAAGCTCTCTTTCGGTAAAATTGAGTAAACAGTATACAGTAAACAGTAGAAAAACCTTATCCTGGCTGTTTTTAAGAAAGGTTAGTTCTTTTTTTCTTCTGTTTACTGTTTACTGTATACTGTTTACTTTTTCACTAAGCACAACAGACAGTATATATGAAGAAAGAAGAGTATATTCAGCTATGTCAAGAAGTTTGGAATCATAACAAACTTTATTACGCAGGAAAACCGATCATCAGTGACGAAGAGTTCGATGCTCTGTTGCGACATTTGCATGAAATTGAAAAGCAACATCCCTCATGGATAACGCCTGAATCGCCTTCACAACGTGTTGGAGAAGCTCTTACTTCCGGCTTCAAAACTGTCAAACACACAATTCCTATGCTCTCGCTCGCGAATACTTACAGCAAGGAGGAGCTGGAGCAATTCCTAACGCGCATGCATAAGCTCACAGACAAGCCAAAGCTGGCTTTTTCTTGCGAACTAAAAATGGATGGAGTAGCCGTTTCCATTCGCTATGAGAACGGAGTTTATGTCCGCGGAGTGACTCGTGGCAATGGTCAGAGCGGCGATGATGTCACGAACAACATCAAAACAATCTCTACGCTTCCAATGCGCTTAAAAGGAAAAAACATTCCAGATATCCTCGAAGTGCGTGGCGAAGTGTTTATGACCCATCAATCGTTTACTGTGCTCAATCAGCAGCGCGCTCTTGCTGAAGAGCCCTTGTGGGCCAACCCTCGCAATGCTGCTTCAGGATCGCTTAAGTTAATTGATCCCAAAGAAGCAATGAAAAGAAACCTTTCTATTGTTATCTATGGCGTTGCAGAGGACTCTTCCCATCAATTTGAAACACAATTTCAAATCCATGATTATCTGGAAGCTCACGGTTTGCCAACATTGCAGTTCAGAGAACGCTGTCACACAATAAATGACATTTGGTCGTTTGCAGAAAAAATCAGAAAAGAACGTCCTCATTTGCATTATGATATCGACGGCATCGTCATTAAGTTGGATAATTTGACAGATCAGGAGCACTTGAGTTCAACAGGAAAACATCCTCGATGGGCTGTTGCGTATAAATTTGCCCCTGAACAGGCTGTCACAAAGGTGCAAGAGATCACTGTTCAAGTGGGTCGTACAGGCATATTGACTCCTGTTGCAGAGTTAGAGCCTGTGTTGTTAGCAGGAAGCACCATTTCACGAGCGACCCTTCACAATGCTGAAGAGGTTCAGCGCAAAGACATTCGCGTTGGAGATACCGTAACAATAGAGAAAGGCGGAGACGTCATTCCTAAAGTTGTGAGTGTTCATCTGAATTTGCGTCCAAAACACAGTGTAGCTTTTTCAATGCCGGATCGTTGTCCAAATTGCGGAACAGCAGTTGTGCACAGCGCTGGAGAAGTGGCAATTCGGTGTCCTAATAAGCAGTGTACAGAACAGCGATTAAGACGACTGATGCACTTTGCAGGCAAAGGGTCGATGGATATCGATGGACTCGGTATACGTATCATCGAACAGTTGATGCAGCTGGGATTAGTGACTGTGCCTTCTGATATTTATAAGCTTACAGAAACAGATCTATACCAAGTGGAAGGATTTAAAGAGAAGTCAGTGCACAATTTGAGGAATGCGATTGAGATTTCCAAAAAAGTATCTTTGGCACGTTTCATCATGGCTTTAGGTATCTCACATGTGGGTGCAGGCATTGCAGAATTGCTAGCAGAACAATCAGGAAGCATTAACATCTTATCTGAGATGACTGAAGAGCAACTCACAACAATAGAGGGTATCGGACCTAAAGTAGCCCAATCAGTACGTGAATATTTTGATGATCAACAGAATCGGGAAGAGATCGCGAAACTGTTAGAAAGCGGCATTGCACCAGAAGCCCCATCAAAAAAAGCGATCCTAAAACATGCCTTCAATGGAAAGGTTTTCGTGTTGACAGGTACTCTGAAAGGGTATTCCCGCACAGAAGCGGCAAATTTAATTAAAGAGCGTGGCGGCAAAGTCACCGATAGCGTCAGCAAAAAGACAGACTTTCTTCTTGTCGGAGAAGAACCCGGTTCCAAGCTAGACAAAGCCACAAGTTTAGGTGTGACTATCTTGTCCGAAACCGACTTTGATGATTTATTAAAAAAATAAAAACCAAAATATGTAGTCAGTAGTCAGTAGCCAGTAGAATGCAGCTATCAATTATTTCTACTGACTACTGGCTACTGACTACTGGCTACATTTTCTTTGCGTCTTAGCGCCTTTGCGTTTTTTTAGAGATTTCTGAAACAACTTGTGGTACATAAGCGTCAAATTTAGACAGGTTGTGCTCTTACGCGTTAAGCTAAGTATCTCAGGCCGAAGGCCTGGAATTTGAAAGCCTAGGGCATCGCCCTAGGTGAAATACGGACAAAATTTGCAGGCTGAAGGCCTGCGATATAAATTTAGTCTAAATAAACGATAAAAATTATATCGCAGGCCTTCAGCCTGCAATGCCATCTACAGCTTACCTAGGGCGATGCCCTAGGCTTTCAAATTCCAGGCCTTTGGCCTGAGAACAATTGTTAACATAACGCATAAAAGTCAATCTGTCTAAATTTGACGCTTACAAACGCTCCGCGAAAATAAAGATTGATTTATTGTGGGTCTAGAATTGAAAAGTCTGCAGAAGCTGAAGAAATGATTAATTATTCAACTTACCATGCGTAGAGCTTGATCAAGATGTTTGACAATATTATGCGAACCAACGCTTTTTTCAATGCCAGAGCGCTTGAAAAGTTCTTCTTGTGAAGGGTTAATATCTGAAATGATAAATTTAATCCCCTGCCTTCGACATTTTTGATGAAAATTTTTAATAGCTTTTATACCTGTGGCATCAATGAGAGGGGTCTTTTTAACTCGCAAAATAAAAACACGCGGCTTTTGCTCCAAACGTAACAAAGCTTCATCTAACAAATTTGCAACACTGTAAAAGAAAGGACCGCGAATTTCAAATACTGCTATATCTGATGGGACATCGCGGCGGAATAAAATTGAACCGTCATTGATTTCAGCGATTTCATGTTCATTTTCATAAGCAATTTCCTTACAGACCTCAATCACAGTTTTCTCTGTCATGTGCTTCAGGAACAATATTGCAGCCAAAATCACTCCAACTTGTACGGCAACAGTAAGATCAACCAAAACAGTTAATAGAAACGTAATCAGTAAAACTAAGGCATCACCATTACGAGCTTTCAAAATTTCAATAAAATGCGGAAGCTCACTCATGTTCCATGCGACAAACAACAAAACCCCTGCCAGAGCTGCTAGAGGGATTTTTCCTGCAATTGGAGCAAAAAACACCATGAGCAATAACAACGTGATAGCGTGAATCATGCCTGCAACAGGCGTTCTAGCGCCCATATTAATGTTGGCAGTTGTTCTTGCTATAGCTCCTGTGGCAGGAATTCCTCCAAATAAAATGGAACCTATATTAGCAATTCCTTGAGAGACTAGTTCAATATTCGAACGATGCCTATTCCCGGTCATGCCATCAGCAACAAGTGCAGAAAGTAAGGATTCGATAGCACCTAATAAAGCAATTGTGATGGCATCAGGAAGTACCTTTTTGAAGAGTTCAAAAGAGAAAAATGGCAAAGAAGGGGTTTGAAGTGTTTGTGGAATGGCACCAAACTTTGATTCCACTGTTTCTATCGAAAAATGAAACAGTGAAGCTAAAATTGTGGAAAAAGCTATTGCCAATATTGTTGCAGGCCAATTTTGTCGAAAACGTTTAATAATGAAAATGAGAACCAATGTTATGACAGCAATGGCAAGAGTAGTTCCATTCCATGTGTGTGCAAATTGACAAAAGTAGTTGCATTTGTCCAAAAAACCTGTAGGGAATTTTTCACCTTGCAATCCAAAAAAGTCCTTGATTTGAGAAGAAGCAATAACAACTGCGATTCCTGTTGTAAATCCTGTTGTCACAGGGTAGGGAATAAATTTAAGTAAGCCACCGCACCGTGCTAATCCCATCAGAATCATCAATATGCCTGCGATGAATGTCGCTGCAGCTAAACCTTCATAGCCATGTTTTTGAATAACAGCGTACACGATAACAACAAAAGCCCCTGTAGGGCCGCCAATTTGAACACGACTTCCGCCCAATAATGAGATAAGAAATCCTGCTACAATAGCAGTGTACAATCCTTTTTCTGGGGTTACTCCAGAACCTATTGCAAAGGCGAGAGCCAAAGGAAGGGCAATGATTCCAACACTTACTCCAGCAAAAAGATCGTGTAGGAATGTCTGTTGAGTATACCCTTCTTTAAAGCATGTAAAACTTTTAGGAATGAAATTTTTGTATGACATAGATGACTTCTTTTTTCTCAATTATAAGAGTAAATATCGAGTGTAAAGT
>Ga0206902_10260_pt1 | contig 11743 bp, 10 predicted proteins | sample Alteio_BWOrgHeat_44_FD_153242 | JGI IMG/M metagenome (GOLD analysis project Ga0206902, IMG submission 153242) | Enriched cells from forest soil in Barre Woods Harvard Forest LTER site, Petersham, Massachusetts, United States -... | ecosystem: Environmental > Terrestrial > Soil > Temperate forest >... | reverse complement strand
TTTCGCGCGAGACGGGCGCGATGAAGCGATACCCGCGTTTGGGAACGGTTTCGATATAAAGAGGTTTATCGGCTGGGTCGCCGAGCGCTTCGCGCAGCTTCATGACCGCAGTATTCAGGCCATGGTCGAAATCGACAAACGTGTCGGATGACCAGAGCGCCCGTTGCAAGTCCTCGCGGGTAACCAGTTCCCCGGCATGTTCCAGTAAGAAAACCAGGATGCGGAAGGATTGCTCACGAACCCTGATGGGTGCGCCGCCCCGACGAAGTTCGTTGTTAGGCGCATCTACTTCGAAGACGCCGAAACGCCAGGATTGCGTCGTATTCGTTCGGTTTTCCACGAACGCAGCCCCCGTCAATGTCCCCTTGCCGGGAGTCTAGCACGATCACACCGCAAATCCGAAGCGATCCATCGAGCGATACGCCTTGCTACATATATACGGACAAACAACTTATCAGGCGATAAGCGTTTGACTTCGAAATCACCTTCAATGAATTGCGAGGCCTCTGGCGTTAGCGCAATTTTACGAGGGATAGCGGTAGCCCGGCACGGACGGTGTATTCCACACGGACCGCCTGACAGGTCGAGGCAACGCTGAACGCGCCACACGGACCCCAAGGAGGTCTCAAATGCAAAGCAACAGGATTTCGCTCGCCAAAACAAAGCGCAGATATCTCCCCATGCTGCGGAAGCTATTCCTGACTGTTCTCGCGGTTGGCGTTTGCACCGCGTTTTCCGCAGCCGCTGAATTGGGTGGTCTCCAGGAAAATGACGAACGCTGGGTTGGTACGTGGTCCACAACTCTGCACGCCCCCGAACTTCTACCTGGATTCACGAACACGGGTTTCAACAATCAGACGCTGCGCCAGATCGTGCATATCAGCATTGGGGGCCAACGGGTGCGTCTGCGTTTGTCCACCTTCGGAGCAAACGCCCTCGTCGTCGACGCTGCTCACATCGCTCTTTCTGCCGGGGATTCGAGCATTGTCGCAGGATCCGACCGTGCTCTGACGTTCGGCGGCAAAACTTCCATAGTGATACCGCAAGGCGCACCGGTGGTCAGTGATCCGGTCGAGCTTACCGTGTCCGATCTCGCCAACCTTGCCGTGAGTCTATTCGTGTCGGGAGCCACTGGGCCGGCCACCTGGCACTTTGATTCGCGCCAAATCTCCTATATTTCTCCGCCGGGAGATTTCACGGGAACTACGGTCATGCCCCTCGATCCGCAATCGCCGACCACTCAGTCCTGGTTCTGGCTGGCGGGCATCGACGTGTTGGCGCCTCTACAGTCAGGAACAATTGCCGCGTTTGGCGATTCGATCACGGATGGGGCCCAATCAAGTGTCGGCCAAAATCACCGCTGGACAGACGGGTTGGCCCGGCGCTTAGTTCAGCAGGACGGGCACGCGATGGCGATGTTGAACGAAGGATTGGATGGTAACAGGCTGTTGCATGATGTGCTGGGCCCGAACGGTCTGGCCCGATTCGAGAGTGATGTGCTCAGCCAGCCCGGGTTGGCCTATGTGATCGTGCAACTGGGAAACAACGACATCTTTACACTTGATCCATCCGAAACGGTCACGGTTGATCAGATCATCCAGGGACACAAGCAACTCATCGAGCGGGCGCATGCAAAGGGCGTGAAGGTTTTCGGATGCACGCTCAACCCCGTTCAAGGGTTTCTTTTACCAGGAACTCCTTTCCCTGTCTGGACGCCCGCGAATGAACTCAAGCGGCAGGCCCTCAATGCGTGGATACGCACCAGCGGGGAATACGACGCCGTGATCGATTTCGATCGCGTCCTGCGCGATCCCAGACAACCGGCACGGATACTTCCGGCTCTTGATAGCGGAGACCATGGACACCCAACCGATGCCGGATATAAAGCAATGGCCGATTCGATCAATTTAAGTCTGTTCTCGGACGATTAGCGCCAGTAGAAATTCGAGTACGTGACACAAAGCAGGCCGGATTTTCTTCGCCTTCGTACGACCCGAACCTGGGTAAACGGGGGCGAAGGCTGCATTGATTGATAGTTGGCGCCGACTAACACGGCCGGCTTGTGTCTGCCGATCTGCCTGGGCATGATCCTGGATTGTCGTGTACAGGCCTCGGCGCGTTTCCATACGTTTCGGCGCTGGACTCAATACTCGGCGATTTGTCATGGACTGAAAATGTGTATGGATTCTCTTACAGATTAAAGAACCCTACCTCACAAATGTTGACAAGTTGATCTGCTTCGGCGCGCCAACCGATCCGCTATTTTCGTTCCAGGGTGAGCGCGTAGACGTCCTGGGTTCCGACATCACGTAGCAAGATCGGTGCGTCGGAAGAGTCCAGTCCGAACCACAGGCCGAAGGTGCCCGTATATGTGAAGTCCTTCAAGCTGGCGACTATCTTCGGGGTCCCACCACTAAATGGCATTCTAAGAACCGCCGGATCGCTCGCATACCTCAAGAAGTAAATGAAGCGGCCATCGCGTGACCAAGTTGAGTATGCGGCACGATCCTTGTAAATTGTGGACCAACTCCGCGTCTTAATATCAAAGAGCAGCATTTTGGATATGTCCTCGGTCCAAGTGAAGATGGATTGGCCATCTGGAGACCAGTGAGGCGAGAACATACCTGTCGATCCCGGGAGAGTCGTGACCTGACGGCTGGCGAGGTCGAGAATGCGTATTTCGCCGTTTTGACCAAATAAGCTCGTCCCAAAAATCATCTTGCGACCATCGGGCGACCAACTTGGGTCTGACTGTGAACCGATCTCTTCCGGGAGGAGGCGTGTCGGTGTCCCCCCTTGGGAAGAAACGATATAAGCAACGTCTGTGCGGGGACCTAAGTGGGACATGAATGCGATCTGTGAGCCGTCCGGCGACCAACTGACGGAATCCGGTCTCAGTGGAGGGCTGCTTAACTGGACACGCTCGCTTACATCCTTTTTGGCCCTCCACAGAATGCCGTCGGGAAAGGAAACGTAGGCCACGGCCTGGCCGTCTTTAGAAAAGGCAACGAGGTCGGCGGAGATGCCCCCAAGGAAAGGTTGAAACTGCCTGGTTTTCGAGTCGAAGCGAGAAAGTTCCCCCCGGGCGGAAGATCCTGCTGCAAAAATTGTTTTCCCATCCTTGCTGGGAACCGGGTTGAACCAACGGGTGGGGCCCGACGTCAACTGAACCGGTTGTTCCGGTGCGTGCCTAAACAATCCACGTCGTTTATCGAAAGCCCAGATCTGGTGCCCCGATCCGTCCGTGAACACGCAGTATTCACCATCGGGAGACCAATTCTCGCAAATCCCCCTGGAGTTCGCGGCAGAAAACACTTGGTGAAGATTGGAGCCGGTTGCCGACATCTCCCAAACGGAATCGTCCTTGGAAAACTGGATAGTCTTGCCGTCCGGCGACCAGTTGAATGATCGGGGACTTTTCCCACTGATGCCAACTTGCGGATATCGGTTCCGTCGCTCCGCATGAGGTTGATGTCGCCGTTTGGCGTGAAATAGACAATGGACTTCCCATCCGGCGACCAGCCTGCTCCTGCGGTGTCTGCAAGGTAACGATGCGAGCCCCCCAGAATCTGGACACTATACGTTGGTCGCGCAGGCTTCGAGCCGGCCGCAAACGACTCCACGAGAAAAGCCGACCCGTCCGGCGAAACGTCGTCCAACAAGGATATAGGCAACGTAACGGAAAGAACCGGCTCAATCTGTCCGCCAGAGATGGCAACTTGCCCAATCGGCTTCGCAATGCCCCGTGTTCAACCGCGGATATGTGCTGCGACTCCGTGTCACGTTTCAATCGCTGCAGGTCGGCCCGCATATCGGCTGCGCTCTGGTAGCGCAGATTGCGATCTTTCTCCAGCGCCTTGTTGATGACTCGCTCGAGACCTTCCGGCATATCGGGATTCAGACGCAACGGTGTCGTCGGTGTGCCGTCCAGAATGGCCTTGAAAATAACCGCTGAACTCTCACCGCGAAATGGCAGTATGCCCGTGGCCGCCTCATACAACACTGCCCCAAACGAAAACAGGTCCGTGCGCGCATCCAGTCCGTTGCCGCGAGCCTGCTCCGGAGACATGTAGGCGACCGTGCCGAGCGTGGATCCGGGGCTGGTGAGGCGCACCTCGTTAAGTAACGCTGTCGTAGCTGCTGCTGCGGCTGCATGGTTTGTTGAACTGTTCACAGGCGCGGCCTTCGCCAACCCAAAATCGAGAATCTTGGCGTGCCCGCGCACGGTTACGAAGAGGTTGGCCGGCTTGATGTCGCGGTGCACGATTCCCTTGCTGTGCGCCGCGTCCAGCGCATCGGCGATCTCGATGGCCACGTTCAGTAGAACCTCGATCTCGACAGGCTTTCCCGCAATGCGATGCTTCAGCGTGATCCCGTCAAGGTACTCCATGGCGATGAAGGACTGGTCCCCGTCCTTGCCGATTTCGTAGATGGTGCAAATGTTGGGGTGGTTGAGTGCAGATGCCGCACGGGCCTCCCGGCGGAAACGTTCTAATGCCTGCGCATCCCCGGCCACATCTTCGGGAAGGAACTTGAGTGCGACAAAACGTCCAAGATCGGTGTCTTCTGCCTTGTACACAATGCCCATACCGCCGCCGCCCAGTTTCTCGAGAATGCGGTAGTGCGAGATCGTGGTACCAACCATGTGGAGTGGCTCCCGGACGGGCTGACTGATGGTACGGCGCTGGTCGGGATCGGTCAATCGAGCCGCTTGGCGCTTTCCCACCCCTGGTCCGCGAGGTTCGGGGTAGAGATGGCAAGTTTCAAGTATTGATATCAGGGAGATAACCGGCCAATTTCCGGGATCATGCCTTACGGCCTGTCGGTAAGAAGTTATATTTTCTTTCAGTTGGATTTTCTTCAGGGGGCGGGGCCCCGCTTCCGGCAGTGATCTTGGCGGGTCGAAGCCAGATGCGGAACCCCTGTGAGGTACGATCCTCTTTGTCTCAGTTTCCGCCGGGCCGGATAAGATTGCAACCGACTGGGCCGAAGACTGCGACAACATTATCTTACGCCGGTGCCCGGTTTGTGATCGGGATTCGATCATTGGTCATGGTCGTCGCCGTAAGCAGGCTCACGATCAGCATCACGACTGGATCTGGATCCATCGCGGCCGCTGCACTGGTTGCGGAAAGACTTTCACCTTTCTCCCGCTGCTCTCTCTTCCTTACACGCATTACAGCCTTGTAGCTCGCAGCCAGGCATTGCTGCTGCGCTTTGTAGAGAACTGTTGCTGGGACAAGGCGTTGCCGAAGCTCAAGGACCCTGATCGATTACCCGATCCATCCACTGTCCGCCGCTGGTCGAGCGGTCTGGACTCGACCCAGCCGACTCTCTCCTTCCTCCGTCAGACCGTCACCCGTATAGCTCATTGGCTGGATCGTGGTGGTCGGACTGTTGACGAAGCAGGATTATTGCCTTGGATAACTCCGGCTTTGCAAACTCTCTGGCCGCTACGTCTCTGAGAAAAACACCTTCACCCACCATCCTTGCCTTGGATAGTTGGCGTCCTGCTCCTACGCTGGGCTCCGGAGGCGAAAAAGCGTTGTGGGCGAAGACGTCGAAGCACTCGAGAGGCGGTTGCCGCTGATTGAGTATCTGCGGCAGTGCAACTGGAAGGGATCTCCTGTGGGCCGCTCCGAGTTTGTTGGACTCTGTCCGTTGCACGAGGAGACCAAGCCCTCGTTCTATGTCAACACGCGCAAGGATATCTTCTACTGCCACGGCTGCGGGCAGGGCGGAGATCTAATTCGCTTTGTCCAGTTGTCTCGTCATCTGTCCTTCCGCCAGAGCCTCGCCTGCCTCGATCTGCAGCCCCGTCCTGCCGTCGATTCCGCAGCGGTGCTGGAACAGGCTGCCACTTTCTATCAGCAGCAACTCGACCACTACCCCGAAGCGATGCGCTATCTCAACCGGCGCGGAGTGCACGATCCCGCCCTGATCAGGGAACTCGAGATCGGTTATGCCCCCGGCGGAAGTCTGCGCCGTCATCTTACGGCACAGGGTCATTCCTTCGATCTGCTACGGCAAGGCGGACTACTCAACGTGAACGGCTCCGACGCTTTTTATCAGCGCATCGTCTTCCCGTTGCGCCAAGGCGAGCACCTCGTCAACCTGTATGGCCGCAGCATCGGAGCCGCCTTCGCGCATCGCTTTCTGCCTGGCACCAAGGGTGGCTTGTATGCATGGGAGAAGGTCCGGCACTATCCCGAGGTCATTGTTGTCGAGGGCCTGTTCGACTATGCCGTATTGCGACAGGCGGGCTTTCAAAACGTCACCTGCTCGCTGGGCACACATCTCAACACAGATCAGTTCCGCCAGTTGTACGACGGCTCGCGAACTGTCCATCTCGCCTTCGACGTCGATGCCAACCAGAGCGGCCAACTGGCCGCCGACCAGTTAGCTCATCGTCTCGGTGCGCACGGCATCACTGCTCGCCGCGTCCTCCTGCCAGAAGGACAAGATCCTAACTCCTTCTTCGTCCAGGGCGGAGACGCGCGGCAGTTCCAGTCTCTCGTGGAGGCCGCGCAGCCATGAAGTTTCGCGTCATCCATCAGAAGACCCCATCAGGCGCACACAGCCCGTTTCAAGTGGTCGAGCAATCCACCGGTAAAGGTGTCGGATGGATTAATCGCTACCTGGATCGCGACTATGTCCGCCGCCTCGCAAACACTTCCCTCTATAGCTACGCAAACAGCCTGTTGCACTTCGTGCGCTGGTGGGAGAGCGTTCATCACACCGGCGATATTTCCAAGGACGACCTCACCGAATCGACCCTGCTTGATTACGTGCGCTTCCAGTCCAGCCTCCAACCTCCGCCTTCTGCACCTACCATCAACGACCGTGTGGCTTGTGCCGATCGCGCCATCCGCAATGAGTTCCCCGATGCTCCCTGTCAGGCCGCGCATGGCTTCCAGCAGGTTTACCTGCACCGCAGGCCACTGGGCCTGGGCCGGCCGCGGTTCGAGCTCAGCAGACTGCGCGTCAGGGAACCCAAGCTTACCATCGTCCCTCTTTCGGTCGACGAAGTGGCTCGCTTCTGGTCCAGCTTCCGCAACGCGCGCGATTTGGCCATCGTGGGCTTGATGCTCATGCACGGACTCCGCTCTGCCGAAGTCATGGCCCTGAACCGCGACGATGTACTGCTCTCGGAGGGACAGCTCCGCGTACGCGGCAAGGGCAACAAGCTGCGCTTCCTTCCTCTCGCACCTGAGACCACTCAACTGATCGATCACTATCTGCGTCTGGAACGGCCTGATCCCTGCTCGGCTGCACTGTTCGTGGTGCTGAAAGGGCCTGCGCGTGGCCAACGCATGACACCCGCGGGATTACGTTCCCTGTTTCGTCACCATCGCCGCGCTACGGGCATCCAGCTTGCGAACCCTCACCGCTTCCGACACACGTTCGGCTCCGACATGGTGCGCGCCGGCATTAGCTTGCCTGCGCTTATGCAGTTGATGGGTCACGCCGACATCCAAACCACTCTGCACTATGTGCAGGTCTCTCCGCAGGACGTCTACCTTCAGTACGCCCGCGCCTCAGCGCAGTGCATCCATCCACAGCCGAGGATCTCTTCGTGAAGCGCTGGCGTCGCCCCCCGCTCCAGCATCCGCTGGCTTCGGCCATGGCGCGCGCCGTCGAGTCTCTTTCCACCGCGCTCAGTCCTGCCACCACACGCAACTACAACATCGCGGTGCGCAGCTTCCTCGTCTATGTCGGCGCCACATACCCAGAGCTTACTCGCCTCGAGCAACTACGCCGCGATCCGCACATCCTCGGATGGATGGCCAGCCTGCGTGCACAGACTCCGCCTCTGGCCACCACGACCTGCATCGGCCGATTCATCGCTCTGCGCGCCATCTTCAGCGAACTGGCGTGGACCAGCCAGGTTGCCGAACTCGCTCGTCTGTTGCGCCGCGAAGATATTCCGCGCACACCGCAGAGTCTGCCTCGGCCGCTCACCGCAGAGCAAGATCAGGTTTTACAGCAGGAGTTCCTCCGCCGCAACGATCTGGTCGGAAATGTCTTCCTGCTGCTCCGCCACACCGGCATGCGTATCGGCGAATGCGTCGATCTGTCTTATGACTGCCTGCGCGGCACCGGCCCTAACCAATGGGCCATTCATGTTCCCCTCGGCAAGCTCAAAACCGAACGCATGGTCCCCGTCGATGCCTTCGTCCGTGACCTCGTACACCGACTGCGATTCTTCCGCTCTCTGGATCCGCTGCCAGCAGATGAACGGCTCCTAGCCTGGACGGGAACGAAAGAATCTTTCCTCGCCCGGCTTCGCGAGTACCTGCACATGGTCTGCTACTCTGTCGCCCTTCCCACAGATATCGTCCCTCACCAGATGAGGCATACCTACGGTACGGAAATGGTCCGTGCAGGCGTGGGATTTGCAGCCGTGATGAAACTGCTCGGCCACACCAGTCCTCGCATGACCATGCGCTATGTGGATGTCACCTTGACCGATCTGCAGAGGGAGTTTGAACTGGCTCGATCCAAACCCAGGCATCTGGCTCCCCAGCCCAAAACCTCACTCGCGCCCATGCGCACAGGAATCGATGGCCTCATCGACTCCTTACTCGTAGCTCAACATGTCATGGAGATGTTCCGCCGCTCTCTCCCAAACGGTTGTGCTCGCAATCGGCTTCTCAGGCTCTCAAAACGCCTCATCAAGATCCTCGCCGAAATAAGAAAACTTCCTACCAACTGAATGAAAATGGGCACCGATTGGCCGGTTAACAGGCCAACGTGCGTTTCCAGGACTGGCTTCGCTGGAATGAAGCTAGGCGATCGTGTGCCCATTGCAATTGCAATGTCCGATCTCCGGGCGACCGACAATTCGATCGATTAGCATGAAGGTCTTGCCAAAGAGTTCAGGCAAGCAATGTTGCCACCCCGACGGGGATGAAATTCTTGAAACGACGAATGGCATTAGGAGCTTTGTGTGTGGTTCTGGTTGCGCCGGCATGTTCGCAACGCTCGGCGGATTCGGATGAGCGAACTGGCCTCCGGCGTTTGCGGCGGACGCGGTGATCTAGTACAGTGACCGCATAATACGGTAACCAATGTGGGTCCTTGTTTCGAGCCAATTGCAGGGGTTATGACTGAGGCATGTCCAAGAGAATTCACATTGAACTATCCAAGCGGGATCGTCAGCAACTGACTGAGGTGTTAAGCGGCGCGAGGAGCGGCCCACGAGTGGAGATGCCTGCGGAGTATATTGATCAGAAGTCGAGAGGCTAAACGAAAAGTCCGCCGCAAATCATCAATCGGGAGTTCAGCACCGGTCAGGTTACAGGCACATGCTTAGAGTCTTCTGCGCCCCCGCGCGCTACACGCAGGGGCCGCATGCCACAGAACAACTCGGCGCGGAAATCCGCTCCCTCGGGCTTGAAGGGCCGGCCTTCCTGGTTGCGGGACGCAGCGCGGTCCGCCTGCTATCGGAGACATGGAGCAAGACTTTACCAGCAGCGGGGATGAGGTATGCAATATTCCCGTTTGGGGGTGAATGCACTGCGCAGGAAATTCAGCGGGGATGCCGGGCGGCGCGAAAAGCGAACGCACATGTTGTCATCGGAGCTGGAGGGGGGAAGGTCCTGGATACCGCACGGGCCATTGCTTCAGACCTTTCGCTTCCCGTCGTGAACTGTCCAACCATTGCTTCGAGCGATGCCCCGTGCAGTGCTCTTTCGGTCATCTACACCGGCGCAGGGGCGTGGGAGGAATATCGCATCTACCGACGCAATCCGGACCTTGTACTGGTGGACACAGCGGTGATCGCCAGGAGTCCCGCGCGTCATCTCGTTGCCGGTATGGGTGATGCTCTGGCCACGTGGTTTGAGGCCAAGGCCTGCGCCGACACGGGCGCGAAGAATATGCGCGGAGGACCCTCCACGCGCAGCGCTCTCGCCCTGGCTGAACTTTGCTACAAGACGCTGCTGACGGACGGCGTAGCGGCCCTCGAAGCGCTGCATCACCAGGAACCCAACGATGCGTTCGAACGCCTGGTGGAAGCAAACACGCTGCTCTCCGGATTGGGTTTTGAGTCGTCCGGGCTTGCCGCTGCCCACGCCATCCATAATGGGCTCACTACCGCAGCAGGTACCCATGGGCACATGCATGGAGAAAAAGTCGCGTTCGGGCTCGTTGCTCAGCTGATGCTCGAGTCGCAGCCAAATTCCGTTGTCGAGAAAGTCCTGACATTTTCAAATAGCGTTGGCCTTCCCACCACATTCGCTGACATTGGCATTGGAAATCCTAGCCATGAACTTCTCGAAACGGTCGCCAAGCGGGCCACGGCCCCGGGCGAGACCATCCACAATGAGCCGATCATAGTAACGCCGGCGCGTGTGCTCGAAGCCATGCGGGCGGCCGACTCTGCCGGGACTTCATTTCGGCAATCCATACGCTCCTGATTTCCTTCGCTTCAACCGCAGTTGGGAAGACGGCATGCCAGTCGACCGCTCTTGTCCGCCGCGCGCGCCCTGCGGTCCGCAGACGAAGTGAGACTGCCACTTTACGATCTGCCCACGCGATCCAAAATCATGCGGGTAGGCTGACGCTCTCTGATACCACAACCGTCAGGCGCGGCGAGACATGGTCGAAGAGTAATTCTAGGAGCGCATCGCCCTTTATTCATTCGGGTCCGAGACCCCTGCTGCGCGGGCATTGGGGCTTTTGCATAAACGGCGTCTGCATTTGCCATCATCGATGGCATCACTACTGCCAAAAAGGAAGTAAGTTGCCGGCTTCATCGAACAGCATCGAGCGGGCCATGCTTACTCCCGGCCGCTCTTCGAGCATCTCGGAGCAGCACTCTGAGACGAGCATGCGTTCCAGGCTGAGCGTGTTGATGATACGCACAATACGATCCCATCGGCTCGAAGCGCGGGCACGCTGAAGACAACATCCCGCCCGCCTAAAGCCGTACCTATCTTCTCCACATCCATGCCGGGGTCAATGGGAAAGCCGAGGCTTTCTGCCGTAATCCCGTACTCGGCCAGTACTTTCGTCTGGCCCTCTGGCTTAGCTCCGCCATGACTGCCCATCGCCGGTATCACAAATGGCCGCGCTCCCGCTGCGATCAACACGCGGAGTGCAGCTTCCACAATCTCTTTGAGATTTGCGATACCGCGGCTGCCATCGCCCACGGCAATCCGCATTCCGGGCGATATCTTGCTGCTCAGGCCCTCCTCGTCGAACTGCTCGGCAAGGAGCCCGTGAAAGTCGAGTCGCGGAGAAGCCGGATAACTTTGCGTGACCTCGATCAGTTTTGGCAATGGGATATTCATTGCGGTTCAGCAAAACTACTTTAGATCAGTCATCCAAACGGTCCGTATTCCATTGAGCTTGGGATGACAGTGGTGTCACCCGAAATACTGGTAGAAGCCGCGCAGCATCAGTGCAAGTTGCCTTTGCTGATCCTCACGCGCCCCATGCCGATGCTTTCTGAGCCGGTCTTTGGACTTAGCTAAGAACTTTCGGCGGCTCTTAACAGATGGCAGCCGTACCAAGGCAGTTGCGGACCAAGACGACCGTGGATCTCCCAGGTGCCATGACGTTTCCCTTTCTGCCCATGCCGTGCTCTCCGACCCAGCCGGAGTCTCCAGCGCCCTCGCCACTTGCGGTCGCCTACTATAGCCTTCCAGGATATCGACCCTGTCGGCCTCCGGATGAGTGCCTCACGGGGCTCAATCGCTTCACTTGCGTTACGGCCTGGACATCGCTCTGTCTACGC
>Ga0206902_10258_pt1 | contig 11839 bp, 11 predicted proteins | sample Alteio_BWOrgHeat_44_FD_153242 | JGI IMG/M metagenome (GOLD analysis project Ga0206902, IMG submission 153242) | Enriched cells from forest soil in Barre Woods Harvard Forest LTER site, Petersham, Massachusetts, United States -... | ecosystem: Environmental > Terrestrial > Soil > Temperate forest >... | reverse complement strand
CTGGTGCCTCTACTGGCACACTTGAAGCTTGTGAACTTAGGGATTACGATAATAAGCGCTATAATGGCAAAGGTGTACTCCTTGCCGTTGCTCATATTAATAATGAAATTAATAACGCGTTATTACAATCATCTATTGCAGACCAAGCTGAGATTGATGCCAAATTATGTGCATTAGACGGCACAGATAATAAAACACGCCTAGGCGCCAATGCAATTCTTGCAGTATCACTAGCATGCGCACGTGCGCGCGCGCAAACCTTGTCCGTGCCCTTATTTGTAGCTCTTAATCAAGATGAAACTATGACTATGCCTGTGCCTATGATGAATATACTCAACGGCGGTGCGCATGCTGATAATAAAGTAGATATCCAAGAATTTATGATAATGCCAATTGGTGCCTCTGATTTTAAAGAAGCATTACAAATGGGGGCTGCGGTATTTCATACACTTAAAACTGTATTAAAAAAACGTGGCTTAAATACAGGGCTTGGTGATGAAGGTGGCTTTGCGCCAGATTTAAACTCTAATCAAGCAGCCTTAGATCTATTAGCAGAAGCAGTATTAAATGCCGAATTAAAGCTTGGGAATGACATAGTATTTGCGCTAGATGTGGCGGCCTCCGAATTATTGACAGATAAGCATTATTATTTAAAATCCGATAACAAAAAATTAACTAGCGCTGAATTAGTACAATATTATACGACACTAACGCAAGCATATCCTATAGTAAGCATAGAAGATGGCCTTGATGAACAAGACTGGGCTGGCTGGCACATGCTAACAGAACAACTTGGGGGGAATATACAGCTAGTAGGCGATGATGTATTTGTCACCAATCCAAAACTAGTGACCAAGGGCATCAATGAACACGTGGCAAATGCCGTACTTATCAAACTCAATCAAATTGGTACCTTAAGCGAAACTAGACAAACCATGCAATTAGCGAGAAACAATGGCTATAATTGCATCATCTCACACCGCTCTGGTGAAACAGAAGATACATTTATAGCAGATTTAGCAGTGGCTAGTGGCTGCGGCCAAATCAAGACTGGATCTATATGTCGAACAGATAGAGTGGCTAAGTATAATCAATTACTGCGGATTAGCGAGCAAATGCAATTGCCTTATGCGCAACCATTTGCAAAATTTGGAAATTGAATAAGATAGACATCTACGTAGCAAATGCATCGCAATAACACAGTGATATCAAGATTGGCTATTGTTCTTGTGTGCATGACTATGTATTCTTTTATAATCGTGCACTATAGCTAGTAAAACCTCATTAATACGGGTTTGGTATTTGTTGCTATGTGTTTTGAAAAAATCAACAATTTCGCGATCAAGGCGAAGGTTAACTACAACTTTTTCAGGTTCTTCTTTTGTCATAAGCTTAAACAGCTCAGCAGCCACTTCAGTGCTATCTGAGTAATCAATTTCCTCATCAACCATAGCATCAACTTTAACCCAATTAGTTTTTGAAGTTGGTTTCATATGCTTTTACCTCTCTTTGATTGGCTTTTCTAAATGAAATAATACGAATAATGTTAGGTCTACGTTTTGTGTAAATCACATTCATTAAACGACCCTGTACATATCCGAATCCTATAAACCTAATTTCATGATATTCAGCCCTGTTATCTGCAAATCTTCGTAATGTACCATTCACAAACAATTCTTTAGTATCTGCAAAATCTAAACCATGTTTTTGAATGTTAAGTTTATTTTTTGCTATATCCCACTCAAACTTCATTATTATCCCATTCTTGATAGTTAAAATGATAGTATACCATATAGATATTTGTCAATATTTTTGCTTTACATTGTGTTAGATTGCAGTTGTTTTTAAAAAACATAGAAACTATTTTGATATTTGTTTATACTGATCCTGCAGTTGTAAATTGTTGTTGTATAAAGCGTGACACGCAAGGTCGGACAACCCTGCATGCCACTAACCAAAACACCCTAACAAGGGAGAGTGCAATGGCTAACTCAACTATAGCTGATTTTGCTACATTTAGAAATCAGCAAATGGAAGTCAATGAAAAAATAGCAACGAGCTTATGGAACTTAGAAGCATTAATGGCGGTTTTATTAACCACTAGGGATTTCTCTGAGTTGGCCAACAGCACGATGCATGATTATTTTTCGGTTGTGGCAAGTGTAATTAGCGAGATTATTGCGCTTCATCAAACTAATCTTACTGATTATTCATTGTACGAAGAATAAGAGCTTATTCCTGAGGGATAGGCTTTTATTATTCAAGCTCTATCCCTCTTTAATTGACGCCATAGTTAGTTGCTACTGTCTTGCAGATCCAGGATTACGCCATTGCTCCATCCAGGCTATTATATCTGCTTGGCGCTGGCCCTGCTAAACGCCCAGCTTCTGCAATAATACTATCAACAGTTCTTGCCAAATCACCTTTAATCACGTTAAGAGAACCAGTATGATAAAACGAATCCAACATAGATACAGGGAAAATCACAGACCTTATCACTTTGTATAAAGACTCACACCAATCCTTTGCTGTTTGTACAAGCTCAGTCACTAAATCTGATAATTGTGGAGGATCTGATGGTTTGAAGAACTCTATACAAAGCCATACTATCTGCCACAATGCTATCAATGCATTCGCTATTATGCCCCAACATCCAGCAAAAAAGTCGATGACTAGATTATTTTGGAATGGGCCAAACCAGCTTAGCTGGAAATCCATAGGTTCATTAGTCACGCTGACTGTTTCAGTTTTATATGCTTTTATCTCGCAAGCTAGTTGTCTTATGTATGAGTAATCTATGGCGTCGTTAGCACAATATTGCTTAAGCTTACGTGCTAAAGAAAGTAGATGGACGTAATGGCGTATCTTTCCATGCCGATTACTCTCCGCAGCTCTCTGGTCATAGCCATCAATAGACCCGCCTCTGTTCACAGGTTGCAACACATCATTATAACATTCATCAAGACGCGTGTATAAAAAATCTGCCCAACGCTGCAGCTTAGGTTGGTCTGAAAAAGTGAAAAATCGTGACATTTTTATACTCCATAAAATGAAAAAATCCTATTGTATCGCAATATATTCATTTTGCAAGTAATAATAGCGTTTTTGCCGATATTTTTATGCATTGCTCCACTGTCTAGTTACATACTCTAACGGCATAATAATTTTACCTGTGATTCCTAATTCTTGCTCTGCACTATTAAGCGCACGAGTTTCTCTTTCCATTGTATTTGCATCAGAGTTGTCCCATACTACTTGATATAAATGTAACCGCCCAGTTCTATCTTTAGATAAGCAATCAACTTCATATCTTTCTTTAGTGAGATAATAATAAGCTTCATGAGATTTTAGGTGTCTCATTTAAGCAGGATACTTTAGTGCAATTCTGTCCTTCCGTACAAGGATAGAATTATGCTCACCAACTGAAATCAATCTACCCTCATCTGCCCGTCGGGCACCTTCTACCATCAATGGGAGAAGGCTCTCTAGCGTAAATTTGGCGCGTAATTTACTGTGTTCAACCACAAAAATGCTTGACAATACTAAGGAATGATTGCAGAATGGCATCCGGTTCGCATTATGATATATAATCAGTTTTTTGGGGTGTCGCCAAGTGGTAAGGCACAGGGTTTTGATCCCTGCATTCCTAGGTTCGAATCCTAGCACCCCAGCCATATTTTATTGCAATCATGACCATTTTCTATTATCATTAGTCACATACTAGTGCAGGCGACCAATATTTATGTCTACCATGATGCTTTTCTCTGGCAATGCCATTCCTAATCTTGCGTTAAACATTGCTAAAATTTTAGAAGTGCCCATTGGCAAAGCTACAGTTGGCACTTTCAGCGATGGCGAAACTATGGTAGAAATACTGGAGAACGTCAGAGGGCGCGATGTGTTTATTATTCAATCTACTTGCGCCCCAGCAAATAATCATCTCATGGAATTACTCACTATGGCAGATGCATTACGGCGTGCATCAGCTGCACGAATTACTGCTGTAGTCCCATATTTTGGCTATGCCCGTCAAGATAGGCGCGTTAGATCTGCACGCGTACCTATTACTGCGAAAGTTATAGCAGATATGATGGCCTCTGTTGGGATCTGTAGAGTATTAACCGTTGACTTACATGCCGATCAAATCCAAGGGTTTTTTTATATGCCAGTTGACAATGTCTATTCTACACCAATTATGATGGATGACATAAAAAAGAAACAACTTGATAATATCATGATTATATCACCAGATGTCGGCGGGGTAGTACGAGCACGAGCCATGGCAAAATGTTTAAATGACGCCGATCTTTCGATTATTGATAAACGACGTAGTGGCCCTAATAAATCTGAAGTTATGCATATTATCGGTGAGCCTAAAAATCGCCATTGTATTATCATCGATGATATCGTTGATACTGCAGGTACTTTATGTTCAGCCGCCGCCGCATTAAAAGAAAGTGGTGCTAGCAGTGTGCGCGCTTATGTTACCCATCCAGTATTATCAGGGCCTGCAATTGATAACATTATGCGCTCAGCTTTAGATGAAGTTGTAATAACAGATACTATTCCATTATCTAACTTAGGCAAAGAATGCAATAAAATTCGCGTAGTTAGTTTAGACGAGATGCTAGCCCAAGCTATCAAGCGTGTCAATATCGAGCAATCTGTTAGTTCTATGTTTGCTGGATAAAAATCTAAGGGATGTTAACGTTTCTAGCACTTGCAGGGGCCTACGCATGAAAAAATTAAATGCGTGAAAGTTGATCTGACTGTTTTTGTAGCAACCCTTCGAAAGCCATGGATGGCTTTCGAGAGCGGCATGGATGCATTTAGCGTGTTTGCTACAAAAACAGTCAGAGTAAGTTTTGCGTATTTAATTTTTTCATGCGTAGGCCCTTCTAGCACTTGCCATAATTATATTAGTTCGCTATATTTTTAATTATGAGAGATTTTATAATTAATGGATTATTATGGCGAAAATAGCCCTGTACCTCGCAGGTGGTGGTGCACGAGGGGCTTATCAAGCCGGTGTATTAAAGGCTATATATCATATTATACAAAGCAAAGCCCTGCCTTTTAGCATGATTAGCGGTGTTAGTATCGGTAGTGTTAATTCCGCAGTAATCGCACAATATGCAGATGATTTTCAATCTGCTATTGCTACAGTAGAAAATCTCTGGACTGAAATTCATTCTCAGCAAATCTTTAATTCCAGCAATTATGAATTAAGTAAATCTGTTATGCGTAATTTAAGCACTTTTCTGATCAAACAACGTAGCAGTGGGCATTTACTTGATACAGAACCTCTACATGATTTTATCAAAAATAATATCAATTTTGATAAAATTAAGCAGCATATTAATAATCGGCAGCTAGAAACTTTCGAGGTCGTTAGTAATTGTTATGAAACTCAGCAGACTATTTCATTTTATCAACACTACCAACCAGACTTTCCAGATTGGCACTACCCGAGGCATATTAGTCAATCTACAATAATAGAACAAAATCATATACTTGCTTCTAGCGCCTTACCATTATTTTTTCCGACTATTAATATTAATAACTTGCATTATGGAGATGGCAGTATTGGCTTAGTGTCGCCATTACGTGGCGCCATACGCTTTAATGTTGATAAAGTCCTCATTATAGGCACGAGACAACTGCCCGTATTTATTCATCCTGAACCGCAAGAGTATAATGAAATTGGTTTTGCACAGATCCTTGGTAATATGTTAAATGGCTTATTTCTGGATAATTTAGATCGCGATATTGAACAAGTGAATCGCATGAACGATATTGCAAAATTATTATCCATATGGAAAAAACGTAAATCACCATGGCGTCCAATAGAGACGCTACACTTGCGTCCAAGCCAAAATATAGCCGACATGGCGCAAGCACATTTTCAATCTATGCCTAAATTATTAAGAATATTACTCAATGTACTCGGTGCCCAAAGCCATTCTGGTGATCTGTTAAGTTTCTTACTGTTTGAAAACGCCTTTACCCGCGAACTCATCACACTTGGTTATCAAGACACTATGAATGCATCTGATGCTATAATTGCATTTTTTAAATAAGCCCCTAATACTGGGCGCACGCCATGCCATATATAAAATGACTCTGCTGCCTGAGCTATTAACATGCCTAAACCATCAACAGCATCACACTGATGCGCTCGCGCCATTTCCACAAATGGAGTTGGTGCAGCAATGTTATACACTAGATCGTAACAAAAAGGCTTTGTCTCCCAGATAGCCTCAGGTAACTTCAAATCTAGAGCGGCATGCAATGTTGTCGCATTAATAATTACATCAAAAACACCTTGTAACGTAGTAAATGTATTAACTGTAAGTGCTGGAAATGCCTTACATAACTCATGTGCGCGCTGTACTGTGCGATTTACCACTACTAATTCCTTAAGCTGCGCTGCTAGTAATGGCCCAATGATACCTCTAGCTGCACCACCTGCACCTAATAATAAGATCCGCTTACCTTGTAGATTGCCATATGCTGCCAGATCGCGCAATAATCCCACCCCATCAGTATTATCTGCATGCAATTGCTCACCAACCATCCACAAAGTATTAGCCGCTTGCGCTTGTATAGCACGATCAGTTTTTACCACACTCATCGCAAAAGCACGCTCTTTAAAAGGTGCGGTAATATTTAATCCCCGCCCCCCAGTCACAAAAAAATTTGTCACAACATTTTCAAAGTCAGCAACTTCTGCGCATATACGAGTATAAGTGATTTGCATAGCAAATTGTTTGGCGAACAGTGTGTGAATCCTTGGCGATACACTGTGAGCAATTGGGTTACCTATGACTGCGAACATGCGTACACCATCATAAACTCTTACTCACTAATTCTTGCAAATTACGCGACAAATCTGCCTTAGATAAGCGCAGAAGTTCCGTTTTAATTAACGCACGGCGCTTAGGATCTAAGCATTGCGCGCGCGTAAATGGCGTGGCAATACGTGCGGCAATTTGTGGGTTAATGGCGTCTATGTGCAATAATTGCTCAGTTAAAAATGCGTACCCCGAACCATCCGCCGCATGAAAATTGCGTGGATTAGCTTGGGCAAAAGTACCAATCAGTGCGCGTACTTTATTGGGATTTTTAATACTAAACACAGGATGTGTTAATAAAGCTTGCACATGTGCTAGCGCATCTTTATGTTCAGAACTTGCCTGGATAGCAAGCCACTTATCTATAGCTAATGGCTCATCCTTCCATGCAGAATAAAACACATCAATTACACGTTCACGCATTGCTATATCACTACTATTTACAATTAAACTAAAGCTACTTACCAAATCAGTCATATTACGTGCGGCTAAAAATTTCTTTTCGCAAGTATATATAGTGTTACTTTCATCTGCTTTCATCATCAGCCATAAACATACATTACGCAACTTACGCCTACCATAAGCTTCCTTATTCATGGCGTTATCTTCCGCTTGCCATAAAACAGTATAATGATTATTTAAGATCTGTGATAAGCCACGCCCTATAGCTGCACGATAAAAATCACGTGCATCTTCAACTAATGCCACATCTACAGCAGTTAAATTAGCAACGATCTCTTCAAAACTAGGCGGGGTTATCAAGATGGCTCGTAAATAATGATCGATGGACTCATCATTTAAAACATGTCGATATGCAGCGATTAATGTATCTGACACCGCCCAATCTGCTCGCTTACTATGCATAAGCTGGATGATGCAGCCGCGCGCTAACTGCATGGCAGCATCCCATTTCACAAAGCCATCAGTTTCAAACTTTAGTAAAGCTAATAATGCGTCTGTGCTAAGATCCTGTTGTAATATAATAGGTGCAGAAAAATCACGTAATAGCGACACAATTGGTCGTGCGCTTAAGCCATGAAACTGATAGCTCTGCTCACGTTCATATAAATCTAAATAGGCAATGGCGTTTTCTTGAGGCGGCTTTGTACAAATAAACTGATTATCACTACTGTCCGCAATGATAGCTAACTGCTCGCCCCTTTGCGTAAATAATGCAATATTAATAGGCATATGAAACGCTTGTTTATCTGTACATTCAGCTGTGGGTGCACATGATTGTCTTAATGTTAAGGTTAAGCAATTATCCTGAAACGTACTATCTACTTGCACCACTGGTGTACCTGCTTGCGTATACCAAAGCTTAAATTGCGTAAAATCTACTTGATTCGCATCTTCCATAGCAGCGACAAAATCATTAATCGTCACCGCTTGCCCATCATGCCGCTCAAAATATAAATCCATGCCACGCCGAAACCCATTTTTACTAAGTAAAGTTTGCTGCATCCTGATAACTTCAGCGCCTTTATTATAAATTGTTGCTGTATAAAAATTATTAATCTCTTGATAAGAAGCAGGCTGTACTGGATGCGCCATACTGCTTGCATCTTCCGGGAATTGTGTATTACGTAACACTTGCACATCTAAAATACGCTGCACATCCCGTGAATTCATATCACGTGAAAACTCTTGATCACGAAACACCGTCAATCCCTCTTTCAAACTCAACTGAAACCAATCACGACAAGTCACGCGGTTACCGGTCCAATTATGGAAATATTCGTGCGCAACTACTCCTTCAATATCAGCATAATCTTGATCCGTTGCCATATCAGGGCGTGCCAATACATATTTAGCATTAAACAAATTTAAGCCTTTATTTTCCATCGCGCCCATATTAAAGTCATGCACGGCTACGATCATAAATATATCTAGATCATACTCACGACCATATTCTTCTTCATCCCAACGCATCGCGTGCTTTAATGACGTAAGCGCATGCGCGCATTTATCTTCATTACCTTTATCTACATATAAACGTAATGCAACCTCACGCCCACTACACGTAATAAACTGCTCAGTAACACACGCGAGATCTCCAGCTACTAATGCAAATAAATAGGATGGTTTTTTAAATGGATCTTGCCACACAACCCAATGACGCCCATCGTCAGTGTCCCCACTCTTGAGCAAATTACCATTAGATAGTAATACTGGATACTGTGCTTTATCTGCCGTAATCTTCGTAGTATAAATAGCTAACACATCTGGCCTATCAGGAAAAAAAGTAATGCGCCTAAATCCTTCCGCTTCACATTGAGTGCAAAATAGTTGATTAGAACGATATAGGCCAGACAAACTAGTGTTGTCTTGTGGACGGATCCGCGTAGTTATAGTCAAACTGACTTCAGCAGCGGGGCAATTAATAATAGTCAAACCATCTTTATCTACTTGATATTCACCTGCTATTAAGTCTACGCCATCCATTGCCACCGACAACAGTTCCAGACTATCACCATATAAATACAAAGCACCTGGATGATGTCGCACTAAGCGCATACAATTACGCACAATTGCTTGATCGTCAAATAAATCAAATTCTAGGCGTACCGTTTCTACGTCAAAAGCGGCTGGTTTATAATCACTTAAGTAAGTGGTGGTGATGTTATTATTAGACATGTTCATTATTCCTATTCAATGTACACTTGAAGCTATGCGCGCGTTATAGATATGGTGATAAGATAAAATCAATTTTACACAGATCCTACAACCATGCATAGCCTACTCAACTATGACCACTATTTGTTGGTGGTAAAGTTAAGATAGCAGTATGCTATTCTAGGGCCGTAATTATTCACAGCGGTGAACGCTCCATCACGGCCGTGGATCGGTATGCCACGTGAGATTAAATGCGGGCTCGAATCGCATGATTCTTGTGCCACAATAATACTTGCTATAATATACTGATAAATTTTACTTAAATATAGGTGATAAGGATGGCATTTCATAAGGGAGAGACTTCTTTACAGGAGAAATTAGAAAAAGCACTGTCTCAATTAGAGATGAATATAAAGCAGCCAAATGTGTCTGATGCGGATCTAGAATGGTATCCATTAGACAAGGCTATTCTTCTTGATGCAATACGTCAGGAGCAGGCGGCAGTACTTCAAGCACGAAACACATTGCAGAGAGATGCTACAACAGAACAAATACAAGCGACACTCCCAGAATTAGAACAAGATCCAACCGAAAATACAGTATCCAGCAGCTTTTCACCATAAATTACTCATGGCCTACGCATGAAAGTAGTTGTTTAAACATCGCCAAATTTGTTTGAAAATTACCTACTACTAACCTTGCATATCTCAATCCAATCACACATGACATAATACTACAAGCATTACATTGTATGAGCATCATAGAAGCATGGCAAGAACGGCATGCAATCGCAAGGGAGCGCACAGATGCCAAAACAGCTCTTAGCTCATTCTCCCCATAAATTAATAAACAATCCCTCCCAGATTCATTAGGATTGCACCAGGATTAAACTTTCCGCTCTGGCGCAATTCTTATTTTAAACTATACTCAAAATAAGTGGTGATCAGACGATAGAGGACAGAAGGGCAGCAGCTACATGACCTGCTTTTCTGTCTTCTGTCCTCAGTCTTCTGTCCTCTGTCATCTGCAATGGAGAGCTAAAAATGAATACTGAAGATTTTTTGGCGAAATACACACGTCGCTTCGAGGAGAACAAAGAAGAAGAGATGAGCCTAGATGAATATCTTACGCTCTGTAAAAAAGATCCTGCGGCTTATGCGAACCCTGCTGAACGCTTACTGATGGCGATTGGGGAGCCGGAATTAATTGATACCCGCCATGATCCAGTATTATCACGTATTTTTTCTAACAAAGTTATCCCCCATTATAGCGTATTTGACGATTTTTATGGTTTAGAAGAACCACTTGAGCAAATAGTTGGGTTTCTCAAACATGCAGCACAAGGCTTAGAAGAGACTAAACAAGTTTTATATCTTTTAGGCCCCGTTGGTGGTGGTAAATCATCTATCGCTGAAAAATTAAAAGACTTAATGCAAAACATACCTTTTTATGCGATTAAAGGCTCACCAATTTTTGAATCACCACTCTCACTGTTTGACTTAGATGAAGATGCGCCCATACTCTATGATAAATTTGGCATTCCAGCGCGCTATCTACGTTATATTATTTCACCATGGGCAGTAAAAAGGCTACATGAGTTCAATGGTGATATTAATAAGTTTCGCGTCATTAAAATCAAACCATCACGCATGCAACAAATTGCTCTTGCAAAGACCGAACCTGGAGATGAAAATAACCAAGACATTTCATCATTAGTAGGTAAAGTTGATATTCGCAAGCTTGAAACTTTTTCGCAAGATGATACTGATGCTTATAGTTACTCTGGTGGTTTATGTCGTGCCAATCGTGGGCTATTAGAATTTGTAGAAATGTTTAAGGCACCAATTAAAGTACTGCACCCTCTGCTCACAGCTACTCAAGAAGGCAACTATAATGCTACAGAAGGCTTATCTGCTATTCCATTTGAAGGCATCATCCTTGCCCACTCCAACGAAGCAGAATGGCAAGCTTTTCGTAATCATAAAAACAATGAGGCATTCATTGACCGCATCAATATTGTCAAAGTCCCATATTGCTTGCGCATCTCTGAAGAAATAAAAATTTATCAAAAACTCATTGAAAATAGCTCACTAAACAATGCTGCTTGTGCTCCAGGCACACTGGATATGTTAGCGCAATTCTCAGTATTAACTAGATTAAAAGAACCACAAAATTCTAGTATTTACTCAAAGCTGCGCGTCTATAATGGCGAGAGTTTAAAAGATACCGATCCTAAAGCTAAATCCTATCAAGAATACCGCGATTTTGCTGGTGTTGATGAAGGCATGCAAGGGATTTCCACTCGCTTTGCTTTTAAAATACTCTCCAAAGTGTTTAACTTTGATCAACATGAAATAGCCGCTAATCCT
>Ga0206902_10256_pt1 | contig 11920 bp, 10 predicted proteins | sample Alteio_BWOrgHeat_44_FD_153242 | JGI IMG/M metagenome (GOLD analysis project Ga0206902, IMG submission 153242) | Enriched cells from forest soil in Barre Woods Harvard Forest LTER site, Petersham, Massachusetts, United States -... | ecosystem: Environmental > Terrestrial > Soil > Temperate forest >... | reverse complement strand
ACTGGGGTGGCCGGGCTACAAAGTCTATGGGCATGAGATTGATGAGCCTGGCAAAAGGCTGAAGCTTTGGGTTCGGCGTAAGCGGGCAAACAAGTTGCTGGTTTGTTCCGGCTGTGGCAAGCCGACGGGCGAAATTGTAGCCAGCTATGAGCGGGAGGTGCGCGATCTGCCGTGCTTCGAGTACCTGACCACGGTGGTCGTGGAGTTGTATCGGGTGCGGTGCCCGGATTGCGGAGTGAAGGCGGAAAAGGTTCCATTGCTGCCTTCCAAGGCGCCGTTCAGCCAGCGTTTTGAAGATGCGGTCGGCCAGGCCTGCGAGAGCGCGGCGGCCAGCCGGGTGGCGCGGCAGTTTGGGCTGGCGGCTAGTACGGTGCGATCCATCGATCAGCGGTATCTCAAGCGCTGGGCCGCGACACGGCGCAAATCGGCGCTGCGGCAGATGGGCGTGGACGAGATCTTTGTGGGTAAGAAGCAGAAATTCATCACCGTGGTGAGCAACCTCGGGACCGCCGAGCCTCTCTGGTTCGGCGCCGAACGGAAGAAGGAAACGCTGGATGAGTTCTTCGCCAAGCAACTGAGCCCCTTTCAACGCGGTGCAGTTCAGGCTGCTTGCGTCGATATGTGGGAGCCGTTCAAACAGAGCATCACCGAGTGGCTGCCCAACTGCCGCATCATCTACGACAAATTCCACATCATGAAGCACGCCAGTGCGGCGGTCGACGAGATCCGCAGGGCCGAGTTCTTCCGCAAGGGCGGAGCGGCGCGGGAATTGGTCAAAGGCAAGCGCTGGCGGCTGCTGACGCGCTGGGTACATCTGATCACGCACAAGAAGCGTCAACTCAACGCCCTGTTTGCACTCAACCGGCGTCTGCTGAAGGCCTACCTGTTGAAAGAAAGCCTGGACCGGCTGTGGAGCTATCGCTACGAAGGCGCGATGTTGCGTTACTTGAAGAGCTGGATCGATCAACTGCGCTGGCAGCGGCTCAAACCCATGGAGAAGCTGGCCGACTTGCTGCTTCGCCATCTTGAGGGGATCCTGAACTACTGCAGAACCAAAGTTTCCCTGGGAGTGGTCGAGGCGGTCAACGGCAACATCAAAGCGCTGCTTCGCCGTGGACGCGGCTACCGCAACCTCAACTACTTGCTCCTGAAAGCCCAACGGCTGGCCGCCACAAGAACCCAACTTGTCGCTTTCCAGAAAGCCGCGTAAAGCGATGACTTTTACACTTTCTCGTCAAGAGCCCTATGTTTGTTCCCATGCTGCTCGAAAAGGTTCTAAGACAAGGCCGCGCGGGATATTTCAAGTGTCGCGCGTCGATCCCATGCGGCAAATTGCCGACCTGTTTCCCGGGGGCGAAGGCTGCTTTCCAGAACACGACGTCCCGTTTGCAGCGCTTAAGGCGGTAGCGGAGGACCGGTCAGACCCAGCCCAGCAATCCGCGACAAGTTAGCGTTTCCTCATGGTTCTTGCGACCCGAACGAAAGTAGAAAATGCAGGCCATCCTCTAGACTGAGCCCGCGCACGTTGCCCTTGCCAGCTTTCTGCCGCAAAGAGAGAATTGGCTTACAATTCCCCCCAGTGTGATACTTTCAACGGGTCGTTTCATTCATGAAACTTCAACCTTCGCGCCCTACCAAAGCGCACGGGAGAATCAGGTCAACGCGAAGATGAAATCGAACGCCAAAAAGTTGGTATTTCCTTCAAAGAAGCATACTCCGAAGCAAGTTTCCACTCCGTCAATGGGGGCGTTTCCAGTAGTCGCAATTGGCTTGGCTGCCAACTTTGCGGCAGGCACGAAGTCCTGTTTCCTACGTTCCACCGCGAGCATGTAAGCCACCATCTTCCTGGCCACGGCGAGAGTAGCCCGATTCTTGTTCCCTTTCTGCATGTCTTTCTCCCGGACCAGAGCCAGTTCGTGCGAGTATCGAGGCGCCATCTTGGCCGCTTCCACCAGTACGTGCTGGATATGCTTGTTCCTCTGTTTGGAGATCGGAGTGCGCATCACTTTGTCGGCAGAACTCTTCTCTGCGCTGCACAGTCCGCTGTAACTGATGGCCTCCTTCACTGACCGGAAGCGCGTATAGTCACAGATCTCCAATGCCCAGGTCAGAGCCGTGATCGGACCCACGCCGGGGATCGTCCGCAGTCGTCTGAGCCGCTCCGACAGTAGAGGATCCCGTTCCAGCGAACTGGTCAGTGCGCGATCGAGCCGCTACGACCGCAGTATGTGTTCACGGCTCAGCTTGAGCAAGGGGCGGATGCTGTCGTTAATCTCCTCGCTGGCCGAAAACAGATCGGTGAAGTACCCCATCCACGTAGACATCATCGATCGTGGCGCTTGCGATAGCTAGGTCGAGACCGCGAGTAGTTGTTTAAAGGTCTCGTCTTTGCGGCAGCGGAGCATGGCCTGGGTCTGACGTCCTTCCGCAGCGATGGCCACGGCTCCGACGGGTTCTGGCGCGGAGTTCGACCATCATGCGACTCGGTCCGTTCGCGTTTCGCACGAACGAAACATAGAAAAATCGGAAGGAACGATAACGCTGCAGAGCAAGGCGCAGGTCCTCCGTGGAGACGTTGTCACCGCGGTCCCACTGCTTTTCCAAGCCCGAGCCCTCATTGGCAAAACCTTCCGCGGGTCGCTACATTACCACAGCGACCAGCTTGGACGCGCCGAAATTGTAACCGCTCGATCAAGAGTTTCCGGCGCTTTGGCCTTTCACCAATTTTGGTCCGTCAGGCTGCTCTGTCTCCCCGTTGCTCACAAAGGCCGTCGTAAGCTCTCCTTCGATTATTCCGTCAGTTCATATCATGCGACCTCTTTCTTGTCCACGATCGTCGGTACCTGCACCAGTTCGTCAAAGAGAGATCGGTAGTGAATCATTGCCGTTCTCAGATCCTCCGTGGTTGCTTTCTCAACTCGCAATACAATCTCACGCGCAGAGCGGTAGTTCTCCACTACTCGGGGATGATCGACAGAAATGTCGGCGGCACGTTGACCGAAATCGGATACGGGATAGCCGCGGGCTCTCATGACGGAGGACACCAGGTCATCGGCTTCTGTGACTGCCCCCCTCGGGGAATCGACAAACCGAGACTGCACAGACTCCCACCGTTTCGAAAAGCGTTCGTGTTCGGTCGAATCAAGATCGCGGATCTTGAGCTTTTCAACCCGCTTCTCACGATCCTCCAATTTGGATTCAGCTTTTCTTCCTGACCCATGCGCCAGAACTGCGCGGTCATACTCCGGCCCGAACTTTTCCCGCAGACCTGCAGTCGTCCTCCTGCGTTTTCGCACGTACAGCCAAACCAGCACGGCGACGATTAGAATCACCACCGCGGCCAGAACAATCAGCTTAGGATCGAGCACATCCAGATTCATTGAAACCTCCATAAAACCAGGGTCTCTTTCGAGATCCTCATGTCGGAAGAACCTTGTGAAGGACGATGATCAAACTTCAAGCAACGTAAAGCTGGTCAGAATTGACCATCGTTTGAATCAGTGCTTGTGGGCGCCCTAAAGCAAACGTGCCTAACAGCCCGTGGTGTAAGTAGCTAATCCCCGGCAGATCCTGGTGCGAGCAGGGATTGGCGTTTATGTGGAGAAGTTGGATGAGACTGTCTGCTGAAGCTTCTACAAGGCCGACTGCGTGGCGTGCGGCGCGTAAACAGCCCAAGCAAGAACAAAAACAGCATTCTACCCAGGTTGTTCCACTCCCGCGGAGTGCCTGCGCCCAGCAAGCGGCGGAAGATGAGGCTCAGATTGAATCCTGCAATGTGGATCAACTGACGCTTGAGGATATTGTTATGCTTGCGCAGATGCGTGCGCCGCATGCCGCCGGTGTCGTAACAGTGGGCGAAGCTGCGTTCCACCAGTTCGCCGCGCCTCTTCAATAAGCGTTTGCCGTAGTTGCCCTGCACCCGCCGCCGATTGGCGTACACCGCCTGCTGCTGGCCGGCCTTGCCCTCCCAATGCCGCTGCCCTTTCTGCTGCCGTTCCGGAATGTAACTGCGCACCCCATAACTCTTCACCCGCTCGACCACCGCGCCCGAGTGATATCCCTTGTCAGCCACCATCTCTTCGATGCCAGCGACGTTCACCTTGGGTGCCGAGTCGGGGTGGCGCTCGGCCTCGCGCCCAACCAACTCCGCCACCGCTTCGCCGGCCTCGCACAGCGTACGGTCCAACGTGGTGGTGTCGCCCTTGTCGGCTTCCCGCAGGGTCACCGCCACTACCGCCCCGGTGTCCAGGTCCACCGCGTGTTCGGCCTTATGCGCCAGGTGGGTGCGCCCATCCTTCATTTTCGTCACCCGCGCATCGCTGTCCGTCGGGCTCATCCACTCTTTGTTCGATGTGCGCTTCTTGCGCTTGCGGTCCAACCGCGCCAATTGCTCCCGCGTCGGCGTCGCCACACCAGAAGCCCGCGCCAAACCAGTGAGAAACTCCTCATAGCTCTCCCCCGTGTCGCGCCGCACTATCGAACGCATCGCCGCGCTGGCCTCCAGCGTTGTCGCATCCACGCCTACCCGCTTGCCCTGGATCAGTCCCCGGTCCGCCAGCAATCCCCGTACCCAGCTGAACACCGCCCGGTGCGTCTCCAGGTCGATCAACCGCCGCGTCCGCGAGATCGTCGAGTGATCCGGCGTCTGCTCCGTAATTCCGATCCGTACAAACTGCCTCAACGCCAGCGAATCGGCAAGACGCCATGCGATGCCACGCTCGCTATCAATCCCCTCGAAATAGCCGATCAGAAGGGACCGGAAATAAATCCCCGGCGCCAGACCTGGCCGTCCCATGCGAGGAGCATAGAACTTCCGGCAAAGACCCTCGGCAAATTCGTCGAACTTCTCCTCGTCAAGAAGCTCATTCATCCGCTGGTAAAAAGGATGACCTGGTGACCGTGCCACATCCCCACTCGCAATCCAGATCTCCTCCTGTTTCTCCTGCACCTTGCGCGTTCCCATCCCCATGCCTCAATGCTACGAAGATGTCGCTTCAGACGTCAGACTCTTTCGAACTTACGTACCCGGACTTACACCACGGGCTAAGGGCTTCAGATAACTTCCCGAAGACCAGGAAGAACGCCTGCCTCCCAGATGACCGATTTTGAACAGCCCCTGCGACGACAAGTGTGTGAATCTGTGAGGTGGCGCTTCGGTGCAGGAGTTGCCCCTTCTTCCAGTCTCGGGTGTGGCGCCGATCAAAGGACGAATATGAAAACGACGAAGTTGCTGGTTATCTCGCTGACCCTGTTTGCAATTGGGACGGTGGTTGGCTGCTCGAGGGTTTCCTCGAAGTCACCGGATGTTTCGGGCAACATACGCAAAGGGCTCGATCAAGCAGGCCTCAAAGAGGTGTCCGTTAGCCAGGACCTTGACAAGGGCATCGTGACACTCGGCGGGGAAGTCGCGAGTAGCAACCAAAAGGCGCAAGCCGAATCCCTGGCAAAGTCCTTCGCGGGCGCACAAGTAGTTGCGGACCAGATAGTCGTGACTCCAGCCGGATCAGAAAGAGAAGCAAAAGCCATGAACTCTGATCTGGACCAAGGCATCGAGAAGAATCTGGACGCCGCGCTGATCCAGAACAAGATGCACCATAACGTGAATTACAGTGTGAAAAGCGGCGTAGTCACACTTGACGGAGAAGTGAACTCGCGAGAGATGCGCGCGCGCGCTGAGAAATTAGCGACCGGGGTGCCGAATGTCCAGCAGGTGGTGAACAACCTCCAGGTCAAGAATCAGAAAGCCACTTCAGGACAGTAGTACTCGTCGAGGTTGAGACACATATGTGTAGCCAAATCGGTGAAATGACCCGGAAACGTCAATCGGGAGTGAAGGGAGATCTAAGATGCTTGTCATACTCATCATTATTCTGGCGCTCGTTTTCGCTGGTGGCGGCGGATATTACGGTTATGGCCGGTGGGGCGCGGGCGGAGGTGCGGGCATAGGGATTGGCACAGTGCTCATGGTCCTGCTGGTGTGCTATTTGTTGGGGGTTTTCAGATAGAGCGATTCGCGGCAAGCCGGTCTCGCTGACGAGAGATTGGTACGAAGGGTATCCTCGCTTATTGGAAGCCCGAGGTGAAGTTATGGGCGCTTCCAGAGTGCACAGTGGACGACTGCAAAGCAATTCGCACATCAAGCATCACCATGAAAAACCAGGCATTGAAAGACATCGGGATGATACTCAACCCAGCTGGTGGCCGCCCGCTCCCCTCCTTCGGGTAATTACGGCTCGATCAATGACTCCAGCTCTGCCCACGCCATGACGCCATCCATGGAACTTGCGGTTTTCCTTCACGCCATCTCCCGCTGAGCCTTCCTGCTGTAACGCTCGAGAGTCCTTGCAACGCCAACGTACTATGCCGCATCCGCCATCTGCCCCTGCTTCCACATTACCCCTACACAACGCGGATTGAGGCAAGTACTTCACAGGTTCACTAAACGTTTCCTGTGAAGACCGGTTGGCCCAGAGCATTATTGCTCAGACAGAGGCAAACATTCGCCCTAACGTGAAAAGTATCTTGTACGCGTTGGTTCGAGGGAGACAGATTTAGCCGCAAGTCCGGTTTGACCAAGAACGTGGAAACATAGAGCGCCATCAATGAGGTCTCATGGCTTAGGCTGCCCTGGATTTGAATCGATGAAGGGAAAGAATCAGGACGGTTCGGGTACATTGAGTCGTTCTGATAAACGTCGAAGGGGTTTGACAGTCGAGCGACTCGCGGTTCCCTTGCCCTCCCCTCACAGTTGGTCCACGGCAATAACGTGGAAAGAAGGGGAAGAGTCATATGAGGAATTATGCAATCGCACTTGTGACGATGTTATCTGCCGCCTTCGCGTTCGCCGGTCCGTCGCAGCAGGACACCGCTGCGCGCTTACAAGCCGCCGGCCTGGTCATGAACGAGATCATGGCTGCGCCCGATAAAGGCATTCCCGAAGAAGTGCTGCATGGCGCCAAGTGCATCGCTGTGATACCAGACATGGCGAAGGCCGCATTTCTTGTTGGCGGCGAACATGGTCGCGGCGTGGTTACGTGCCGTACTGGCCATGGATGGAGCGCACCAGCATTCATTTCGATCGGTGGAGGCAACTTTGGCTTCCAGGCTGGCGGTCAGTCCGTTGATCTCGTCATGTTGTTTATGAACGACAAGGGGGTGCAAGGGCTGCTCTCGAGTAAGTTTGAACTCACTGGTGAGGCATCGGCTGCAGCCGGTCCCGTTGGAAGACATGCTTCTGCAGGCACTGACTGGAAGATGGACACGGAGGCGTTGAGCTACTCCCGCACTAAAGGCTTATTTGTTGGAGTCGCCGTCGATGGCGCCGTGATCCAGCAAGACAATGATTCCACGGTGGCATTCTATGGCAAGACTGTTTCCTTCCGCGAATCGCTGTCGGGCGGCGTGCGCGCCCCCGCGAGCAGCGACCCATTTCTTAATGCGGTTAGGGCTGCTGTCAACAAGGCGAACCAGCACGAAGCTGCCGAAAAGAGATAGCCAGATACTCCACCACGTCACGCCGCTCACGGGGCACGATGTGGCGCAGTCATTATAATCAGGCACTGCGGCTCCGCTGCACCACGCGAACCGGCATGGTGCGCCGACGCCACAGCTTCTCCAATTCAGGCCGCGCTTCGGAACTCACTTCAATCGCTGCCGATATACGCATATCCGGTCACCTTATCGTAGGAGATGACCAGATATGTTCCCAGGCCCTTCATACTCATCGACTTACCTCAATCAAGGCTTACCTGCGGAACAACTTACTTCCCCCGCTTGGCATCTACTTGGGGAGTGGGGTGGAGGCAGAGTCACTTCAAATGGTAGTTGCCGAGAGATCGCAAGGTGTATTCGGCTCAATGACGGTTGTATCAGGTTCATACGAGGTGGAACGATGATGAATAACAATTGTAAGTACGGTCTTCTGGTTTTATTACTTGCAACATCGGGCTGGTTGAGCGCGCAGGAAGCGAATCCTACAGCGAAACCGGATCACGTGGACGACGTGCACCAGGCGCCGGTACAAATTGGCGATCCGAACGTTCCGCTATACAAAATTCAGGTTGTCGGCCGAGATTTACCTGCGATCAATTACTTCCATCGCAGCGGTGCCACCAAGATCGGCTTCCAGGGAACCAGCCTGCTGCCCCAGGCCAAGGGCTCGGCAAAGATCGAGGGCCGCGGTGGACGCACGTCAATCGAACTAAATGTGACGGGATTGTCGCCAGCCAATGGGTTCGGTGCCGAATACATGACCTATGTCCTGTGGGCGATCACACCGGAGGGCAGGCCTGTAAATCTCGGCGAGGTCCTGCCGAGTGGCGGAAAAGACAGAAGCGAAATGACAGTGACTGCAAACCTGCAGACGTTTGGCCTGATCATCACGGCGGAGCCCTACTATGCGGTTACTATGCCGAGCGACGTGGTGGTGGCGCAGAATGTGGTGGAAGATCGGACCCAGGGTGTTATCGAGCAGGTGAATGCGCACTACACTTTGCTTCCACGCGGAGCTTATGAAGACACGGCGGGCCGGCATAGCGTCCTCCATCCGGTGACCCGCGATGAACGTTCACCACTGGAACTTTACGAAGCTGTAAACGCCGTGCAGATTGCGGATGCGGCCGGTGCGAGCAAGTATGCGGCCGACACCATGGCGACGGCCAGGACCTCCCTCCAGAACGCTCAGGACATGGACACGCACAAAGGTGATCGCAAGCAGGTAATCACCTACGCGCGAGAAGCCGTCCAGTCAGCCGAGGACGCGCGTATCATTACCATTCGCAAAATCAAGGCAGAAGACGAAGCGGCCGAGCGGAAAGCCCGCGAAGACGCTGAACTGGCTGCCAAGCAATCTCAGGAAGCGGCCGAGCAGCAGGCGGCCCAGCGTGCGCAGGCTGAAGCTGCGGCTCGCAAATCAGAAGAGCGCGCTGCCAAGGCCCGTGAAGCGCAACAGCAGGCGGAGCAGAATGCGCAACAGGCCAGCCAGCAGGCGCAACTGGCTGCGCAGCAGGCCGAGCAAATGCGTGAGAAGCTGAAGGAGCAATTGAATCAGGTTCTGCAAACCAAAGAGACGGCGCGCGGTTTGATCGTGAACATGTCGGACGTACTTTTCGATTTCAACAAATACACGCTGAAACCAGAAGCGCGCGAAAAGCTCGCCAAGGTCTCGGGAATCTTGCTGGCCTACCCGAACCTAAAGCTGCAGGTGGAAGGTTATACCGATAACATCGGTTCGGATGAGTACAATCAAAAACTTTCGGAACAGCGCGCGGATGGAGTGCGGGATTATTTGGCTTCGCAGAGCGTTCCGGACGGTAACATCACTGCACAAGGTTTTGGTAAGACACGTCCGATAGCCGATAACTCTACTAACTCGGGCCGTGCGCAGAATCGGCGAGTCGAGTTAGTTGTATCAGGTGATGCGATCGGTATCCAGGAGTCCGCTCCGGGCGCAAGTTCTGAAGCACAGCCGGGTCCGTCCACTCAGCCCGCACCGCAGAATCAAACTGGCGTCTCGAATCCTCAGTAACTGAGGCAGAAAAGCAGACCATCCGCGCAAATGCACCTGAAACAATCCCCAGCTCCCATTGGCGCGCAGCGCATAGCAACTGCCCAGCTGCAATGAGGTCAACGGCCACATTGATTTCGTACACCAAACTGGGTGAAGAATGGGGTCAGGTCATTGACCACATGAGGCCGGTGCGGCACGGGCGGTTCCATTGATGTGAGTTTTAGTGGGTGTCGCGCTCCAGATAAATCGCGGATTGTCAATTAAACGGCGCTTTACTGCAGTTGAATCGCGGACAAGGAAGGTCTTGCTGCGCCTTTGCGTTTACTTTCGCGGACCGCACTTCGTGCTTCTGCTTTGCCTACTGCCTCTTGATCTCCAACTTGGTCATCGAGGTCGAGGTCGCATCGGAGGATTGCCCGTTGGTGGACATCGAGGTGGTTGTGTCGTCGTCGTTTGGGTCGGATCTTGGACCTGAGCCGGTTGCAGCGCATGGACGGTGACGGCGGAGAAGATCGTCAAGGTTGCTGTAGTGAGTAGCGTAATGTAACTTCGTGACACGGTGCGGCTCCTTTTTGCGCGGAAAACCGTTCATGCGTCCTCACAGATGCGCTGTAAGAAATCCTCACTGTTCACGTTCGGGAAGCCGAGGAAATGCGGGTGCTAGACTTGATCCGTCAATGATACGTACAACGTCGGGAGTGTGTTGGGGCCGGAGTCCGATTGTTGAATCAACACTTGGGTGACCTTCCACGTCTTGTCTCGCCGCATCAGAATGTCCTGCACCTCATAGCATGGGAGGATGCCTTCGTGATCGACGATCACATCCCGATTCTTATTATCGAGGTTGTATTCAAACTCAATCTGTTTCGGCCCACGCATGCTACAGCTCAAATGATCGACCCCAATTGACGTCCATTTCTATGATTATACGCTTTAAACTGTCCACCCTGCATTCATACGAAGCTCCCCAGAATATATCAGTGATGTGTGTAGACGATTTGCTCGACGGCGCAACAAACAGCTACTCAATGGTGTGCCTGTCACAGGGATCGGCGAGGGTATCGAACGTCAAGATCAATTAACGGCGAAGGCGCTATTTTCCCGGGAACCGGCAGAAGATAAAGCCTTTGTGGAGATTCCTCGCTTTATTTTCGCTTATTTCTTACCCATGGCAAAGCCATGCTGGGTTTCTTCGCACGGTGGTTCTCCTCTTGGAGTTGAGTTGACCGGGAGTGTCACTGCGCCGACTCACTTACTTATCGAGCACCTTTTCAATCTGTCCTATTTTCCGTTGCGCCTTGCCGGCGAGCTTTTCAATCTTGCCTTTGGCAGCCAGGTTGGGATTGTTTGTGACCTGGCCCACCTTCTCTTTGACGGTTCCCTTCGTTTCGTGCAGAGTGCCTCTGATTTTGTCCTTCATGCTCTGCGTCATCTTGATTCTCCTTTGTCTGTGATTCACCGGTATTGATCAAAGTTTCCCGTCGGATTCCCGGGTACGGTTTTGATCCGTGACAGGACGACTTTGCAGACCCTCAGTTCGACGAGCTGGCCTTTTGGTTCTTGACCTGCAAATCGTTCACTACCTGCTTCACGTTGGGAACTGACGAAGCCACCCGTTCGGCCTGCGCACGCGTAGATCGCGAATTGACTTCTCCAGTAAGGGTGACCACGCCATTCTTGACGTCATACTTGACAGCCTTTTGAAGCTTTTTTTGGATGAGAGCAGCTTCAAGGTTGTTCTCGATACCCTTGTCAAGATCAAAGTTAATCGCCGTTGCAACACTTTCGCCACCGGGAGGCATCACGGCAATCTGATTCGCGACAACCTGGCCAGTCGCGATCGATTTTGCGATCGATTCAGCTTGTGCCTTTTCCGCGTCTGCTGCAACGTGTCCGCCAAGAGCCACTACACCTTTGTCGCGATCTTGACTCACGGAGACATCTTTGAGTCCGGCCTGGTCGAGCGATTTGCGGATGCTGTCAGAAACATCGGGTGATTTCCCGGTCGTCCCGAAGCACCCTACGAGGAGCACGGTTGCGAACAAGGCAAGTAAAGTCAAGTACAGTTTGTGCGTCTTCATATTCCTCCTTCGTTAAAGGCAGAGGATTCAATTCACAAAGGCAACTCAACTCGTCGGCGCCTTTGGCGTCCGAGCACCCAAGCCCCGCTGAAGTTCTTTAGGGCATACGCAATCCGCCGAAAACGTAGATAAGCACCAGAACGACCAGCACCAGGCCGAAAATCCCGATGCCTCCGCCGGTCCCCCATCTGCGATATCCGTAATAGCCACCACCGCCCCCAAACGCGAGCAGCACGACTACACGATCAGTAACATAAGAGTCTCCGTTCAATTCCAGACCGGCTTCGATCTCCCACCGCGGTTAGTCGTCCGAGCATCGAATGGGCAAGCG
>Ga0206902_10253_pt1 | contig 12095 bp, 9 predicted proteins | sample Alteio_BWOrgHeat_44_FD_153242 | JGI IMG/M metagenome (GOLD analysis project Ga0206902, IMG submission 153242) | Enriched cells from forest soil in Barre Woods Harvard Forest LTER site, Petersham, Massachusetts, United States -... | ecosystem: Environmental > Terrestrial > Soil > Temperate forest >... | reverse complement strand
GAATCCCGCTTGCAAAACCTTTAGAATTAATTCATAATTTTAAACATAAATATGATGATACAGTTACCAATCGGCATCAGCGATTTTAAAAAAATTATTCAAGGCAAATACATATTTGCCGATAAGAGTCTTTTGATCAAAGAGATTATGAATGATAGCGCTGAAGTTATTTTGATAACCAGACCAAGACGTTTCGGGAAAACTCTTAATTTATCTATGCTGCACTATTTTTTGCAGCAAAATCAGGGTATCAATGAAAATTTATTTGATGGCCTGAATATTTCGAAAGACGCAGAGTTTTGCCAAAAATACCAGCAGCAATATCCAGTGATTTTTGTCTCTTTCAAAGACATCAAGAAGTCCAATTATAATGATGCGTATGCTGAGATTGAAGAATTAATACGACATTTATATGAAGCTCATAGCTATCTACTTGAAGGTAGTTGGCTATCAGAAAGGGAAAAAACTAGATTTACAACCGTTGCTAACAAAAAAGCTGATTTATCAGATATCAATGCTTCAATAAAGCAGCTGTCAGAATATATGGCCAGAAAGTTCAAGAAACCAGCAATTATCTTAATAGATGAATATGACACGCCAATACAAGAAGCTTATCTCCAAGGTTACTATCGAGAAATGGTAGATCTCATGCGCAGTATTTTAGGTACAGCACTTAAAGATAATTCTTCTTTAGCAAAAGCTGTATTGACTGGAATTACACGAGTTTCACAAGAAAGCCTATTTTCTGGTCTAAATAATATTGAAGTCTATTCTCTTCTAAGAGAAGAATATGGACAATATTTTGGGTTTACTGAAGCGGAGGTAATTAGATTAATAGCACAGACCGGTAAAGAAGTATCTTTAGTCTCCATCAAAGAGTGGTATAATGGCTATCAAATAGGCAAGTATGTACTATATAACCCGTGGTCGATAATAAATTGCTTAAAAAATCATGGTAAGCTAGCGCCATATTGGCTGCATACTTCAAGCAACGACCTAATAGCTAAGTTATTAAGTAATGCTAAGCCCATTGTAAAACAGCAATTTGAAGAATTACTGCAAGGTAACACAATTGAACAACCTCTATCTGAAAATCTTGTGTTTTTAGATATTGAAACAATGGAAGAGGCGTTATGGAGTTTATTATTATATGCTGGGTATCTTAAAGTTTTATCTAGCGAATTATCTGGTAATCGGTTAATGGCTAAAATTTCTGTCCCAAATAAAGAAGTAAGTTTTGTTTATGATAAAATAGTTGAGAAATGGTTTAGCACAGCAATTAGCTTAGATTCATATGACGAATTTGTACAAAGTCTATATAAAGGAGATCTAGATAAATTTAAGGAGTATCTATCTAGCTATATTATGCAAACAGGGAGTTATTTTGATTTTAACAGCCATACAGCTGAGCAAATATTTCATATATTTATTTTAGGATTGGTGGTAGGGCTTAGAGATCATTACTATATTTATTCTAATCAAGAATCCGGCTTAGGGCGGTTCGATGTGACCTTCATTCCTAAGAATAAGAAAGCAAAAGGTATAGTGTTAGAATTTAAAATTAGTAGTACGCCGGATCTTTTATTAAGTAAGGCACAGGAGGCATTAGAACAAATAAAAAACAAGCAATATATAGAGATATTTAAGAAGCATAGCATTGACACTGTTTTAGCTATAGGGTTGGCTTTTTGTGGAAAGCATATGGAATTGGCATACGAAGATATTTGTTAATTCGAATGCTGAGTTTTAAAAGTTATCCCCTACCCCTTTTCATACTTCTGAGTATAATAATACTCAGAAATTCATGATGTGTCAACCTTTTCTTAAAGGATTTCTATCTCAATTACAGTGCTCAAATATACTGCAAAAGTAACATTCCGTTCGCTTAGTGCGCCATGGCACGTGTTAAGAAACTCCTAGCAAAGCTAGGCGAGGTTCAGGGTAAGTGACCTCGAGGTGAATCATCTTACCGAAATCTGAAAAGAGAAAGGAAACACAGCATGATGATAAAGCAGACAATATCGGAAGACGTGTATGATATGGGTCTGCAACACCTGGACAATATGGTCAAAACTAAACTGTCTGAATTCCAGTCTCCAGTGGTGAAAACTGACACTCGTTGGTATCATGTATGTAAACCCAACGCCTATAGTAAGCATAAATACATAAGCGGTTTATGTTACACCCTGACTAAAGGACGATGAGCAGTGAGTTCATTTAAGGAGACGAACGGAAGACCTAAGTTGTTCTAACATTTCTTAATGACGAAACATGGGATGGCCTACAGAACGAGAGTTCCAAGGTCACGGAGTCATCGTAGTAGTCGATAGGAGGGGACGACTTATCAAAAGAGTACAGGAAAGCTGTACGCAGGGCGAAGGGTGGCAGGTAATCCAATAGTTAAAATAGTAAAGGTACGCAAGATGCGAAACGCCGAAACAATATTATCTATTATACGCAAACGTGGACAACATGGACTGCCGGTATATGATGCATATCGTTTATTGTATCAGAAAGACTTATACATTCGGGCTTATGCAAAGCTATATCGCAATGATGGAGCTATGACAAAAGGATCGACTTCTGAAACAGTAGATGGTATGTCATTGGAGAAAATAGATACCATAATTAACGAATTACGTTATGAGAGGTATAGATGGACTCCAGTAAGACGTACATATATATCCAAAAAGAACGGAAAACTTAGGTCGTTAGGGGTTCCCAGCTGGTCTGATAAGTTACTGCAAGAAGTAATACGATCAATACTGGAAGCCTACTATGAGCCTAAGTTTAGTGAACGTTCTCATGGATTTAGACCTAATCGAGGATGCCATACTGCATTGAGAGAAGTGATGCAAAAAGGAAGAGGAACCAAATGGTTTATTGAAGGCGATATTTGCGATTGTTACGGAAAAATTGACCATACAGTTTTTTTGAACATTCTAAAAGAAAGCTTTCAAGATAACCGGTTCTTACGACTTATAAACACGCTACTCAAAGCCGGATATCTAGAGAATTGGAAAGTGAATACAACCTACAACGGAGTTAGTCAGGGTTTGGTTTGTGGTCTAATCTTTAGCAACATAGTCCTTGATAGGTTAGACAAATATATAGAGCAAGAACTTATACCGGCATATACATGTGGGAAACGAAGAAAGGAAAATCCATCTTATACTAGACTGATAATACAAATATCACAGGCAAGAAAAAGAGGAGATTGGGAGTACGCAAATGTGATGCATAAACAAATGCAATCCATACCAGCGAGCGACCCAAATGATCCAAACTTTCGACGCCTATGGTACGTAAGATATTCTGATGATTTTCTGCTAGGGTTAGCGGGATCTAAAAACGAAGCTGAAGAAATAAAGCATAAGATCGGGGAATTCTTAAATAATCAATTAAAACTCGAATTGAATAAGGATAAGACACTGATTACAAATGCTTATTATCAGAAAGCCAAATTTTTAGGATATGAGGTTCATAGACTTCGTGTTGATAACAAACATGACCGTAGAGGCCATCGCTGTATCAATGGTGGTATTGGACTACGTATTCCCAATAAAATAAAAGAAGAGAAGTGCAAACGGTACATGAAAAATGGGAAACCAATACATCTACCGGAACGCACAATAAATGATGCCTATAGCATAGTCGCAGACTATCAAGCGGAATATAGAGGGGTTGTGCAGTACTACCGTATGGCATACAATCTCCACACACTGGGACAATTGCGGTATGTGGCGGAAGTATCACTGGTTAAAACTTTAGCCAATAAATATAGAACTACATGCACAAAAATCTATAGACAGTATAGTACAACGATTAAAACAGATGAAGGTGAAAGAAAAGTTATCCTTGTTAAACGTGATCGTAATACAGGAAAGCTACTTGTCACCTATTTTGGAGGAATATCTCTAAAATGGAACAAGTGGATTAATCCAGGACAAGAAATAACATACCCAGTCTGGAATAATCGCAGCGAATTAGTAGAACGCCTTAAAGCTCAAAAATGTGAGCTATGTGGATCACAAAATAAAATAGAAGCACACCATATAAGAAAACTCGCAGATATTGAGAAGAAAGGGAAAACTAAATCTGAATGGCAAAAGCGCATGATAGCAAGAAAACGCAAAACACTAGTTGTGTGCTACGATTGTCATAGGAAAATTCACTATGGTAAATATGATGGAAGAAAACTTAGAGCGTAATGGATTACTGGAGAGCTTCATGATATCGAAAGAATCACGTGGGGTTCGGTGAGGAGTCGTTGGAAAAGTGCTTCAAATACTGAAGTAACTCGCTGGCGGCTTACTCTACTGTCAGAGAACCCATTTCCCCTGGTCTTTTGCAAGGAAAAACCAACTTGTCATTGTTAGAAGGTACCTTTTACAGCAATTAAATTGCCGTAAAAGAGGCTTTTCTAAGCCCTACCCTACCCTTTTTTCTGACACCTTTGTCAACCATTTAACATCTAGATTACCTACCCTACTCCTCAATACCAGCTAGGCGCCTTACCATCAGCGCCTATCGGTTTTAACTTCCCACGCTTCCAACCTTTCTCACAGTGACAAATCACCGCCTCAAATTTTTTAAAGCTCCTAAATTCATGAGGGGCTACACAATATTTTTCTTCAAAGGAAAACGACCGGGATTGATTCTTTTTAGAGGTATTATGGGTATATTTTTTGACTTCTTTTTTACCAACCGTATCCGCGGCTATTTTAGCGCTTTCCTCATCTGCAGCCTTAAAAATAATGCGGTTACCCATGTTAGAAACAAATATTTTTATCTTATTTTCATTTTCCATTGGGGGAACAAGGCTCAAAAAAGACTGCGTCGCTGCTACCACGGTTGCTTTCGCTTCCCGAATCACATCGACGGCATTGTAATCACTCATGCCGTCCTCGCTTGCGGTAACAACCTTTTGCGCTTCATCCGCCCACAAAATGATTAAATTATCTTTTTTTCGCTCAAGAAATGGTCTATCAAAACGGCGCATAGCGTGCCTATAAAATGTCATTTTTAAAAGCGTATTTAAATACCGTCTTTCAACCGGGTATTTTTGAGGAATGGATAAACAAATGACCTTACCTTTATCAATAGCCTCAAACGAAAATGTCGACTGCTCTGGACAAAAAATCTCTGCAATTACAGGATCCGTAAAATATTTTAAATAATTAAAAATCGTCTGCTTAACCCCTCCTAGCTATTCTGGAGGCTGATTCAAAAAATTATCGTTAAAATGATCTATAATACTCAAAGCCTCTACCCCATCCTTCTTCTCTAAAACCGCTAGTAGGGTATGCATCGTTCTCTCATTCGTTAAAAAATGATAACAGTCGCTTAAGTTAGCTGAGCGGCCACTTTCTGCCAATGCCTTTAAGGCCCATTCAATATGGATCTGCGCTTGTGTTTTAAAGAAACCTTTATCGCTTTTCTGTCCTAAAGATGCTGCTACATCACAAATTGCCTTAGCATGAGCCGAAAAAGGAATGCCTGGGATATCCAAAAAATTAAATCGATGTTCTGGTTGCCAAGTAGCATTGGCATTATCGGGTCTTACTTTTAACAATATAAGATCATTTTTTCTACCTACTTTTTCAAACAAAGTCGTAAGCGTTTCCCAAAACAAACCTTTTTCATCAATACAAACCCCTCCCCAATTAGCGCAATGCTTGGATACCTGCCAAAGTAAATGATTAATCGCCGCCGTCGTTTTGCCTGAGCCCGTCATGCCTGTAATGATCCAACCGCGGCAAAAATCATTGATGTCCCATTTGAAGCCCTTTAGCTGTACAACACATCGTTTATTCCTACTAAATGCATACACTGCTACTATCGCTTGAAATAACCCAAGTAAAGCAAACCCAGATCCAAACCAAATTTGACGGAAAGACAAAAAAGCTATCAAAGCGCAACTTCCGCTTAAAATAGATAACATTACGTACCACAGGGTGTTAATACCGCTACTCCATTAAGATGCCTTCCAAAACGAGCCCTGTTTTCAAATCATTCACTCCAATTACCCCACTTGTTGGAAGGCCCTTTAATATCTGTGCAGCAATCAAATCGCCTAGAGACTTTTCTATAGCAGCCCTTAAGGGGCGCGCCCCTAGATGTTTATTAAATCCAACACTGATTAAAAAATTGATGACCTCCTGCCCAGCAGTCAAAAAAAATCCCAATGTCTCCAGTTGTCTTAATTCTTTTTGAAGCATATTCTTACATATCTCTAATTGAATTTCGTAGCTCAATTTATTGAAAACAATCTTTTCTGTAATTCTTCCCACTAGCTCAGGTCGTAGCGTCTCATTTACTTGGTTCAAAATCACTCGCTCAATCGTTGAAAAGGGAGACCGTACCATATTTCTAATTTCCGCTGAACCAATATTCGAAGTAAAAACAATGTAATAATTCATCAAGGGCCACGTTTTATGATCGGCAAGCGTGATCCTTCCTGCATCTAATATTTGTAAAAATAGATCCAGTATCCTAGGCTCCGCTTTTTCCATTTCATCAAAAAGTAATGTCCCATAGGGAATTTCCTTCAGCTTCTTTCCCATTAAACCAGTTTCTCTTTCTTTTTCACCTATAAAACGTCCTAATGAAGCGGGCGTCATAAATTCCGACATATCAAAGCGGATTAAATGCCCTTCACCAAACAAGTAATCCGTAAAGCATTGGGTAATTTCCGTTTTTCCTGTTCCTGTTGGCCCTACAAAAAGGAAACTTCTCTTTGGTCGATTAGGAGGGCATATCCTTAACTCCCCTCGTTTAAGAACCGATGTCAACCGCGCAATAACATGATCTTGCCCTTTAATATTAGCCAAAAGATGACTATCCAAAGAGCAGAGCTTTTCTGTCACTTCACTACGGTAAATATGCATATAAAAGCTGTCTAGATCTAGACTTATAATAGTTTTAAGATAAATAAGTTAATAAATTCTTAAAGAAAAATAAAAGTAATTTTTATCTAATTTTTTAGTACAAAAAAATCCACGCTTTCAAAAGAGAAAGCGTGGACCTTACAACATTTCTCAAGACAATCCCTAAAAACTGTTCAACCTAAACCACATCTTAAGGGATTTTGAGTCAGAATAGAATCATTTTCATTAACCCAAAAATGTATGCTGCCATTAATCCCATTATTACCGTTCATCTAAACCTTTCATAACTTCAGTAACAATAGCAGCTTCAGGAAGTTTTTGTGGAGGAGAAATCTCTTTGACATCTGGTTCGCCCTCTTTTGAATCTACAAATTGAAAGTTCTCTAGAACAACACCGAGCTTACTCCGTTTTTGTCCCTCACTCTCCCATTGATCCAATTTTAAACGCCCTTCGACAAATATTGACCTACTCTTTACGAGATATTTATGAATAACCTCTGCTTGTTTACCAAAAGCATCTATATCAACAAAACATGTTTCTTCTTTTACCTCTCCATTTTGGCCTTTGAATTTCCTATTTACAGCAATAGAAAATTTACACACTGAAATCCCTGTAGAATTAACCCGTAGCTCCGGATCACGTGCCAATCGCCCCATCAACAAAACTTTGTTCAAATTAGACATACATTGAAAATCTAAAGACTATAAAAATTTTACCATCAATCTCCATTACCCATACTTACACCCATTAGATCATGACTTTCAACTGATCTACAATTGTGTCAACAATCTCAGGGGTATATAAACACTACGTATACTTTTTTTCCTTAGTTTGTCAAAACTTTTTTTTCTCTTTTATTTTTGCATACTAAGGGATCAGAAAATACTTAGAGATTCCAACGTTCCTAAAGATCTTCAAGAAACATTACCAGCGAAAAAAATAACTTTCCCCCGCAAGCACACGATTGATTGCAATGTACTTGAGCATAAACATAAATGGTTTCTTTAGCCTTTCATAATTTGTCATTTTTACAGCGTCTTAAAAGTTTTGTAAGCACAAGATTGGTACATTAAAGCAACAACAGGAGAAAAGGAAGGAGAAACTTGGTAAAGAATTGTACGGAAATACTTCTTGTACAATAAAGGTGTATAAAATTTTAGTATTGTACATATTATCAGTTTTATATTTCTTAAACACAGGCATCGTTTGAAAATTAAATTGCTATCCGCAGCACGTGTCTGACGATGTCCAAGTAACAGGGGTCTACCCCTACCCTGTGTGCTTTTCTTTCATAAGTGATCAGCGGAATAAGGACAGCTAATATTGTTTAATTGAAGGTTATGACTCCTACCCTTTCCTATTCTCAACTGTACTTATCTTTTGAACCTATTTGATGTAGCGTAACCGATGGATTAATTTCCTTTATTCAATATCGCCCGTATAATTTTCAAATCGTGTAAGCTTTCGATTAAAAGCTAAGGTGACTATACCTATAGGACCATTGCGTTGTTTGGCAATAATCAAGTCACACAAAACAACACCCGAGTTCATATCCTCTTCATCATTCGAATCTTTCTTTTTAGCTAAAAGTAAAACTAAATCGGCATCTTGCTCAATAGAACCCGATTCTCTAAGATCGGAAAGCTTTGGTTGCCGTTTTTCCTTTTCAGATTCTCGATTCAGCTGACTTAAGACAACAACTGGAAGGTTCAGCTCCTTTGACATAGCTTTTATTCCTCTTGAAATCTCAGCAATTTGTTGTTCTCGTTGGATCCGGGTATCTGTACCACTTACTAACTGAAGATAGTCGATAATAATAAGGCCAAGATGCTTTTGAGAATGTAACCGACGTGCTTTAGCTCGCATTTCAAGAATAGAAGCTTGCGCAGCATCATCGATCCAAAGAGGGGCCTCTCGTAATTCTTTAGAAACACGGGCTAGCTCACTTTGTGGCTCTCTATCTAGAAACCCATCTTTCAGTTTCTGCATATCTACCCTTGCTCGGCCACACAAAAGTCTCATTGCTAATTGCTCAGAGCTCATTTCTAAACTGAAAAAAAGCGTTGGCACCCGTTTAGTAGGATCTCTGTGCAAGACCGCTGCTTCTGCAATATTTAAAGCAAGGCTAGTTTTCCCCATCGAAGGCCTCGCAGCAACAACAATCATTTCCTGTGGATGCAAGCCAAACGTCATTTTGTCTAAATCAAGAAATCCACAGGAAACTCCACTTAGCTCACCTTTTCTATGCATTAAATTTTGAATCAATTTAACTGCATTATCAATAGAAACTCTGATGGGTTTAGCCGCATCTGTGATGCGGTTTTCACTGATTTTAAAGATATCCTGTTCGACTTGTTCCAGAAAATGTTTTAAATCATCTTGTTCCTGATAGGCTTGCTCAATCGTTCTGACAGAAGTTGCGATTAGCTTCCGAAGAAGACTCAAGTCACGTACACGCTCGATATAGAAGGGTAAATGAGCTGTAGTGTCTATTCGATTCGTAATTTCGTGGATATAGGCTATATTACCAATTTCCTCAAGGCGCCCCTTATTTTTAAGGGCATCACAGATAATAATTTCATCGATGGGGGTACCTTTACTATAGAGTTCTAAAAAGGTTTGGAAAATAACCTGGTGCGCAGGTTTAAAAAAACAATGCGTATCAATTTTAGCTTCAATGCAAGCTGTCATACTTTCTTGCCCACCTTCAAGAAGGCAACACGCAAGGAGCGCTTGCTCAGCATCCATATTATGGGGAGGAATTCGCGTGGTAACAGAGGAATGCGAAGAGACCCCTTCCTTTTTAGGAAAAGCGGTGTCTTGCGTTTTTTTTATATGCGTGCGGGAAAGTGTTGCATTTGCCATTTTGTTAAAGGTATCTTTGGTTAATGTTTTTCATTGCTTCTTCTATTTTCCCTTTTCAAGAAGAAGTTTGAGATTTTGTATATACTTTCCTCTTTGGTTTGTCAAAATTTGTTTCCTAACCCTCTAGGGCATTTTGATTCTCTTTTAAAAGTCCTAATGTTACAATTTTCAACTATACAAAACGCTGGCCAGTAACTATACAGACTGCGGATTTCCCATTTACAAAAGCCTATCAAAATATGGAATTTCTTAAAAAAGAAAGCGGGAATATCGATTGAAAAACAATAAAATTCCTCATTTATCCTTGAAAATCATCCTAATACGGTATAAATTTCAAGGATGATAATTAGAGAACGCTTACTTAAATTAGTTTGGAAGTTATTAAACCAATTTCCGGTTGTCCTAATCACGGGACCTCGGCAATGCGGTAAAACCACCTTAGCTAAACAAGTTTTAAGGGAAATGGAGGGACATTTTTTTGATTTAGAAAACCCACAGTCCCCACTACGACCTGAAGTCGCTATGACTATTTTATCAGATCTCAAAGGCCTTATTGTTATCGATGAATTTCAGCATCAACCCAAGCTCTTTGAGTTAATACGTGTACTAGCTGATAGAGACCCTATTGAAGCACGTTTCCTCATATTAGGCAGCGCCTCTCCTAAAATTGTCAAAGGAGCTTCTGAGTCCCTTGCTGGTAGGGTTGCTTATCTCGACATGGGTGGTCTCTTACTCGATGAAGTTGGCGGCAATGAACACCTTAAACTATGGGAACGAGGCGGGTTTCCAAATGCTTATTTAGCTGATAGTGATGAGCAAAGCTTTGAATGGCGAGAGCAATTCATCACTTCCTTTTTAGAAAGAGATTTGCCACAACTAGGAGTGACTGCCGGAGAGCCAAGACTCAGACGATTTTGGCGAATGCTGGCTCATTTCCAGGGTAAACTATGGAACGCCGCTGACTTCGGTCGAGCCTTAACTATTAAACCCGAAAAAGCCCGTTATTATTTAGATATTTTAACAGGCGCATTTGTAGTTAGACAACTCCCACCTTGGTTTGAAAATGTCGGTAAGCAGCTTGTTAAATCTCCCAAAATATATTTTCGCGATACTGGCCTTCTGCATGCTCTTTTAGGCTTTAAAAATAGGGATGATGTTCTCAGCTACCCTTATTTTGGATTTTCCTGGGAAGGTTTTGTCGTAGAACAAGTCGTTCAACTCTTTCGGGCCGAACGAAATGCTTTTTTTTACAAAGCCTATTCAGGCGCAGAATTAGACCTTTTGATTGTAAGAGGAAATGACCGCATTGGTTTTGAATTTAAATGTACAGACTCCCCTAGTACAACAAAGTCTATGCATGTTGTTATTGAAGATCTAGGCTTAAAAAAATTACAGATCCTATATCCAGGAACTCAACGTTACCATCTGACGGAAAAAATAGAAGTTTGTCCCATTGCAGAATTGCCATCTCTCTCCTTAGATTGAACCGCTTATAGACTTTAGCTGCAGCCGATCAAAAGTGGAAATTGCTCAAGCCAAAGATAGACTAAACTTGTTAATGAATGTACAACTTAAGCGAACGATTTCTGATAATTTTTAATGCGTCAGAACGATTTAGTTAACTTTTTTCGTCAACTAAGGCTTATTATTGAAGCAAACTAAATTTGTAACGTTTCTCTTGAAACTGTACACTATGTCAAATGGATCGGGTATATTTATCACTGGCAATAGATAACTGCTGTTGTGATCGATATAACCAGGATACCCCATATCTTATTTGCTGAAAAATTACAGAGAAAATCATGAAAAAAGAGATGCAGGCCCTACTAGACTGAGGAGGCCTGCTTTCCATGTTTTGAAAATTACCAAAGAACAATTTTCAAAACTTATGAGTATAATCAACTTTTTGAAGGATTGGCAAAAAGGTAGTTTTCGAACTCTTGTTCGAAAAGGTTTAACAATTCTTTAACAACTTTTTTGTGCGTTACCACCTTTTGCCGCAATGATTAATCGAGTACCTTTATTGGCTTTCAAGGTCATAATACCCATAATGGATTTTGCGTTAATGATTTTATTTTTTCGAATAATCGCTATTTCTGTTTCAGCGTATTGGCCCGCTAAACGCGCGATCTTATATGCAAGGCGAATATAGATCCCCTCTTCGTTCTTAACTTCCAAAATTAGGGTAGCGCTCGTTGATAATTCACTCATAGTCAAATAATTAAAAACACAAACATAAGTTATATTTTTAAAAAGTAAATATATTTTCGATACATTGCTAAAAAGAATGAGACGGCTTCTTCCTCTTTTAATTATCAACATTACAGTTACGTAAAGGT
>Ga0206902_10252_pt1 | contig 12137 bp, 10 predicted proteins | sample Alteio_BWOrgHeat_44_FD_153242 | JGI IMG/M metagenome (GOLD analysis project Ga0206902, IMG submission 153242) | Enriched cells from forest soil in Barre Woods Harvard Forest LTER site, Petersham, Massachusetts, United States -... | ecosystem: Environmental > Terrestrial > Soil > Temperate forest >... | reverse complement strand
AGAAGTTTGCCGAGTGGTTTGCAGAGCGCGACGACCCTGTTGAGGTCGTCGGAGGTGAAATCTGGGCCGGCTAGCTTTGCGTTATCGCCTTTGCGGCTGATTTGTATCACGCCTACAACGCGATCGCCGGAGACAATCGGGGCGCTGATGATTTTTTGAATGGCCTCGGTAGTCTCGGCGGCAAACTTTACGCTTTCAAAGACGCTGGCGTGTTTCACGGAGGTGAAATCATTGATAATTTCCGGCAGGTTCTCCCGAGTGGTACGCGCCGCGAGCGCGGACTTGCTGGAGAGTGGAATGAAGCCGACGTTTTTGAGCGCTTCGGGGACGATGAAGTACAAGTGGCGCCAGCGATTGGAAATGGCGAGGATGGCGACTTCGTCGGGGCGGACGGAAAGATTCTTCGCGATGCCTTCCGCGACGGTGGTGAAGGAAATTTGCGGCGGCGCATTTGTTTCCACTTCCAGCGTTTCCGCAAGGCGCTCCAGCTCTGTTACGAGACTCATGTTTTGTCCAGAAAACACGCTTGTGCGACTTTGTGGCCAGGGGAGAGGACCCAGGCGGGAGATAGAAACGCAAGGATAGCACTCCTCCCTTGGTGGTCACTGTAAAACTGAAGAGGGATAGACTCAATACGTAAACGCCAAAAAGTGCGAAATGTTTACATGATGCGGAGAAGTAGACGACCTTGCGCGGGATTTGGCAACTCCCTATACTGAATTTGCCGCGATTCACGGGTTCGCTGCAGGGATTCGCTGCAGGAAGTGAAGCGGCGGAGAGGGCATGTCTGCCACGGCAACCCGGCCAGAAACCAGCTATCTTTTTCGCAAACTCCATTCGTTAAGCGGTGTTATTCCCATCGGCGCTTTTTTGGCGGAGCATTTTTGGTCGAACAGCGCGGCGCTGGTCAGCGCGCGGAAATACAACGAGACTTCGCAAGAGTTGCAGACGATTCCGTTCCGTGTTTTCGTGGAGTGGGCTTTTATTTTCCTGCCGATTTTGTATCACGGCGTATATGGGATTTATATTTGGCTGCGCGGCGAGTCCAACGTTTCGCATTATCCTTGGGTGAAAAATTGGTTGTATACGTTTCAGCGCTACACGGGGCTGATCGCGTTTGTGTACATTGGCTGGCATGTGTACACGCAACGGTGGCTGACGCATGGAATGTCGACTTATAACGAAGTAGCACAGCAGTTGCGTAATCCGTGGGCTTTCGCGTTCATGCTGGTCGGAGTCGTGGCGACATCATTCCACTTAGGCGTGGGTATCTGGAATTTCCTGTGCAAGTGGGGACTGGCGGCGACGGTGCGGGCGCAGCGGGCGGCGGGGCAGTTGGGAGCCGTAGTCGGGGTCGTATTTAGCGTTGTGGGAGTATTGATCGTCGTAAGCTTCCGATACGACTGGCACCCCTTCGCTTCCTATTTAACGCAGAAATGAGACAGCCCAAGATCATCGTAGTCGGCGGAGGACTGGCCGGCCTGATGGCCACGATTCGTGTGGCCGAGGCGGGAGTGCCGGTGGAGCTGTTTTCGATTGTTCCGGTGAAGCGATCGCATTCGGTGTGCGCGCAGGGTGGGATCAACGCGGCGAAGAACCAGAAGGGCGAAGGAGATACGACGCAGAAGCATTTTGACGACACCATTTACGGCGGTGATTTCCTGGCGAATCAGCCGCTGGTGAAACGCATGTGCGAGGCAGCGCCGGGTATCATCGATCTGCTGGACCGCATGGGCGTGATGTTCAATCGCACGCCGGAGGGTTTGCTGGATTACCGGCGCTTTGGCGGCACGCTTTACCACCGCACGGCTTTTGCCGGGGCGACGACGGGGCAACAACTGCTCTATGCGCTTGACGAGCAGGTGCGGCGGCACGAATCAGAAGGCCGGGTGAGCAAGCGCGAAGGTTGGACGTTCTTGTCGGCGGTGATTGACGATGCCGGTGTGGGACGCGGCATTTGCGCGATGGATTTGCGGTCCATGGAAGTAAAGACGTTTTCCGCGGACGCTGTGATTTTTTGCACCGGGGGAATCGGCGCGATTTTTGGGCGCTCGACGAATTCCGTGGTTTGCACTGGCTCGGCGCAATCGGCGCTGTTTCAACAAGGCGTCGACTATGCAAATGGCGAATTCATTCAGGTGCACCCGACGGCGATTCCCGGGGAAGACAAGCTGCGGCTGATGAGCGAATCCGCCCGCGGCGAGGGCGGACGCGTGTGGGTGCCGCGAAATCCCGCGGAGAAGCGCGCGGCCAAGAGTATTCCTGAAGCGGAACGATTTTATTTTCTCGAGGAGTGGTATCCGAAGTACGGGAATCTGGTGCCGCGGGATATCGCTACACGCGCGATTCATCGCATTGTTTATCAGGAGAAGCTGGGGATTGGTGGGCAAGCGGCGGTGTATCTGGACGTGACGCATATCCCGCGCGAGACGCTGGATCGCAAGCTCGAAGGCATTCTGGAGATTTACGAAAAGTTTCTGGGTGTCGATCCGCGTGAAGAGCCGATGAAAGTTTTTCCCGCGATGCATTACACGATGGGCGGCTTATGGGTGAATGATCAGGATCAGGCAACGAATGTGCCGGGTATTTATGCGGCTGGGGAATGCGAGTATCAGTATCACGGAGCGAACCGTTTGGGAGCGAATTCTTTGGTGGCGTGCATCTTTGGAGGCGGCCTGGCGGGGCCTGCGGCGGTGAAATATTCGCGCAATCTGGAAAAAGGTGCGGAGGCCGTAGATTCCGGCGTTTTTGCGCGCGAGGAAAAGCGGCAGGAGGAGATGAACCAGGCGTTGATCTCGCAGCAAGGCTCGGAGAATCCGATCACGATTTGGAAGGAACTAGGCGAAATCATGACGGAGCACGTGACCGTGACGCGTATCAACAAGAACCTGGAAGGCGCGCACGCTCGGATCAAGGACTTGCAGGTACGACATAGGAAAATCAATCTTAGTGATCGCACGCAATGGTCGAATCAGACCCTGAACTTTGCCCGGGAGCTAGCCAATATGCTGGTGCTCGCGCGAGTGATTACGGTTGGCGCGCTATGCCGCAATGAATCGCGCGGAGCGCATTACAAGCCAGACTTTCCGGAACGGGACGACAACAACTGGCTGAAGACCACGCGCGCCCAATGGGTGAACAACGATATCCAGCTTACGTATGAGCCGGTCGATATTTCGCAAATTCCGCCGCGGCCGCGGCGATATGATGCGGCGAAGTAGCGGTCGGTAACTGAGATGCGAATCACCGCAACTTGAGGTTGGAGATGGCAGAAGGCAAGCAAGTCATCGTCAAGGTAAAGCGTCAGGCAAGCCCGAAGGAGGCTTCACGGTGGGAAGAGTTTGCGCTGCCTTGGCGACCTTCGATGAACGTGATCATCTGTTTGCGGGATATCGCGGAGACTCCGGTCACACGCGAGGGCAAGCCGACCACCCCGGTGTCGTACGACTCCAACTGTCTGGAAGAGGTGTGCGGGTCGTGCGCGATGGTGATCAACGGCAAGGCTCGTATGGCCTGCTCCGCGCTTGTGGATCAGCTCGAGCAGCCGATTCGTGTTGAGCCGCTGTCGAAGTTTCCGGTGGTGCGAGACCTTACTGTCGATCGCCAGTTCATGTTTGAGAGCTTGAAACGCGTGAAGGCGTGGATTCCGATTGATGGCACGTACAATCTGGGGGAAGGCCCGCGTATCGCGCCGGAAGTGCAAGAAAAGGCTTACCCGCTTTCGCGCTGCATCACCTGCGGCAACTGCCTGGAAGTCTGCCCACAGGTGAACGAGCACAATAATTTCATCGGGGCCGCGATTTTCAGCCAAGTGCGATTGTTTAACATGCATCCCACAGGCGCAATGCACTCGAAAGAGCGCATTGCAGCGGTAATGGGACACGGCGGCATTGAGGACTGCGCGAACGCTCAAAATTGCGTCAAGGCATGCCCCAAGGAAATTCCTTTGACCGAATCGCTGGCGGAGATCAATCGCCAAGCGTGGAAGCAGGCGCTTTTCGGCTGGCTGGTAGGGTAAACTTTCTCATAAACGTAATTTCCGGGGGAAGTCGGCGAGGTGAAATGCTTCGAAACATTATTGTCTTCTGCGCGGCATTGTGTGTTGTCACGGGAGTTGCTATGACCGCGACGCCGAAAGTCGACGACCTTTCCGCGCGCGCTCGCAAACTGCATTTCGCGTCAATTGTGGTGGATACGCACGACGATACCACGCAGCGATTTCTGGATGGAGACTTTGACCTCGGGGTGCGCAGCTCCGTGGGCAGCATCGACATTCCGCGTATGAAAGAAGGTGGCCTCGGAGCGATTTTCTTTTCCATCTGGATTCCGAGCAAAATCACCGGGCCGGAGGCCATCAAGCGCGCGCTTGATCAAATCGACGCGGTACGGGAGCAAGTGCGCCGGCACCCCAAGGAAATCGTCCTCGCCACAGCGGCAGCGGAGGTACGCGAGGCGCATAAGGAAGGCAAAATAGCGGCGCTGATGGGTGTCGAAGGCGGACATATGATTGCGAGCGATTTGGGGGCGCTGCGCTCGTATGCGGCGCTGGGCGTACGCTACATGACGCTGACGCATAGCGGCAACGATGAGTGGGCAGATTCGTCGACCGACACGGCGGCACACAATGGTTTGACGGATTTTGGCAAGGACGTTGTTCGCGAGATGAATCGTCTTGGAATGATGGTGGACATTTCCCATGTTAGCGACAAAACCTTTTACGACGCGCTGGCGGTCAGCAAAGCGCCGCTGATTGCCTCGCATTCCTCTTGCCGCGCCATTTGCGATGCCAGGCGCAACATGACCGATCAGATGATCAAGGACTTGGCGGCAAAGGGCGGAGTCATTCAGATCAATTACCACGTCGGCTTTCTTAGCGAGGAGTTCATGAACGCCGACAAGAATCCGGAGATTACCAAGGCTATTGCTGCCGAAGTCGAGAGGCGATGCGGCAGCAAAGAAGGGTGTCAACTGATTGAAGGCGATCGCATCACGCGAGAGTACGTGCAGCAAGGCAAGTTGCCGCGCGTGGATTATATGAAAATCATCGAACACATTGATCACGCGGTGAAGCTGGTCGGCGCGGACCATGTCGGGCTCGGCTCCGATTTCGACGGCGCCAATATGCCATTTGGGATGGAGGATGCCACGAAGCTGCCGCAAATCACGGAAGCGCTGCTGCGGAAGGGCTATTCGGAAGATGATATTCGCAAGATTCTCGGCGAAAACACGTTGCGCGTGATGGGAGAAGTGGAACGCGTGAGCAGGGAACTGAATTCCGCGAAGTAAGAACATAGATACGAACAAGGAGAGAAAGTGGCAATGAGCGTGAGTCAGATGAAGAGGTTGAAGGTGCTACTTTTGGGATCGTCCGCCGTGGCGCTTTTGGCGGCGGGAGTGTCGGCGCAAGCTCCGGCGCAGAAGGCCGCGCCAAAGAGTGGAGGCGCCGCGCCGAGTACTACAACGAAGAAAACTCCTTCGACTGTTGCCCGCGCGTACGACCGCGCGCTGCTGCGGCCGGCCCTGCTGAAGGACAAGGCCCCGGAGCAGTACAAAGTAAAGTTTGCGACCACGCGCGGCGAGTTCACGCTGGCGGTGACGCGCACGTGGGCACCGCTCGGCGCGGATCGCTTCTACAGTCTCGTGAAGCATCACTTTTACGATAACGCCAGCATCTTCCGCGTGGTGCCGAATTTTGTCGCGCAATTTGGGATCAGCGCCTATCCGGCGGTCACTAAGGCGTGGAAGGGGACGGATATAAAGGATGATCCCGTGACGCAGAGCAACAAGAGGGGCTACCTGACTTTTGCAACCTCGGGGCCGAATACGCGTACCACCCAGGTGTTCATCAATTTTAAGGACAACGCGCGTTTAGATGGCATGGGTTTCGCGCCCTTCGGCGTCGTAGAGGGCGACGGAATGAAGGTCGTCGATATGTTCTATGACCAGTACGGTGACAATGCCGGCCCGGACCAGGAGAAGATCGAAACGCAGGGGAAACCCTACGTGGATAAAGGTTGGCCGAAGCTCGATACCATCAAGTCGGCAACACTGCTCACCACCGCGCCTGCGGCTGCGTCCAAACCTGCGAGCCCGGCGAAGAAACCGCAGTAGGCTGGGAATCGGTTTTTTCGCTGCGATAAATTTGTTTTTTGCATGGGCGATAATTTGACTTTCGTAGGTCGCCAAACGTATCCTTTAGCCTGTATGAACATCTGTTGCCAGACGATTTGTTGCTCTTGCGCGTGCAACGGTGCGTGTCGCAAGACGATCATCTCTGGCCAGAGGAGTTTCCGGACTTAGACGTACAGTAAGCGAGAGTTCCGAAGCCCACGTTGCCAGAGTTCAGGCGAACGTGGGTTTTTTGTTTTTACGGGGCATTTTTCGGGGCAGAAAATGAGTGAAGTCAAGGAAACGAAAGCACAACGCGTCGAGCGGCTCAAGCGCGAGAAGAATGCCTGGGAGCATTTCGATGAAATCCGGGCGTTCGCTCGGCAAGGTCACGTTTCGATCCCGCCGGAATGGCTTGGCACGTATTTTCGATCCTGGGGCGTTTACACGCAGGGTGACGGCGCCGGCGTGGTCGGCGGTAAAAACGGCGAGGGGAAAGCCACGCCATTTTTTATGGTGCGCATCCGAATTCCCAACGGCCTCCTGAGCAGTCATCAGGCGCGCACCATCGCCGACCTCGCCGAGCGCCACGCTCGTGGCGTGGCGGACATTACCGTCCGGCAGAACGTGCAGTTGCATTGGGTGACGATTGAAGCGCTGCCGGAAGTGCTGGAGACGCTCTGGCGCGTGGGGCTCAGCACGACCGGCGCCTGCGGGGATGTTGCGCGGAATATTACCGGATGCCCGCTGGCCGGTTTTGACGCCCATGAGTACTGCGACGCTTCGCCGCTGGCGCTGGAGCTGAACGGCCAGCTCGGCGGCAATGCGGAATTTTATAATTTGCCGCGCAAGTTCAAGACTTCTATTACCGGCTGCCGCTCGTGGTGCACCTATCCTGAAATCAATGATGTTGGCTTGACTGCTGTGACACGAAAGCGCTTGCACGGCGAGGAGATCGGGTTCTCGCTGCGCGTGGCAGGCGGACTCTCTACCGATCCGCATCTCGGCGTGCGCTTGAATGCTTTCGTTCGCTGGGAGCAGGCGGTCCCGGTTGTGCGCGGCGTGGCCGAGCTTTTCCGGGAATCGGAGGTGCTGCGCCAGAATCGCGAGCGGGCGCGCTTGAAGTTTTTGTTTTTGCAGCATGGCTGGACCGCGGAATCGTTCTTGGCTGCGTTGCAAGAGCGGCTTGGATTTGCGCTCGATCCCGCCGAGCGCGAAGAGCTGCCCTCGGATATTCATCGCGATCACGTTGGGATTCATGCGCAGAAGCAGCAGGGATTCTCGTATATCGGCGCGAACGTGCTGCGCGGGCGTATTACGCCCGAGCAATTGCGCACGGCGGCGAATCTCTCCGACCGCTATGCCGATGGGCATCTACGCAACACCATCATGCAGAACCTGCTGATCGTGAATGTTCCGAATGAGCACGCGGCGCGAGTTGCTGGCGAGCTGACCGCTGTTGGTTTGCCGGTGCGCGCTTCGGCTTTTGCCCGCGGCACGGTAGCTTGCACCGGCTCGGAATTTTGCAAACTGGCCTTGACGGAGACGAAAGGATTTGCGCGTTGGCTTACGGAAGAGCTCGATCAGCGACTTCCGGGCTTTCAGGAGCAGCTCAAGCTGCACATCACGGGATGCCCGAATAGCTGCGGCCAGCACTGGATCGCGGACATTGGCATCGAAGGCAAGAAGATCAAGCAGGATGGGCGCATGGTCGATGCCTACTATTTCTGCGTCGGCGGCAGCGTTGGCGAGTTCGCTTCGATTGCGCGACCGGTCGGGTATCGCTGCGCGGCATCCGAAGTGCCGGATGCCATCGAGCGGGTACTGAGTGAATTCAACGAGCGGCGCGATTCTAGTGAAAACCTGCGCCGCTTCTTTGCGCGGCACTCGAACGAGCAGATTCGTGCATGGCTTGCGGGAGAGCTAGTGGCTGCGGTCGAGCGCGACGCGGCGGCTGGCCCAGTGCCGATGGGAGTTGAAGGATAACTATGAGTTTGCTGCCTATTTTTGTGAAGCTGCAGCATCGGCTGGTTGTGGTGGTCGGCGGAGGAGCCGTCGCAGAAGGGAAGATTAAGGGGCTTTTTGCCGCCGAGGCTCGCGTTCGTCTCGTCGCACCGCAGGTGACGTTGGCGATCGCGCAATGGATCGGCCAGGGAAAAATCGAGTGGCGCGCCAAGACGTTTGCTCCTGCGGATCTCGACGGCGCATATCTGGTGATTGCTGCTACGTCCGCGCCCGGCGTCAACGAAGCTGTTTTCGTCGAAACAGACGCACGCGGACTTTTGTGCAATGCCGTCGACGATATCGAGCACTGTCATTTCTATTACGGCTCGGTCGTGCAGCGTGGCGATCTGCAAATCGCCATTTCGACCAATGGAAAGAGCCCGGCGTTGGCGCAGCGGTTGCGGCTTCACCTTGAGAAGCAGTTTGGTCCTGAATACGAACTTTGGCTGGAGTGGCTGGGCGCGGCACGCGAGCTCTTACGCGCGGGCGACGGCAGCGCGGACTCGAAGAAAGCTTTGCTGCACCATCTTGCCAGCCCGTCGATGTTCGAGCGCTTTCTTGACGAGGCGCGGCGGCGGCGCGCGGGGCAGGGAGCAGCCTGATGGGGAGAGTTTACTTAGTGGGGGCGGGACCAGGCGATCCGGAGCTACTCACCGTGAAAGCGGCGCGGCTGCTCGCGCGAGCTAGCATCGTCCTGCACGATTCTCTGGTCAGCCGCGAAGTGCTGCGGCTCATCGGTCGCGACGCGGAAGTCATCGACGTCGGCAAACGTTGTGGGCAAAAGCTGCTGACCCAAGACGAAATCAATTCTTTGCTGGTCTCGTCGGCGCTGAAGCATGACATCGTCATTCGATTGAAGGGCGGGGACCCGCTCATCTTTGGCCGCGCTGGAGAGGAAATTGAGGCTCTCCGTCATGCCGAAGTGAGTTTCGAGATTGTGCCGGGCATCACCGCAGCGCTCGGCGCCGCGGCCGCGGCAGGCATTTCACTGACCGATCGCCGCGCGGCCTCGCAAGTGGTGTTTAGCACGTTTTCGCGCGGCACCGAAGGCGAACAGATGGATTGGGGCGCGATCACCAGCACGACTACGCTCGCGCTGTACATGCCCGGTCCGGACTATGCCGAAGTGGCGCATCGTTTGCGCGAGGGTGGTCTGCCCGATGATCTCCCGTGCGTGATCGTGTCCAATGCAACGGGTGCGGCGCAGCAAATTCGATGGACCAATATTGCCGGGCTGGCACGCGAAGAAAAGTTGCCGGCGCCGGCGCTGATGATCGTCGGCCGCGTGGCATCGCAGAATATCGAAGAGATCCGCAAAGCATTCTGGCGTGACGATGCAAATGATCGCCGCGCGCGATTCAACGCGGTGAGCTGAGGACAAGATCGCTTACGAAAGCCCCAGCACACCGACCAATTCTCTTACTGAGCCTGCGGATTTCTGCAAGGCCGCGTTCTCGTCTGCTGTTAGTTTGATCTGAATAATTTCCTCGACGCCCTTACTTCCGAGCTTTACAGGCACGCCGACGAAGAGCCCCTTGATTCCGTATTCTCCTTCGAGATAAACCGCGCAGGGCAAAATTTTCTTCTTGTCTTTCAGAATTGCTTCCACCATCTCCACGGCTGCCGCGGAAGGCGCGTAATACGCCGAACCCGTCTTCAGAAGATTCACAATTTCTGCGCCGCCCTTACGCGTGCGCTCGACAATTGCATCGATGCGTTCTTTAGGCAGCAAGTCCGGAAGCGGAATCCCGGCAACGGTGGAATAGCGCGGCAAGGGCACCATGTCGTCGCCATGGCCGCCGAGCACAAACGAGTGCACGTTTTCCACGCTGACCTTGCATTCCATCGCCACAAACATGCTCATGCGTGCGGAGTCGAGTACTCCGGCCATCCCGAGCACCCGGCCTTTCGGAAATCCGCTGACCTTCCATGCCGCTTGCGCCATAGCATCCAGCGGATTCGTCACCACGATGATGATGCAGTTCGGCGAGTGCCGCACGATTTGCTCGACGACTGCTTTCACAACGTCATAATTCGCCTTCAACAGATCGTCCCGGCTCATTCCCGGCTTACGCGGAAATCCTGCGGTGATCACGACAACGTCGCTCCCGGCCGTCGCGCTGTAGTCCCCATTTGCGGTGGAAATACCTATGGCCCGGGAATCGGATCGCGTGATTGGTCCGGACTCTATCATGTCCAGTGCTTTGCCGCCCGGCGGACCATCCAAAATGTCGGTCAGCACGACATCGGCCAGCTCCTTATCGACAATGCGTTGGGCCGTCGTCGACCCCACAAATCCGCCGCCCACTACTGTCACTTTCTTCCGCATCCAGTCTGTCTCCTCGATACTATCGAATTAACGCGCGACCGCGTGCGCCGCCATATTCTCAATAATCGCCGACGCGAATGCCGACGTGCCTACTTTGGTTGCGCCGCTCATCAGCCGCTCGAGGTCATACGTCACACGCTTCTGCTGAATCGTTCGCGCGATGCCGTCCTCAATAAGTTGGGCCGCTTCTCCCCAACCCAAAAACTCAAACATCATTGCGCCCGACAACATCACGGAGCTTGGATTAATCACATCCTTATCTGCATATTTGGGTGCCGTTCCGTGCGTAGCCTCAAAAACGCCATAGCCATCCCCAATATTCGAGCCTGGCGCCATGCCCAGGCCCCCAACCTGCGCCGCGCAGGCATCGGATAGGTAATCGCCATTCAAATTTGACGTGGCCAGCACGCTGTACTCATCCGCGCGCAAGAGCACCTGCTGAAACACGGAGTCCGCGATGCGGTCATTGATCATCAATTTCTTTTTCCACTGACCTTTGCCGTGCGTCGCGTAGATCGCGTCAAGCGTTTCCTTCACTTCAGCATAGACACTCTTCTTGAATGCATCCGTGGCCTGCTCTAGTCCCGGTTCGATCATGGCGCCGTTTTGTTCGACAGTCAGCGCCGAGTTCTTGTCCAGATTATCCACGATCCAACTCTCGCGCTCCGTGATCGTCTGCGCGCGGAACTCTTCGCGCGCCAGCTCGTATCCCCAATCGCGAAAGGCGCCTTCAGTGAATTTCTGGATGTTTCCCTTGTGTACCAGCGTGACGCTCTTGCGCCCGTGCACCAGCGCGTATTTGATCGCCCTTCGCACCAGCCGCTTGGTTCCGGTCGGCGAGATCGGCTTGATTCCGACGCCGGAGTCCCAGCGAATCTGTTTCTTTCCGTCCTTCAGCATTTCGTTATTCAGAAATTCCAGGAGCTTTTTTGCTTCGGGCGAGCCGGATTTCCACTCAATGCCGATATATACGTCTTCGGTATTCTCGCGAAAGATCACGATGTCCATTTTCTCGGGCTGTTTGACAGGGGAGGGAACTCCCGCGTAATAGCGCACCGGCCGCTCGCAGGAATACAAATCCAAAATCTGGCGCAGCGCCACGTTCAGGGAGCGTATGCCTCCGCCCACCGGAGTGGTCAGCGGACCTTTGATGGCTACGCGAAAATCGCGAATGGCGTCGACCGTGTCGTTCGGAAGCCACTCCTTAAATGCGTTGAAAGCCTTTTCGCCCGCGAAAACCTCAAACCACGCCACGCGCCGCTTGCTGCCGTAGGCGTGCTCCACCGCGGCATCAAACACGCGCCGCGAAGCCTTCCAGATATCGCGTCCTGTACCGTCGCCTTCGATAAACGGAATAATAGGCACGTCGGGAACTCGCAATTCGCCGCCGCTATAGTCGATGCCTTTTCCGCCGGCCGGAATGGCTTGCCCGTTGTACGAATTCTTCATGTTCACGACCCTTTGCAAACCCGGTTTGCAGTCACGCTTTGACAGGACTGAAAACTGTCCAGCGCGAATTTAAGAAGATACCATAACCGCAATAAATCCTACGCGCCGCTGGACGGCCCGGAGGTATACTCGCGGCACAGCAAGATACCACCAGAAGGAGAGACGCAAATGATGATCGATTGGAATGAGTACCACAAGGAGATCGGCGCAAGACTTGGCGAGCTAATGAAACTGAGCCCGGACACCG
>Ga0206902_10251_pt1 | contig 12215 bp, 11 predicted proteins | sample Alteio_BWOrgHeat_44_FD_153242 | JGI IMG/M metagenome (GOLD analysis project Ga0206902, IMG submission 153242) | Enriched cells from forest soil in Barre Woods Harvard Forest LTER site, Petersham, Massachusetts, United States -... | ecosystem: Environmental > Terrestrial > Soil > Temperate forest >... | reverse complement strand
TTGCATCTTTTAAATTGCCCAAGACTTCCCGCAAAAATTCCGCGCTCCACGCCTTGGAGTAGAGTTGGGCCAAACTGGTGTTGAATCGTTGGCTTTCAGAGCGATTTTCGCCGGTGACATTACCGAAAATCGGTTTCAACAATTCAAAACTATCCGGTCCCCACCCCCAGGGGCGCAGTGTGCCGAGTTTGCGCGTAGTGTTTTTGATGGCGGTCGTTCCGTGCTGGCCCAGTTCCACAAATTCAGGCAACGGAAAACCGGCTTGCTTGATGCGACTCAGAAATTCCACCGATGGCCGTTGGTTTACCAGCACGATATCACCCTGCCGCCCCAAAAACTGCGGCAAGTTTTCCAGGTCACGGGCCAGTTGGGCCTGATGTTTAGTGGGATTGTAGGCTTTGCCACCAGCGATACGGCCTTCGGCAAAAGGATTGAAGAGCAGCACATTGGGCGTGCGGCCCTTGGATTGGGAATAGACATTGATCTCCGCGATGAAGCGGGGATCGAATCCGGCAGCGCGGCGGCCTTCCACATTCAACGAGAGCCCCTTGGCGCGCTGTGGCGAAAGGGGGAATTTTAAGGTGCGGCAAAAAGCCTCCCAATCGGATTCTGTGGGGTTTTTCCAGCGACGGAACCATTTCAAGCCATAGGCCACATGGCCGATTTCATCGCGATAGATCTTCTCCAGCAGCTTGGCGGTGTCTGTATCCCCGATCTTGTCGAAACTTTTGGCGAAATGCCGGGCGAAATCCAAATTGGCTTGCTCAAAGGTCAGGCAGAGGCTGGCGACGTAATCAATGGGATTCTCCATTGGCGAGACGCAACGCCAGAAATAGCCGCTCACGGGCAGTTCACCGAACTCGATGCCACACGCTTTCATGCGTTCCATGTAGAGGCGCGTATGTTCTTGCTCATCCTTGAGCGTCTGAAAAACACCTTTACGAAAGGCGGCAGGTGCATCGGGAAATTTCAACAGTACCAGCGCCATCAATTCGGTGGCGAGCAATTCGTGATTGCCGAAGAAGTGGAGCAGCTTGCCGCGTTCGGAGGCTTCTTCGAGCCGGTGCAAACCGGGAAATTCGCTTTTGCCGGTGGCTTGGGGTTTGAACTGGAGCTGCTTCGGGCGACCGGGACCGGTTGGTGTGATGATGGCTGCGCCGGGTTTTTCATCAGTGATTTCGGCGGGGCAACGCAGTTTTTCTTCCAGCGTTGTCCCGAACAAAACCTGCTCGGCGAAATCACGAAGTTCCATCACCGGCAAGGTGGCATTTTTCTGCCGGCTTGGCGAGAGTGGACAGGGCAGGGGAACGGGTGCACAATGTAGGACGATGAGCCAAGTATTGAATCTGGATCCGCAGTCTCCGATGAGCTCCGTGCTGGAGCGTTTTCCAGGGGCGCAACGCGCCCTGTTCCGCCGCTATCACATCGGCGGGTGCAGCAGTTGCGGCTTCCAGCCCACGGAAACGCTGGCACAGGTTTGCGCCCGCAACGGCAATCTGGACGTGGCGGAAGTGCTGGCGCACATCGAATCCAGTCACGAGCAGGACGAGAAAGTTTTGATCTCGCCCGCGGGTCTGGCTGAATTGCGTAAAACTGATGCCTCTATCAAGCTGGTAGACGTTCGTTCACGCGAAGAATTCGAGGCGGTTAATATCGCCGGGTCGATGCTGCTTTCTCAGAATGTGATGCGCGATTTGATGGGATCAGGCTCAAATGACCTGCCTATCGTAGTTATTGATCACCAGGGCAAGAACGGCTTGGATGCCGCGGCATATTTTATGGGTCACGGCTTAAAGAATGTCCGTTGCCTACGCGGCGGCATTGATGCCTGGGCACAGGAAGTGGAGCCTGCCATGCGGCGGTATAAACTCGGGTGAGAGTTTATACGTTGAACTTGAACAGCATCACGTCGCCATCTTTGACGACGTATTCCTTGCCTTCCATCCGGTAGAGACCTTTTTCGCGGGCGACGCCGATGGTGCCGCATTTGACGAGATCATCGTAGGCTACTGTTTCCGCCTTGATGAAGCCGCGTTCGAAGTCCGAGTGAATGACGCCCGCCGCCTTGGGCGCGGTATCGCCATTGTGGATGGTCCAGGCGCGGACTTCTTTTTCGCCGGCGGTGAAGTAGGTGCGCAGGCCGAGCAAATGATAGGTCGCACGGATCAATCCACCCACACCGGATTCGGACACGCCGAGTTCCTTCAAAAATTCCTTCGCTTCGGCTTCGGAGAGATCGATGAGGTCGCTCTCGATCTGCGCGCTGATGACCACGGCTTCGCAGGCGAAATGGGTCTTGGTGTAATCGCGTACTTTCTGCACGTACGGATTCTTGTCCGCAGTGGCGAGATCGGATTCCTTGACGTTGCAGGCGAAGATGGTGGGCTTGTCCGTGAGCAGCCAGAATTCGCGGGAAATGACTTTTTCTTCAGGCGTCAGTTCCACTGTCAGCGCAGGTTTGCCAGTGTTGAGGATTGGCTCGAATTTTTTCAGGACGGCTTCCTGGGCGAGGGCCACTTTGTCGCCCCGTTTGGCGTCCTTGGCCACGCCGGCAAGTTTCTTCTGCACCGATTCGAGGTCAGCCAGCACCAGTTCGGTGGTGATGACTTCGATGTCGCGCACGGGATCCACGCTACCGGATACGTGATGGATGTCCGCATCTTCAAAACAGCGTACTACCTGCACGATGGCGTCCACTTCGCGGATATGCGTCAAAAATTTGTTGCCCAAACCTTCGCCTTGGGAGGCGCCTTTAACGAGGCCGGCGATGTCCACAAATTCGATGGCCGCCGGGATGACCACGGTCGTCTTGGCGATGTCCTTCAACACTTCCAGCCGCGAATCGGGCACAGTGACCACGCCGACATTGGGGTCGATGGTGCAGAAGGGATAGTTCGCCGCCTCCGCCTTGCGCGTGCGCGTGACGGCGTTGAACAAAGTTGATTTGCCCACGTTGGGCAGTCCGACGATTCCGGCTTTCAGCATAAAATTTTAACGCAAAGGCCGGATATTAAACCATGAATCCGCATGGCCACCAAACATTTTTGGTCAAAGTTTATGGCGGGCGAGGTGCCAGATGATGTTCGCGCCGGCGAAACAGCCGGCGATGATGAGGGCGATGCCTGAATAATGTTGCAGGCGCAGCATAGTTTTCTCGCTGAACTTGCCGTGGCCGCGCGAAATGGTGTAGCTCAGGACAAGGAACCACACCATCGCCCCGGAGAAAACACCGCCGACGCACGCCGCGCGCGCGCCCAGGGAATCTCCCACCCAGTCGTGCGCCAGCAACGCCGCCGACCAGACCACCCACGCCAGCAACACGCCGAGATTTCCCAGCACGCGGACGAACCCGGTCATGAAGGCGGAATGCGGATGCAGTTTCTGCTCCAGGCGCGCTTCGATCTTTTCCGCGGCGGTATCCAGTTTGGTGGACATGTGGACGCTTTGCGCCAACAAAAACTTGAAGCCCAGGAACAGCAGGAACACAAAGCTGAACAACTGCATGGTGGCCTTGACCAGTTTGTTGTGAAAGAACTCGGCGAAGCCGGTGAAGGAGATCCCGCAATAGATGCAATCCATCACCGTCGCCCCGAGGCCGATGAGGATGGCCCAGCGAAATCCGCGGCGTGCGCCTTCGTTGAGGATGGTCAGATTGATTGGACCGGGCACCGCGGCGAACGCGAGGGCGCAGGTAAAGCCCGCGATCGCGGACAATAATACTGGGTTGATGTCAGCCATGTTAGCCCGCCGCCTCCTGGTCTTCTTCGTCCTCAATCTCGCGGCGCCAGGCGCGTGAGATGTGAGGCCGCACGAATCCATACAGGAGATACAGCGTGAAGAAAAGCGGCAGAACGTAGTACAAGATCTTGTCCCAAAGGATGAGCAGGCAGCCCACGAACAACGCGGCGATCAAGACCTTGAGGAACGTCGTGGACGAGCGCAGCCCCAGCGATTTGAAACTGGGATATTTTACCTCGCTCACCATCATCGCTGAGAGGAAGATGAGCACGCCGGGCAACAGCCAGCCCCAGTGACCGAGGTTCTTCTCTTTTTCGTTGAGCTTGATGATGAACAGGGTCAGCGACGCCACCAGACCGGCAGCGGAGGGAATGGGAAAGCCGAGGAAATCTTTGCCCGCGCCCGGCAGGTTCATGGCGGCAAGACAATTGAACCGCGCCAGCCGGAACGCGCCACAGATAAGATAAATGGACGCGATGAACCAGCCGATCGCCACGTAATCATCCGGCAACACGTCGTGCAATACCACGCGATGCACGAGGAACGCCGGCGCCGCGCCGAAGGAGATGAGGTCCGCGAGTGAATCGAATTCGCGGCCGAACGGGCTGTCGTGCCCGCCCATGCGCGCTACGCGACCATCGAACAAGTCGAAGATACACGCCAGCAAAATGAACCCCAGCGCCATCTTGATGGGCATCCAGTTGACAGTGCCGGTGATGGCGTCGGGTGTGAGGTTGGCCTCGACGATCTTGGTGAGCGCCACGAAACCGCAGAACAGATTGCCCGCCGTGAGCAGGTTCGGCAGAAAATAGATTTTCAGCCGGCCGGACTCGTCCGTTTCCTGGTGTTTGGCTGGCGGGTGTTTTTCCATGGGTCAAACCAGTTCGGCCAGGATGGATTGCCCGCCGACCACGCGGTCGCCGAGGTTCACCTTGATCTTCGCACTCTTGGGCAGATACACGTTCACGCGCGAACCGAACTGGATAAGGCTGATGCGTTCGCCGCGCTGCACGGGATCATTATCCACCACGAACGGCACGATGCGCCGTGCGATCAAGCCCGCGATGAGCCGCACGCCCACCTTGGCGCCACGCGGCTCGATGGATTCGATGCCGATGAGCAGGTTCTCGTTGAACTCCGCGCAATCGGTGCGCATCGCGTTGAGATACTGGCCGGATTTATGTTTGAAAAACGCCACGCGCCCGGTCACCGGCGAGTTTTGCACGTGCACATCGAACACCGAAAGAAAGATGGAGATGCGCTGGCATTCGCCGCCGATGAAATCTTCCACCATGGTGGTGTCAATGGTATCCACCTTGCCGTGGCCGGGGGCGACGACGAGATTCGGCCCATTGGGAACCATCGCCTCCGGGTCGCGGAAGAAGTACGCCGTGAAGATGACGAACAGCACCCACAACGCCAGCAATACGCCAGACAACGCCAGCACGAGGTGGCCCGGATGTTCGCCGATATACGCCGCGGCGAGCAGTGCGAGCACTGCAAGTCCGGAATAGACAATGAGATTCAGCGCCGAACGCGCGGCTTTGCCAGAGTGTTTCACTGCCCTAAAATAAAATTTCCGGCGACGACTTGCAATTCGGCATTTTCGGGGCAAGTTGCTGCTTGTCGCCATAAACGGAAGTGCGACTGCGAAACAACACAAGAAAAATACTATGTCATTAAGCAATCCCGACCTCACCAAATTCCCGCCCCGCAGCCCGCGCGTTCGCCTGGGCGGCTATGCCATCCTCGCCCGCTGCCTGGACAAGGGCCGCGCCACGCTCGCCGGCAAGCAGGGCGAATATCACTTCGCCTGTCCGCTCGACCAGCGGTTCCTGACCTTCGCCGGCATCGATCCCGAGGAACTGAAGAAACAACTCGGCAAGAGCGATACTGAAGTGCTCGAATGGATCAGCGCCAACGCCAAGCACAAGCACACCGTGCCGCAGATCCTCGCCTGGTCTCACTGGCAGGACAACCTCGCGCCCGATAATCCGGACTCACGCGAGTATTTCAACGGCCTGCACAAGGCTGGCGCGCCCAAGCGCACGGACATCACGAGCTGGTTCGACGTGCTGGATGTGGACGACTACGTCAGCTTCGGCGGCAAGGCGTGAACTGCGTCAGCCTCTTCAAGTGTGAAATGAACCGGCACGTATGAACAGCTGGATGCGCCGGTCTCCCTCTCCGCCATTTGAAAAATGGGGGAGAGGGTCGGGGAGAGGTGGCGTTTAGTTTAGCTAAGAGGCTCCTCTCCCTGGCCCTCTCCTCGCACTCCGTTGGCGAAGAGAGGGAATAAGAATCGCAGACTGGTAACGCTGCAGAGCAAGTCACACTTTTGGTTTAAAACATTCAAAAAGGCGCGAAGCATTTTGCCTCGCGCCTTTCTCGTTTCAAAATTAGGTGTGCAGGTTCAACCTGCCTCAGGCCGCCGTCACGGACGCGGTGTCGGATGTCGTAGGGGCCGCCGGCGCTTCCGTGCGCCAGACTTCGATCTTGTCGATGCGCTGGCGGCGCTTGTTGCCGTGCAATTCGGCTTCGATCTCGTCGCCGACCTTGTGATTGAGCAACGCCTGCGCCACCGGCGTGAGATAGCTGATGATACCCTTGTCCGGGTCCGAATCCCACGCGCCGAGCACCGTGAACGTCTCCGAATTGTTGGATTGCAGATCCGTGACATGCACGATCGTGCCGGGGGCGACCACGTCCGTCTTCGCATTGGAAAAATCCTGCCCGCGCGCGCGGCCCAGCGCTACTTCCAGTTCCGCCTTCTGGTGCATGAGCACCTTCTGCATCTCCTTGGCGGCCTTGTACTCGTGGTTCTCGCGCAAATCGCCGTAGCTGCGCGCGATGGCAATCTCCTTGGAGTTCGCCGGAATCTTCTTCTGCACCAGCTCCTGGTATTCGGCGCGGCGGCGTTCCAGGCTCTCCCAGGAAACCAGCAGGCCGGATTCCTGTTTCGTCTGTTCGCCCGTGATGAGCGATTGCACCTGCGGATGCGCTTTCACCAGGCGCGCCAGCAATGACCGCTTGTCCATGTCATCGAACACCGGCGACAACTGCAACGCCCGCGTCAAATCCTTGACCACCTCGATGTCCGCGCTCGCCGTCAATTCGCCCAGCAATTCCTGGTCTTCCAGGATGAAATCGCGCAGGCGGTTCGAACGTTTCTCGTTGAACTGATCGCGTTCCATCGCCGTCAGCATCGCGCGGAACACTTCCGGCCCGAGGATGTCCACAAAATCTTCGTTGCGTTCGCGGCCGAACCACAACATCAACTCGCTGCTTGCCATGTGCTGGTTGATCAACCGGCTCAGCGTCTCCTTGAGCAGATCCAGTTTGTTTTGCGCCACCAGCAGGCTTGCAAATTCCTTCGCCAGCTTGGCCGAGACAAAATTCAACGACCCGCGCAACACCTCCTGCCATTTGTCCGGGTTCGCCTGCCGGAACGATTCCAGCGCGCGATGATGTTTCGCCGCCGGGATGGTCTCCAGGAGCTGGCCGAACTTGATGCCGTCCTGCAACCAGATCTGCTGCGCCGTGATCTCACCCGCCACCGGTTGCGCGCTTGTCAGATGCCGCAATTCATCGCGCGCGAAAATCGCTTCCAACGCCACTGCCGGCTGCGTGCGCTGATGCGAGACGATGTCCGTGTTCAACGCCGCGATGATCTCATTCGCCGCGCCGGTTTTATCCGAGAGATCGGAAGCCACCTTGAGAATTTCCGCCACCACCGCCACGCGCGCCTTCAAACCCTTGGCCGCACGGAAATCCGTCAGCGACCGCGTCTGCAGCGAAGTCTCCTGCTGTTGATAGATGACCGGCTCCGTCTTCTTGACGGGCACGATGAAATGGCCGTCCTTCTTCATCTCGCGCTTGGCCGTTTCCCACCATTTCTTCCAGTCATCCGTGATGACATCCGGTACGAGTACTTGCTGGATCTGGTCCGTCGTGGCCTTGCCGCCGTAGCTCTTGAGCACCAGCTTGATGAGATCCAGGTGATGCGCCGCCAGATGCCGCACCGATTCCAGGTCCGCGGCTTTGCGCGCCAGGATATGATCCTTGGGGATGGGCTTCAGTTGTTCCGCCGCGAACGACAGATCCATCTGGTGACCCGGCTTGCCGGGAAAATCGATCGTGAACCGGGCGAACACCGTGTCCACCGCCTTGATCTTGCCGAAACCCCAGCTGCGATGGAAACAACAGCCGCCGTCCACCAGTTGGGTGAGTGCGTCCACGTGTTTGCCTTCAATCTTTCCCGCCGCTGCCAGTTTCTCAAATTCTTCTCTCATAGTTGTTTTAGACTCGCGTCCCGAAAGCCAATTGCCATCATTAAACGCCTTGAACGACAAAAATCCAAGACAAATTGCGGCCCGGGTCCTGTCCCAACGCCTCACCAGCAGCGAATACACTGAAAATCTGCTGGAAACCGCGCTCGCCACCGCCCGCCTCTCGCCCCCGGATCGCGGCCTCTGCCACGAACTCGTCTGCGGCGTCGTCCGCTGGCAGGCCACCCTCGATTGCCTCATCGCCCGCAAAACCACCCCCGGCCGCGACCAGCGGCCCGCCCTCCAGAACATCCTGCGCCTCGGCCTCTACCAGATCTTCTGGCTCGACCGCATCCCGCCCCATGCCGCCGTGAATGAGATGGTCGAACTCGCCAAACGTTCCGGCTACGGCTCCCAGGCCGGCTTTGTGAACGCCATGCTTCGTGGCTACCTCCGCGAGACCGACGCCATCCGCAAGATCCTCGCCGATATGAAGATATCCCAGCCCGCGCTCGGCTGGTCCCACCCCGAATGGCTCGTCAACCAATGGCGCAAAAACTTTGGTGAAGACGCCACCCGCGCCCTTCTTGCCTGGAACAACACCCCGCCCGTCACCTACGCCCGCGTCAATACTTTGAAGACCACGGCTGCCGCGCTCATGGAGAAATGGCGCGAGGAAGGCGTGGAGGCCACGCCGTTCAATATTACGAAAATCATGACCGGCACCGAAACGGGCAGGGGAGCGGTGGACGGTGACTCAGTCACCTTTGAGTTGCTCGCCCATCCACCGTTAGGTGGTTTGGCCTCCACGCAAAGTGGATGGTTTTATGTGCAAGACCCCAGCACCTTGCTGGCTCCAACGATGTTGGAGCCGCAACCCGGCGAAACCATCCTCGACGCCTGCGCCGCCCCCGGCGGCAAGACCACCTACCTCGCCCAACTCATGGGCAACCAAGGCCGCATCCTCGCCCGCGACATCTCCCCCGAGAGGCTGAGCCTCGTCAGAGATAATGCAAAACGATTGGGTGCAACGATCGTGGAGTTGCCCTCCGCAATCAGCAATCCGCAATCCGCAATCAGCAAGGTCTTGATTGACGCCCCATGCTCCAACACCGGCGTCCTTCGCCGCCGCGTCGATCTCCGCTGGCGCATCCAACCCTTGGAACTCGACCGCCTCCGCGCCACTCAACTTAAACTCTTGGACGAAAGCTCAGCCCTCCTGAAGCCGGGTGGCGTCATGGTTTACAGCACCTGCAGCCTGGAACCCGAAGAAAACACCACCCTCATCCAGCAATTCCTCGCCTCGCACCCCGACTGGAAGCTCACTGCCGAGCGCCAGCTCTTGCCGTGGGTTGATGGTGTAGATGGGGCGTATGTAGCCAAATTAGAATTCAGAAGCCAGTAGCCAGAACCAAAACCCGGTAGGGCAAAGCTGCCGCTTTGCCCACTTCAATTCCGTCACCTTGGACCTTGGACAGCATTTTTTATTTATCTGCCAGAAGGTGCAAAAAGCCGCCAGAAGCCGCTTGCAGATGTAGGAGACGACGTGAGGAGACTCATTTCATTTCCGCCTTCTTGGCTTTGGACATTGGACTTTAGCCCTTGGACTATCGATTATCTTCTATTACCTTCTTCCAGCCCCTTCTAACCCCTTCCAGCTCCTTTTCGCGTATTCTGAGTATTTCGTGGTTAAAAGATTCAGATTTGAAACGTGTTTCCGTCACAAAATCCGCAATCCCCAATCCGAAATCCGCAACAAATTTATCCCGCTCCAGGCCGCTCTAGCCCGTTTTACCCCGTTTTACCATGTAACTCTCTGAACTTCAGCATTTAGCGTTTAGACTTTAGCCTTGTTGAGAATTATCTCCTCATAGCCCCGCGCAGCCCCGCAGGCTTTGCATAAGTCATTGATTTCCAACATTGGCAATTTTTGCTAAACTTCAGAAGACCTCAGAAGACTTCTGAAGGGTTCAGAAGCCTTCCGAACGCTGGTAGGGATGGCGCGCCGCGCCGTCCTGCAGCCGATCATCGGCCTGCCGCGTATGTGGCACCTGCGACCATCAAATGCATTAGACGGTGCTTTATAGTTTAAGGATTCCTCGATTCGATTTTAGCCTTCAGCCTTTCAGCCCTAGCCTTCCATAGCCTTCCGGCTTGTCGCGCCGTAGTTGGACGAAGGCGGACCGCCGCAGGACGACCGTAAGCCGTCGCCACCGCTTCAACCTTGCAGCCATAGTAGCCATCGCCGATCGGTGTTGACTCAATGGATAGAAAATTGTCTTCGCGACCTATACGCATTTGAAATGTGCTTTTCCAAGCCCGGAACTTCTTTTCCTGGAAGCATGTCGGCAAAGAACTGATATTTTGCAGCTGTGCCAAGATGCCCAACCAATGTCTCGTAGTAGGCCAGATCCTTTTCGTCAAAAAGAACTACATTTGCCTCTTTTGCCCTCGCCTTGTCATTTTCTGAGAGAATAACATTGGAATGAAACATTGCCAAAACCACTTGGCGCTTATGCATGGCGCATAATGCACTACTTTGTCGGAAATGAGTCTATCGGTGATGAGTGACAATCTGCAAAAGTTGTAAAAAAGATTCTGGGGCGAAAGCACTCTCAGGAAGGCCACTTTAATAATTGTTAACCGAAGGCAATTGAGCCGCGGCACCAAAGCCAGCGATTACCGATGCCCGTCCTGCAATTTTTGGTTTCAACTGAAAAGCCAGAAATCACCCATCCGCAGCACCATCACCGACGGCGCCTACAGCGCCATGATGGACGTCATCCGGGAAGATCGGGCACCCAATTATTTCTTCCTCCACTACGACCTCGCCACCTGGACCGTCCGCAATTTACTGCTCATCCCACACTTTGCCGTCCCGCCTTCAGCCATCATCAAACGACCCGCCCTCAGTCAAACTGCACGCAGAGCAGGGTGGATCGGCTGCAACTTCGCCCTGAACCGCATCCCTCCCGATGCACGAATTTCCATCGTTACCACCCGGAGTGCGCCCGTCTCGGTCGCAGCAATGCCTCTTGGTAATCGTGGTTTACAAGTTTCAAAGCCGGTTGTTGGCTCGAAAGTTTCTGCGGCCGGGGACGGCCGCACTCCACTCACCTTTATCGCCACTCCTGAAGAAGTCCGCGCCCAATTCCGCCGCGTCAAACCGCTCGAACAACTCTCCGTCAAAACCCGTGGCTGGACCCTCGACGTCCTGAACATCGTCCGCCGCCTTGGCAAACCCGAATTCTCCAACTCCGACGTCTACGCCTTCGCCCCCGAACTCGAAAAACTCCATCCCGACAACCGGCATATAAAGGAAAAGATTCGCCAACAACTCCAACTCCTCCGCGACACCGGCCTCCTCCTCCATGCCGCCCCCAACACCTGGCACCTGCCGTGAAATTTTATTTGGCCTCTGTGGTTAATAATTGCAGCCGATCATCGGCATTCTGTCATTCTGTCTAAAATAAAAAAATCCGGCCAATCCCGTTAATCCTGTCTAAAAAGCCTCTGGCTGGCGTCGATTATCCCGGCACCAATTCAATCTTTACCTTACGACCCAACGCCCGGGCAGCTTTGCCCAGTGTATTCAACGTAACGGAAGTATTGGAAGCATCTAGCAAACGATCCACCGCCGCCCGGCTGGTTTTCATGCGCGCTGCCATCTCCGCCTTGGTCAGCGATTTTTCTTCCAGCAAACGGGTGATTTGCAGACTCATTGCCTGCTTGAGCGCGCGCGTTTCCACATCGCCCAAAATGCCCTGTTCCTTCAGGAAATCCCGAAAATCACTGCCGCGATGATTTTTTTTGCTCATAAATTCTGTAAATATTGTTTCTTTCGTTTTTTCGCCAGGTCCAGTTCATCGGCCGGCGCCTTTTGCTGCTTTTTGATGAAGCCGTGCAATAAAACGATTTCCTGGTTCGCCACTACAAACAAAGTCCGGGCAATGCGATTGTCCAGACGCGAACGAACCTCCCAAATGCCATCGCCTAAATTATCAACCAGCGGTTTGCGCACCGGCCACGCGTATTGAACTGAAAGAATATCGGTGCCAATGACCTTGCAATCTTCTTTGGACAGGCCTTTAAGCCAGTCCCGCACCGGTTCATTGCCCGAGTCCGTTTTGAAAAAGATCACCCGGAGCGGTCGTTCAGCTTTCATCCGCAAAGCAATGTATCAAATTTGATACATTTGTCAATCGACAC
>Ga0206902_10248_pt1 | contig 12370 bp, 4 predicted proteins | sample Alteio_BWOrgHeat_44_FD_153242 | JGI IMG/M metagenome (GOLD analysis project Ga0206902, IMG submission 153242) | Enriched cells from forest soil in Barre Woods Harvard Forest LTER site, Petersham, Massachusetts, United States -... | ecosystem: Environmental > Terrestrial > Soil > Temperate forest >... | reverse complement strand
CCTGCTATTGAATAAAAAACAAAATGCACCGATTGAAGTAGCACAACAACCGTCAAGCAATGATGTGAAGCCGGGAGGAAATAAAGCGGTCCTTACCCTTGCCAACGGAAAGAAAATCATATTAGATAGCGTAGGCAATGGAACCATTGCCGAGCAAGGGAATACAGCAATCAACAAAACAGCAAATGGAAAATTAGTGTACCAGGCGAATGCAGAAAAATCAACGGAGATTATTTATAACACCCTTACAACACCCAATGGCGGACAATATCAAGTGACGCTGCCTGATGGAACAAAGGTCTGGCTCAATGCCGCTTCTTCCATCACGTATCCGACAGCGTTCACCGGAAAAGAAAGAAATGTGTCGATGACCGGCGAAGCTTATTTTGAAGTGGTGCATAATGCAAAAATGCCATTTCATGTACAGGCTGGAAAAGAAACGATTGAAGATATCGGTACCAGATTTAATGTGAATACATATAATGATGAAGCAGTAATAAAGACAACGCTGATTGAAGGAAGTGTACAAATAAATGTAAATAAAAACACCAGCAAAGTTTTAAAACCGGGTGAGCAGGCAATCGAAAACGAAAATGGATTATCTGTAAAGAATAATATAGATGTAGATCAGGTGATGGCCTGGAAAAACGGGCTTTTCAATTTTGATAATGCGGACTTGCAAACTGTCTTAAAACAACTCGGAAGATGGTATGATATCGATGTTGTTTTTGAAGGAAAAGTACCGGAAAGAATATTCGGCGGAGAAATGTCACGCGACCTGAATTTGTCGCAAGTCCTGAAGACGCTGGAAAAAATGGAAGTAAAATTCCGGATCGAGGGAAAAAAATTAATTGTATTACCCTAGTTAAAACTTAGTTATCCAAATAAAAACCGGAAGTGTTTAGACCACTCCCGGAGGGAGTTTGGGCAACTGAAATAAAATAGTCCTGGTAGACTGCTTATTCATCACCCAAACAACTGTAAAGTTATGGCTTTTGAACGTTTTATCCTGTTGGTCATGAAACTAACAACTATCTTAATCCTCGCCGCTTTTCTCCAGGTAAGTGCCCATGGTTACTCCCAAACCATTTCCTTTTCCGGAAAAAATGTACCACTCAAAAAAGTTTTCTCCGTCATCAAAAAACAAACAGGATTTGTTGTTTTTTATGACCAGTCACTGATAGAAAACTCCAAACCGATCACTATCACATCCGAAAACCAACCCCTCGAAAATTTTCTGACCGATATTTTAAAAGACTACTCTCTCGATTTTACGATCGAAGGAAAAACGATCGTGCTGTCAAAAAAGAATATTCCGATTTCTACAACCAGTACTAATTCTGAAAACCAATCCACTGAAAAACTCACTGACGTCCACGGCCGCGTCACCGACAGCACCGGTGCCCCCTTATCCGGCGCAAGTGTAACGGTTAAGGGCAACCGAAAAGGAGTGACGACAAACGAGAAAGGAGAGTTTATATTAAAAGGAATCGATAAAAATGTAACACTGGTCATTTCATACACAAGCTATATTAATCAGGAAATAAAATTGAATGGGATTGGCGAGCTTAATGTAAAACTCATCCGCAGCACCTCCCAACTTGACCAGGTGCAGATCATCGCTTACGGGACAACGAGCCAGAGATACAATACTGGGGATGTAACAGTAGTAACTTCGAAAGATATCGAAAAACAACCCGTGACAAATCCCTTGTTGGCTTTGGAAGGTCGGGTGCCGGGATTATTTATTTCACAAACGACAGGTTTACCGGGAAGCGGAGTAATTGCTCAGATTCGAGGGTATAATAGCTTAGGTAATGGAAATGATCCTTTTTATGTCATTGACGGAGTTCCATACGTCTCTCAGCTCCTTCCAAATTATGGCGTTATTCTGGGAAGTTCAGGTGCCGGCAATTACGGGAACCCTTTAAGTTTTATTAATCCTTCGGATATAGAAAGCATTTCGGTATTAAAAGACGCTGTAGCTACTTCGATTTATGGCTCTAGGGCAGGAAACGGAGCGATTTTAATAACCACAAAAAAAGGTAGCTCCGGGCAAATGAAAGTGGATTTAAATGCGCAGCATGGGTTCGGTCAGGTATCGCGCAAACTGGATCTGATGAACACACCTCAATACCTTCAGATGCGCCATGAGGCGATTACCAATGATGGCCTTACGCCGCAATACTATGATTATGACGTCGACGGAACCTGGGACACCACACGCTACACCGACTGGCAGAAAACTTTGATCGGAGGAACTGCGCAGTATACCAATATCTATGGAAGCGTTTCCGGAGGAAACAGTACAACGCAATATTTATTTGGAGCAACATATAACAGGCAGACCACTGTATTTCCGGGAGATTTTTCAGATCAGAAAGGAGCCGTCAACGTCAGTATCAACAGCGCTTCTTCCAATCAGAAATTTCATTTTCAGCTTACAGGAAATTATTTGATAGATGATAACCAGTTGCCTCAGGCTGATCTGACTGGTCAGGCGATGACACTGCCCCCGGATGCACCACCACTTTACAGTAAAGATGGAACAATCAATTGGGCATATGACCAGGCGGGAGGCTTTCCTACCTGGCAGAATCCGATTGCCAGTAATTACAATACTTATCAAAATAAAACGAGCAACCTGGTCAGTAATGCAATTTTAAGTTATGGCATTTTGCCTGGTCTGGATATTAAAAGCAGTTTTGGATATAACAAGTTGCTCTCCAATGATTTTATAGCTAAACCAGCGACAGCCATTTATCCTGGATATAGGTCGACTTATCAAAGACAATCCTTTTTCGGAAATAACAGTATTACTTCCTGGATCATTGAACCGCAAGTCAGTTATTTGAGGGCAATAGGAAATGGGAAGCTCAATATGTTAATTGGAACCACGATTCACAAGAATATTTCCAACGGACTTCAATTACAAGCTGCTGGATTTAATTCCGACCAGCTTCTCGGCGATATCCTGGCTGCCTCCAATTTAGTTGCTCAATCAGCCACTAATGCAATTTATAAATACAGCGCCGCCTTCGGGAGAGTCAATTACAATTGGTCAGATAAATATATTTTGGATTTATCAATTCGAAGAGACGGAAGCAGCCGGTTTGGACCTGCGAATCAATTTCATAATTTTGGAGCTGCCGGTGTGTCGTGGCTCTTCTCCAACGAAGGTTTTATAAAAAACAGCATTCCATTTCTAAGCTTTGGAAAGCTCCGGGGAAGTTATGGTACTTCCGGAAACGATCAGATCGGGGATTACAAATTCATGAATCTTTATTATTCCACATATGCTCAAGTACCTTACCAAGGACAGGTTGGTTTAACACCCGCTGGTCTTACAAACCCATATTTGGAATGGGAACTGACAAAAAAATTGGAATTTGGGGCAGAGCTGGGGTTTGTGAAAGACAGAATCCTCTTGAGTGCGAGTTACTACCAGAACAGGTCCTCCAATCAACTGCTAGGTTATAATCTTCCGTACATTACAGGTGCTGATTTGGTCGCCAGAAATTTTCCTGCTACTCTCCAAAATTCAGGGTGGGAATTTACGCTTGGTATCATCAATATCAGGGCGGGGGATTTTGAGTGGTCGAGCCATCTAAATGTTACCATACCCCAAGATAAATTGATTGCCTTTCCCAACATAGCCACTTCAGGATATGCAGATATTTACACAGTAGGTCAATCAACTGGAGATTCCCATTTGTTTCATTATTTAGGTGTTGATCCATCTTCCGGTATTTACCAGTTCGCTGATGGTCGTGGGGGCAGCACAAACAGACCCGACACCATTGCGAACTATTTAACCGGTCACCCTGCTGTTGTTAATACTCTACCCAAATTCTATGGAGGATTTGACAATACTTTCAGGTACAAGGGATTTGAACTGGATATATTCTTTCAATTTGCAAAACAAACCGGTCGCAATTATTATTTTGGTTCTTTTTTGCCCGCTGGATTTAGTGAGCAAAATGAGCCATCTTATCTTCTTAACCGCTGGCAAAAGCCAAAAGATATTGCGCCCTACCAGCGCTACAACTCAGATTTTAGTTTGAGTGAATCATTGAGTGAAGCACTAGTCAGTAATGCCGCTTATTCTGATGCTTCGTACATCAGGCTAAAAAATCTGTCGCTTTCCTGGCAGCTACCTCAGGCCTGGAGAACGAAGGCTCACTTACAAAATGCCAGACTTTTTATCCTGTCCCAGAATCTCCTTACAATTACTAATTATATAGGACTGGATCCGGAATCTCAGAGTTCAACAACTTTACCACCATTAAGAGTAGTGACTTTTGGATTTCAGGTTACATTATAACTCATTAATAATAAATTTTCAAAGCGATGCTCTTCAATCATAAATTTCAAATCTGCAATATCTTACTCTTATTAGTCTTGCTAACCGGGATCGCATGCACAAAACTTGTGGAAGTAGATCCGCCGATTACAGAGATTACGGGGGCGAGTGTCTATAACAGCGACGCAACCGCTTCAGCCGTATTGACGGGAATTTATACCAACATGAGCTCCGGTTCTATTACTAATGCTGGCAACTTCATCTCACTCTCCCTATTTCCTTCACTTTCTGCGGATGAACTTTCTCTTTTCAGCAACTCTAATTCTAATTTCTTAGCTTATTACACCAATTTGCTAGGTAGCACGGGGCTAGGTGGAGGTTCCGAATACTGGAATAATTTTTACCCTGTTATTTATACGCTAAATTCTTCCATTCAGGGTCTAAATGCATCCACAGGTTTAACCCCCGCGGTAAAACAACAGTTGCTCGGTGAAGCCTATTTCATGAGGGGGTTTTGCTATTTTTATTTGGTCAATCTATATGGGGACGTTCCCCTGGTAACAGGCATTGACTACACAGTAAATAGGCTACTTCCCCGCGCGCCACAATCACTAGTCTGGCAGCAAATTACCTCAGATCTGAAATCTGCTCAATCCCTGTTAAGTCCTAATTATTTAGATGCATCTTTAATAAGCCAGGCTAGTCAAAGAGTAAGACCGACACAGGGGGCAGCGAACGCTTTGCTCGCCAGAGCTTTCCTGTATCAGCAGAAATGGGACAGCGCAACTGCTGCTTCCACAGCTGTTATCAAGAATACATCTTTGTATAGTCTCGACACACTAAATGGTGTATTTCTTGCCAATAGCAATGAAGCGATCTGGCAGTTACAACCGGTGAACGCCGGCCAGAACGCGCAGGACGCAATTTTTTTTGTTCTGCCTTCTGTTGGCCCCGATCCTTATTCTCACCCAGTTTATTTAGATACACTTCTTGTCAATGCCTTCGAGACTGGCGATCAACGAAGAGTAAATTGGGTGGATAGTGTGATCGCTAATGGGATTACTTATTATTATCCGTATAAATACAAAGCGCTTACTACGCAACCCGTTAATAATGTCTATCCTCCCCCAACAGAATATCCAACTGTTTTGCGGTTGAGTGAACAATATCTGATCAGAGCGGAAGCAGAGGCTAAGAACAATGATCTAGCGGATGCTGCTACAGATCTCAATATGATTAGGTCAAGAGCAGGTCTGCCAAATACAACTGCTTCTACGCAGGCAGATCTGTTAACAGCCATTTTTCACGAACGACAAATGGAACTCTTTGCAGAATGGGGCCATCGGTGGCTTGACCTGAAAAGAACCGGTAACATTACTGCTGTCATGAGCGTAGTAACTCCACTTAAAGGCGGGGGATTATGGAGCGAATACAAGCAGTGGTACCCAATTTCAATAAACGAAATTCAAAATGACCCGAACCTCGTTCAAAATAGCGGGTATTAAGTTAGTAAGCCATTCAAATATTTAAACTATAAAAATGAAGCAACTTCTTTTTGCATCTATTCTGCATTTTTTACTTGTGAGTGGAGCAAAAGCTCAAATAGATAGTGGGGTTCATTTTGAGCAAGCCTTAAGCTGGGCACAGGTAAAAGAAAAGGCGAGCCGCGAAAATAAATTCATTTTTGTTGATTGTTTTGCCACATGGTGCGGCCCTTGCAAAGCGATGGACATGGATATTTATCGTAAAGAAAAATTGGGCAACTACCTGAATGAGCATTTTGTATCTGTGAAAATGCAAATGGATACTTCCGCCCAAGATAATGAACAGGTCAGGAAATCATATGCTGATGCGCATCTCATCATGCAGGACAACAAGGTAAATGAGTTTCCGACTTTTCTGTTCTTTTCGCCAGATGGAAATATTTTGCACCGGGACGTCGGTTATAAAGATGAAAATGGGTTTACAGCGATCGCACAGGATGCAATGGATCCGGAAAAGCAGTATTACACTTTGCTGCAGAGATATGATAATGGAAACCTTGACACATCTTACATGAAGAATCTTGCGCGTTCTGTTAGTGCAATGGGGGATAAGGAGCTCGCAGGAAAAATTGCGAATGATTATATTAACCAGTTGTCCGGAGAAAATCTTTATACGCCGGATAATATCTGGTTTATGATCGAATTTACTGCAACACCTAAGGAAAGAGGGTTTGCTATTTTTCGCGATCACGCTGACAGAATCCATCAGTCAGTAACACAACTTGATGCGCGAAATCTAAATGCAGTTTTATATAGCCTCATTTATAAAACAGAAATTAAGCCATATATGAATACGAAAAATGGCGGCCCCGACTGGGCAAAGATGGAGACTAATGTAAAAAGTTATGACAGCTTGGGAATGGAGACCTATCAAATTTATAAACCTGGAATTATTTTCAATTCTACAATAAAACCTGCCTTAGATAAAGATCCGACTTGGACAAAGATTCTACTGCTTATTAAAAATCAACACGCAGGAAATGGGCAGGAATTTCTAGTTGGTTCTTCAGTCGTTTACTATTTGAACGCAGGACTGGTTGCAGGCACGTCAAAGGATTGTACAAATTTTATGGCTGCTGCGACCTATTATTTTAAAAATTATTATTCTTACCTGACGGCCGATCCGTTGAATACCTGGGCGTGGACAGTATTTCAGCGAAGCATGGATAAAAGTGAATTGGAAAAGGCTCTTGTTTGGAGTGACAGCTGTAGAAAGTTAAGCTTTGAAAAAAATGCTGGGTATTTAGATACTTATGCCAATTTACTTTACAAGTTGAGCAGAGTAGGTGAGGCGATTGTTTGGGAAGAAAAATCAGTCGCTCTTGCGCCTGACAATCTAGAAATTCAGAATGATTTATCAAAAATGAAAAAAGGCGAGAAGACCTGGTAAAAATCCGAAGTTATTATGAAATATATTTTTTCTGTCGCATTTGTTTTTATTCAATTGCTAATTTCTGAGATTTATGCCCAGAAACCGGTTATCGATTCCAGCATTTATAATGAATGGCCGAAAGCTCAAGATGCTAGTATCAGCAATGATGGAAAGTATATAACCTATACTATTGATAAACTGCCGTTACGAGGAATGACTGCAATTCTCATGTCAACCCAGAATAAGTGGAGAATGGAAAAAACTGGGGGTGGCTTTCGCATAACGGCCGATAGTAGAAAAGCTATTTATGGAAATTCAAGTGATAGCTTGACCATAATTACGCTGGGCACAGATTCCACGGAGATCATCCCTCATTTCTGCCGCGGCAATTTCATAAGCAATGATCGGGATACCTGGTTGATCTACTATTTGACGGATTCTTCAAAAGAAATGTTCGTACGAAATTTAAGAACGGGATGGGCAATTTCTATCTCTCAAGTGGCTAATTATTTTTCGAGCGATGGAGGCAACATACTGATCATAAGAAGAGACTCAAAGAAGGAAGGTAAAGTCATTCAATCTTTGGAATGGGTGGATATCAGGAATGGAAACCTGACTACCATCTGGCAGGGAACAGGGATTGTAAAGGGCTGTATTTTTAATAAAAAATACATGCAAGTGGCCTTTCCAATAGAAGACACAAAAAATAATCAGATACAAAGGTCTATATGGTACTATAAGGACGGTATTAGCAAAGCCGTCAACTTGATTGGCAGTGAACTTCCGGGCTTCGATAGTGGTTCGCAGATCGAATATCTCGATCATTTTAGCGAGGATGGTGACCGCCTATTTTTTTCGTATAAGAAACCAAGCGAGAAAATAAACAAGGCTGATCCGAATGCTATGCAAGTGGACGTGTGGAGTTATACCGATACAAGATTACAATCGGATCAACTTCATGAGATAAAAGATCCATCTTACGAAGGGCCAAATATGGCCGTCATCCGAATCAAAGATCGCCAGGTCTTTCCACTGAATATTCCTGGAGAATTAAATCGGTATATCAATGACCGCTTTGTGCTCCTTTACCATCGTGATGGGGATGCTCGTCTCTCTGAATCTCATTGGAATCGTGCCTCTCGGTTTTCTGTTTTTTTAGTTTCTACCGAAGACGGGAGCCGAAAATTGATAAAAGAGCATACGCTTCTTCAATATCAGCTATCTCCAGAGGGTAAATATCTGATCTGGTATGAGTCCAAACAAAAGAATTATCTCAGTATGGAGATATCAACCGGAGTTGTAAAGAATATAACAAAGGCTATTTCAACAGATTGGACGGAATATGAGAATGATCATCCTGACGCTGCCGAGGATGTCGGTGCTATTTCCGGTTGGTTGAAAGGAGATACCGCCGTGTTGCTGCACGATCAAAATGATATTTGGTTGGTGGATCTATCAGGGAGAATACTGCCTTTATGCTTGACCAATAGGTATGGTCGCAGGAACCATATCGCATTCAGGCTGGCGAATGACGAACGCCACGCTATCCTCTCGCCAGGACAAAGCATATTGTTGAGTGCTTTTAATCGTGCCACTAAAGATAATGGGTTTTACTCTAAATCGTTATTTGAGAAAGGAGATCCAACATTATTAACGATGGGACCTTATGTGTATGAAGTGGCAGACCACAACCCGAAACGGGGAATCGGTGGACAAGCTCCCGTGAAGGCCCGGGACGAGGAAGCCTATATCGTGTGGCGTATGAGCGCTACTGAATCACCGAACTTTTTTTATACCAGAAATTTTGTGAACTTTTCCCCAATAAGTGAAGAACATCCTGAAAAGAAATGCAACTGGCTAACCTCGGAACTAATATCCTGGAAGACATTAGATGGAGGCATTTCACAAGGTGTTCTATATAAGCCGGAAAATTTTGATCCGAAAAAGAAATATCCTGTTATCTTTTATTATTATGAAAGAATGTCCGATGAGTTGAATCAATTTCGATATCCTGAAGTTTCGTCCGATCGTCTGGATATTCCTACCTATGTTAGCAATGGATATCTGATATTAGCGCCGGATGTTCATTACAAGATCGGAGAAACGGGGCAGAGTGCGGTAAATAGTATAGTTTCAGCAGCAAGGTGGCTATCCAAACAGCCCTGGGTGGACTCGACAAAAATGGGTCTTCAGGGGCATAGTTTTGGAGGTTATGAGACCAATTATGTCATAACTCATAGTCATTTGTTTGCTGCGGCATGCTCAGCATCAGGATTGTCCGATTATATAAGTAGCTATGGCTCTTTGATTGATGGATATAGCGAAGAAGGATTGTTTGAGATGTCACAAAATCGTATTGGAGCTACGCTTTGGCAAAGACCTGATCTATACATAAAAAATTCCCCAATCTTCCGGGCTAACCAGGTGACCACCCCACTATTAATGATGCATACTACGAACGATGGAATTTACCATTTTTCGGATGCAGTTGAATTTTTTACCGGCCTGCGCCGTTTAGGAAAGAAAGTGTGGATGCTGCAGTATGACAATGAAGATCATTCTCTTTTAGGCGAGGCGGCTGCCATAGACTATACCATTCGCATGCGGCAATTCTTTGATCATTACCTTAAAGGCGCCCCGGCACCTAAATGGATGGTAGAAGGTATTCCGGCCTCTGAAAAAGGAATTGATGATGGCTTACAACTAGAGCCCCCTGGTGTTGAGCCTGGACCTGGTTTACTAACACCGGAGGAGCAGAAAAAGGTAGACTCATTAATGCATAGAAAACCCATTACAGTAACAATTAAATAATGTTTCACATCCCCTTGTTGAATGATGTCAAGATATTATGGATGTAAATCTCACTTTGTTTAATTCCTGATTTATAATGAAACAACGATTCTTTTTTCTGGTCGTGATAGCACCCTTTTTTGTCGGGGCGCAAGCAAAATGGTCTCCCGCTGAATTTCAACTCGCGACACGCTGGAGTAAGCTCGTGACACCAGAAAATGGACTCATTGAACATCCCCGCCCACAAATGATTCGGAGCAATTGGCAAAACCTGAATGGTCTCTGGGATTATGCGTTCACTGCAAAAGATGAAGTGATTCCATCAAGATTTGATAGCAAGATCCTTGTCCCTTACCCCATCGAATCTGCGCTATCCGGTGTAAAAAAAGCATTGCTGCCTTCTGAGAATTTGTGGTACAAAAGATCGTTTAAAAAGTCAGATATAAAAAATGGCGAACGCGTGATATTGCATTTCGGGGCAGTGGACTACCAGTCATGGATATACGTAAATGGAAAATTGGTCGGAGAGCATGAAGGCGGTTATACTGCCTTTAGCTTTGATATAACGGGTGCGCTTGTTGATGGAATTAATGAGCTGATGGTAAAAGTGTATGATCCCACTGATGAAGGGATCGGTCCACATGGAAAGCAGGCACTCCATCCACAGAACATTTATTATACGGCATCCAGTGGCATCTGGCAGACAGTTTGGCTGGAAGTTGTTCCCGAAAATTTCATTCATGATATTAAGCTGACACCCGATATTGATAAAAACATTTTGAAAATAATTGTCGATGCGCCCGCTGGTTTTAAAATTGAAGCAAATGGGGCGAAGGGAGAAGCCGGTAAAGAATTTGTTTTAAATATACCGAACCAACATCTATGGTCACCAAGCGATCCTTACTTGTATGATCTGGATATTAAACTGATTAAAGGTGGCAAGACAGTTGATGAAGTCAAATCCTATTTCGGGATGCGAAAAATATCTCTTGCAAAAGATGAAAAAGGAGTTGACCGGATTTTTTTAAATAACAAATCCTACTATAACCTAGGTGTACTCGACCAGGGCTTTTGGCCGGATGGATTGAATACAGCACCGACAGATGAAGCGCTGGCATTTGATATCAAAGCCATCAAATCGGCAGGGTTCAATACCATCCGAAAGCATATTAAAGTGGAACCCGCAAGATGGTATTATTGGGCAGATAAATTGGGTGTTCTGGTATGGCAGGATATGGTGAATCCCAATCAAGGTTTGCCTGAAGGATCAAAGGCTGAATTTGAAAAAGAAGACTCAGAAATTTTATCTCAATTGCATAATAATCCCTGCATCACGACCTGGGTGCTTTTCAATGAGAAATGGGGACAATATGATCAGCAAAGACTGACCGAATGGATAAAAAAAACAGATCCATCCCGGCTTGTCAATGGTCATACCGGCGAACTCTTATATGTAAATGAAGCGCTCAGGAGCCCATCACCTAATGCCTATGTTTCTGCTGATATGACCGATGTGCATAGTTACCCCGATCCCATGATGCCTATAAAACAAGAAGGTAAAGCGCAAGTGCTGGGAGAATTTGGCGGCATAGGCGTCTTTATCCCGGATCACCAATGGAACACAAATTCTGCCTGGGGATATATACAGGAAAAACCAGGAAACCTGCAGGCGAAGTACACGATCATGAATCAGCATTTGCAACTACTGGAAAAAGAAGGACTCTCCGGTTCTATTTACACCCAGCCCTTTGACGTGGAAGGAGAGCAAAATGGTCTGATGACCTATGATCGCGAGATCATCAAGATTCCCATCGACAGTTTAAGAAAAATTCATGTGGCGTTAAACCCGGATATGGGTGCAAAGCCAAAAATCACTATAAAGAACGCTGACCTGACCGATCCGGTTTTAGTATACAGCCGAATGCTACAACAATATATTGATGGCAATCGCGACGCAGCATTTTTAAAAAAAATGGCTATAGCGGCAAATCAAACTGGAGATAAAAACGGAGCTGCAATGGCTGCTAACGGATATATTTCATTACTGAAGCCACCTCTGAGCGAATTGGATATGCAATTCGTTTCTCAGTTTACTAAAACCACAAAGGATCCTGGATTTGTTTTTATGATCAATGATTCCGCTGCATTCAAAAAAAGTATTGGCGAAAGACCATATACCGTTGCGATGATGAACATGATCTATCACGGCGAGATGGAGCCAATCCTGGATTCCGGTAATCCCGACTGGTCAATAATAGAAAAAAAGGTTCGTCCATATGGAAAAGCTGGAGATGAAATATTACTCAGGGCTAAAACAGTAGAATATTTTAATAAACAGGAATGGGATAATTATGCGCCAAC